>Ga0126311_10001668_pt1 | contig 10876 bp, 9 predicted proteins | sample Plot61_FD_92539 | JGI IMG/M metagenome (GOLD analysis project Ga0126311, IMG submission 92539) | Serpentine soil microbial communities from UC McLaughlin Reserve, CA, USA - Plot61 | ecosystem: Environmental > Terrestrial > Soil > Grasslands | place: USA: UC McLaughlin Reserve, Lake County... | reverse complement strand
TACGACCAGCTGTTCCAGTCGTCGTGTGGGTGGGAGGTCGCCGGCGCGGGTGAGGGCAACGACCCCATGTGGCACCGCCTCGGGTTCATGGATCACATGTGCGCGATGGGGTCGCTCATCTCCACGTTGCTCGCGCTGTACCACCGCGACCGCACGGGCGAGACGCAGTTCGTAGCCGGCTCCCTGCTCGCGGGTGGCGTGATGACCGGGAGCGAGACGTACCTCGACGCCGACGGGCAGGTCGTGCTGGTCCCCGTGCTCGACCACGACCAGACCGGCATCGCGCCCGGCTACCGCATCGCGGAGCTTGCCGACGGGTGGATCGCGGTCGCGGCGACCACCGACACGCAGCGCGCCGCGCTCGAAGCGCTCGGTGGCGTCGACGCGCTGGTGAAGGGCTCGGTCGCAGACGCGCTCACGACGCTCGCCGACGCGGGCGTCCCGAGCGACCAGGTGCGGCTCGACCAGGGCGAGCCGTTCTTCTCGTCGAAGGACAACGACGCCGCGGGGCTCATCGCGCGCTACGACCACGTCGACTACGGCCGCGTCGAGCAGCCGGGCGCGTTCTGGATCTTCGGCGACCTCGAGGTCAAGCTCGACCGTGCGCCGCCGGGACTCGGCGAGCACACCGTCGAGGTGCTCACCGAAGTCGGACTCGACCGCGCCACCGTCGACGCCCTGGTGGCGTCGGGCGCGGCCCACGCACGCAAGGCGGGCTCACCGGCATGACGACCACGACCGCGTCCGACGACACCGCCGAGGGGCCGCTGCCGCCGCTCCCCCAGCCCGACCCGGTCACGCAGTTCTTCTGGGACGGCATCGCCGCGGGCGAGCTGCGCATCCAGCGGTGCCAGAACTGCGGGCACTACCTGCACTACCCGAAGGTCCTGTGCCGCTACTGCCAGTCCGACGACCTGGCGGGCGAGCGCGTGTCGGGCCGGGCGACGCTCTACACGTGGACCATCGCGGTGCAGCCGTTCCACCCGTTCTACGTCGATCGCATCCCGTACATCGTGGCGACGGTCGAGCTCGACGAGGAGCCGGGCCTCATGTTCATGACCCAGATGACCGACTGCACGGAGGAGGATCTGCGCATCGGCATGCCGGTGGAGGTCACCTTCGTCGACCTGCACCCCGAGCTGACGCTGCCGTTCTTCCGCCCGGCGCGCGACGGCGGTGCGAAGTGAGCGCGGGACGGCGCGTCGCGGTCGTCGGCTGCGGCTACTCCCACGTCGGACGCAACACCGGGCTGTCGATCGACGACCACATGATCCAGGCGACCAAGGCCGCGCTCGCCGACGCCGGCCTCACCGTCGCCGACATCGACGGCATCACGTCGGTCGGGACCGAGCCACTCAACGACGCGTGGTTGCTCGGCATCGAACCGGTGAATTGGTGGGCGACGGGGATGATGGCGCCCGCGTTCTCCTACTCGGCGACGCAGGCGATCGCGGCGGTGGCGTCGGGGTTCTGCGACACCGCGCTCGCGCTGCGGGTGATCGGCCAGCAGCCGAGCTCCTCGGCGCTCGTCAAGGGCGCGGGCGCCAACCACCCCATGACGTCGATGCTGCACCGCGCCGCGGGCGACCGCCAGTTCATCGTCCCGTTCGGCGCCGGCAGCCCGGTGCAGTGGGCGGGGATGTTCACCAACCGGTACATCCAGCAGTACGGCGCGACCGAGGAGGACTTCGGGCACCACGTGGTGACGCAGCGGTACCACGCGTCGATGAACGACGACGCGATCTTCCGCGAACCGCTGACGCTCGACGACTACCTCGCGGCGCGGTACGTGTCGAAGCCGTTGCGCATCCTCGACTGCGACTACCCCGTCGACTCCGGCTCCGCGGTGATCTTCACCACGGAGGAGCGCGCCCGCGATCTCGCGCAGCCCGTCGTGCTCGTCGAGTCGTACGCGCTCAACGCAATCCGCGACCTGCACTTCGAGGTGATGTCCGACATGGTGCACACCGCGCCGGTGCAGACGGCGAAGAAGTTGTGGGAGGGCACCGAGCTCACGCCCGCCGACGTCGACACCGCGCAGCTGTACGACGGCTTCTCGATCATCGTGTTCCAGTGGCTCGAGGCGCTCGGCTTCTGCGGTGAGGGTGAGGCCGCGGCGTTCGTGCGCGAGGGCAACACGCGCCTCGGCGGCTCGCTCCCGGTGAACACCGACGGCGGCGCGTGCAACGTCGGGCGTCGCCACGGCGCCAACTTCTGCATCGAGTCCACGCGCCAGTTGCGCGGGCAGAGCGGCGAACGCCAGGTCGACGGGGCGGAGGTCGCGGTGTGGACCAACGCCGTCGGCCCGTTCTCCGCCGGCGCCATCCTCACCAAGGGCTGACGTTCGCCTCTCCCTGCGAACATGCGTCGAAGCAGGCGAATTATTCGCCTCTGCCGACGCAGGTTCGTGGTGGGATCAGGCCCTGATGTACGTCTCGCCGAAGGCGCGGATGAAGTCGAGCATCTGCGACGGGGTGGTCGGCGGGTGGCCCACGTTCACGTAGGTCACTCCCGCCTCCGCCATGCGGCCGAGCGAGTCGACGTGGCGCTGGATGTCGCTCGTGGGCTGGTGGATGCCCTCCTCCATGTGGCTCATGCAGAAGTCGAGCTCGCCGGCGCGATCACCGGCCAGGTCCTTCACCTCGGCGATCATGTCGGCGAGCTGCTCGATCCCCGAGATGTGCGGCGAACGCGTGGTGCGCGCCACCTCCTCGGGGATGCCCATCGGCATCCAGCCCTGCACCGTCGCGGCGCGCCGACGGCTCAGCTTGGAGTTGCCGCCGATCCAGATCGGGATGGGATCCTGCGCCGGGCGCGGTCGCTGGATGACGCCCTTGGCGGTGAAGTGCAGGCCGCCGGCGTCGAAGGGATCGCCCGACCAGGCCTTCGGCAGCAGCTCCAGCGCTTCGTCGAACAGCGCGTTGCGCTCGTCGAAGTCGACGCCGAGGGCGAAGAACTCGGTCTTGTGGTATCCGGTGCCGAGCCCGAGGACGAACCGACCCTGGGAGCACCGGTCGAGCGTGGCCGCGGTCTTGGCGAGCAGGAACGGATTGCGGTAGGGCGCGACCGACAGGTGCGTCAGCAGCTTGATGCGCTCGGTCACCGCGGCCGCGAACGCGAGCCCGACGAACGGGTCGAGCGTCTGGTGGCCGCCGTGCGCGAGCCAGTTCGCACCGGGGATCGGGTGCTCGGTGAGCGCGAAGGCGTCGAACCCCGCGGCCTCGACGGCGACCGCGACGTCGCTGATCTCGCCCGAGTCGAGCAGGTCGCTCTCGAGTCCGGAGGTCTCCGGGTAGTTGAAGACGAACTTCATGCGCCCACCTCTTTGTCCTTCAGCTGCTTGACCAGCTCGTGCTTCAAGATCTTGAACGTGGCGTTGCGCGGGAGCACGTCGACGACCTCGAGCTGCTCGGGGATCTTCTGCGTCATGAGCTGCGAGTCGCGACAGAACTGCTGCATCTCCGCGAATCCGAGCGGCTCCTGCCCCGCCGGCGTCTCGACGACCGCGCACACGCGCTCGCCGCGGTCGCGGTCGGGCAGCCCGATCACGGCGACCGCCGCCACTTTGGGGTGCGTCTGCAGTAAGTCCTCGATCTCGCGCGGGCTGATGTTCTCGCCCTTGCGGATGATGAGCTCCTTCGTGCGGCCGGTGAGGACGATGTGGCCGTCGTCGCGGAGGTAGCCGCGGTCACCCGTGGAGAAGAAGCCGTCGGCGCCGAACGCGGCCTTGCTCTGCTCCGCGTCCATGTAGCCCTTCGCCAACATCGGCCCACTGACGCGCACTTCGCCGGTCACGCCGGCAGCAACGGGCGCGCCCTGCTCGTCGACCACCTGCACGACGCAACCGCGCACCGGCGCGCCGTCGGTGTTGGTGAGCTGCTCGTCGGTGTCGCTGTACGACCCCTGCGTGATCATCGGGCACTCCGTCATGCCGTAGCCGTGGCACACCGGGATGTGCATCTCCGCCCGCACCTCGCGGAACACCTCGGGCGGCTTGGGTGCGCCACCGCCGTTGAGCATGCGCAAGGTGGGGATCACCGGCTTCGACGGATCCTTGCGCTGCTCGTTGAGGAACGCGAGGTAGAACGCGGTGCTGCCGCCGGCCATCGTGACGTGGTGCCGGTTGTAGACCTCCACCGCGGTGGGCGGGTCGAACGTCTCGAGCAGCACGACCGGCATGCCGAACGCCAGCGACACGACCAGCATGTCGGGACCACCGATGTGCGTGCACGGGAACGCCATCGACCCCACGTCGTCGGGCTGGGGCTCCATCGCATACGCAAGGCCAATGCCGCCTGCGATCAGGCCGCCGTCGGAGTGCATCACGCACTTGGGCGCGGCGGTCGTCCCCGACGTCGAGTACAGCCAGCGGACGGCGTCGCCGTCGGTCGGCGGTGGCGGCAGCGTCGACGGGTCGCCCTCGGGCAGGGAGTCGGAGATGACGAGCGTCTCGAACGCGCCGCCCGACGCCTCCTGCAGGCCCTTCGCCATCGCCTCGTAGTCGAAGTTGCGCCACACGCCCGGGACGGCGAAGAACCGCACGCCCGCCTGCTGCAGCACCGACCCGACCTCGCGCTCGCGGTAGATCGGGATGATGGGCACCTGCGTGGTGCCGAGGCGCGCCAGCGCGAACGACAACACGATCGACTCGATGCGCGTCGGGAGCTGCCACGCGACCGGCGTGTCGGGCGACACACCGAGTGTCACCAGACCGGCCGCGACGCGCTCGCTCCGGGCGCGGAACTCGGCGAAGCTGACCGTACGGTCGGCCTCGTCGATCAGCATCGCCGCGTCGGGAGTGTCCTCGGCGCGTCGGGTCAGCAGGTCCCAGAGGGTCGTGGCGTCGTCGATCACGGCGCCGAGACTACAGATCGAGATGTCGCGCCGCGGCGGTCAGTCCTGCTGGAGCACCTTCGACGCGGTGTTGACGAACGACGAGATGTCGGTGTTCGACCGCTTCTGCCGCGGGCTGCGCGTGACCACGTCGACGTCGGGCGATTCGGCCCGCAGCGCGCCGACGGTGCACTGCTCCTTCGGCCGGTGGGCGAACGGGTCGAACTGGAACTCGCGCATCGCGTTCTCGTGCGTGATCTTGTTGATCGCGTCGTCGGACAGGTCGCCGATCGACTTCATGAACACCTCGGGCGCGTGCGGCCACGCGGAGTCGGAGTGCGGGTAGTCGCACTCCCACGTGACCATGTCGAGCCCGACGTCGTCGATCAGCTTGAGGCCGGTGGGGTCGTCGATGAAGCACGTGATGATGTGCTCGTGGAACACCTGGCTCGGCAGCTTGTCGCCGAAGTCCTGGTGCGTCCACGCCTTGTGGTGCTGGTACGTGAAGTCGATGCGGTCGAGGAAGTACGGGATCCACCCGATGCCACCCTCTGACAGCGCGATCTTGAGGTTGGGGAACTTGCGGAAGATCTGCGACCAGATGAGGTCGGCCGAGCACATGAACAGGTTCACCGGCGTGACGGTGATCATCACGTCGACCGGGGCGTCGTCGGACGTCACCGAGATCGACGACGAAGAGCCGATGTGCAGGCACACCACCGTGCCGGTCTCCTCACACGCGCGGAGGAACGGGTCCCAGTGGTCGCTGTGGAAGCTCGGGTACCCGAGCTTGCTCGGGTTCTCCGAGAACGTGACCGCACGGCAGCCCTTCTCGGCGACGCGGTAGATCTCGGCCGCCATGAGGTCGACGTCCCAGATCGGCACGATCGCCAGCGGCATGAAGCGGCCGGGGTACGTGCCGCACCACTCGTCGATGTGCCAGTTGTTGTAACCCTGGAGCAGGCGGTAGCCGAGGTCGCGATCGGGGGTGCGGCTGAACAGCTGACCGCAGAAGCCGGTCATCGACGGGAAGCACATCGAACCCAGCACACCGTTGACGTTCATGTCGCGCACGCGCTCGTGGATGTCGTACGCACCCTTGCGGATCTCGTCGAAGGCCGTGGGCTCGAAGCCGTACTCCTCGGGCGGACGGCCGGCGACCGCGTTGAGGCCGACGTTGGGGATCTCCGCGCCCTCGAAGGTCCACACGTCGGCGTCCATCTCGTCCTTGTGGATCACGCGCGGCGCGCGCTCGAGGTCGGCCTTCGACACGTGGCGCTCCCACATGTCGGGCGGTTCGACGACGTGGTCGTCGACGCTGACGAGGATGAGGTCGTTCATGTCCATGATCGTGTGCTCCCCCGAGATCGCGGTCTGCGCCGAGCCTAGGCCCACTGGCCCGAGCGTCCCACCGACTCGTACAGTCCGCGGGATGACCGACGGGTTCGACACGATCCCGGCGCCGCTGCGGCCCGATCCGATCAGCGACGGCCGCTACGCCATCACGAACACCGGCAACGCCGACCAGCGTGACGTCGTGTTCGGTGGCCAGTTCCTCGCGCAGGCGATCGTGACGTCGACGCTGCGCCACCCGGCCAAGCGCGTCCGTTCCATCCAGTCGATCTTCGCCCGTCCCGGCCGCATCGACGCGGCCACCGTGCTCGACGTCGAGTCGATCCACGACGGGCGCACGTTCGCCAGCGACACCGTCACCGCGTGGCAAGGAGACCGCCTCTGCGCGCGCTTCCTGGTGCTGCTCGACGTCGAGGAGCCCGACGTCATCCGCCACGACGTGCCCGCGCCCGCGGTCGACGGCCCGGCCGAGACGCCACCCGCCGACGAGGGCCTCCTCGTGTACCCCGGCACGGAGCTGCGCATCGTCGACGGCGTGGACCTCTGGTCGGTCGACGCGCCGACCGGTCCCGCGGAGACGTTCCTCTGGGCGAAGGCGCCCGCGCTTCCCGACGACCCGTCGGTGCACCAAGCCGTTCTCGCGTGGGCGACCGACGGCTTCCTCATCGCGACCGCGCTCCGCCCGCACGCCGGCATCGGACAGGACGACGCCCACCGCGGGTTGTCGACCGGTGTGGTCGGCCACACGATCGTCTTCCACGAGCCGTGCCGCGCCGACGAGTGGCTGCTGCTCGCGCACCGCAGCCCGTACGCCGGCGGCGGCCGCACGTTCGGCGCCGCCGACGTGTTCACCGAGGATGGCCGGTTCGTCGCGTCCTACGCCCAGACGAACATGGTGCGATTCTTCGCCGATCCCGCGCTCGCCGACGGGACCCAGTACCGGACGGTCATGTGAGGCTGGACGGTCGAGTCGCGATCGTCACCGGTGCCAGCCGCGGCATCGGCGAGGCGGTGGCGCGGCTGTTCGCACGCGAGGGCGCCGCGGTCGCGGTGGTCGCGCGCACCGAGCACGTCTTCGACGACCGCCTTCCGGGCACGATCCACGACACCGTCGCCGCCATCGAGTCGGACGGCGGTCGCGCGGTCGCGATCCGCGCCGACCTCGCGGACGAGGATGACGTCGACCGCGTCGTCGACGAGGCGCGCGCCGCGTTCGGGCCGATCGACCTGCTCGTCAACAACGCCGCGCTCACCGTGCCCGGTCGTCCACCGACTGGCGACGCGCCGCGCCCACCGAAGGAGCGCCCACCGGCGCGCACCACCACGACGCGCCCGGGATCGTTCCTCGGCTTCCCGCTCAAGGGGTACCGCCTCCACTTCCAGATCGGCGTGTTCGCCAGCTACCGGCTCATGCAGCTCGTGCTGCCCGACATGGTCGAGCTCGGACGAGGCGGGATCGTGAACATCAGCTCGCTCGCCGCCTTCCTGCCCGGATCCGGCCCCTACGACCGGCCCGGCGGTCCGACGGTGCTCGCGTACGGCGGCAACAAGGCCGCGCTGCACCACCTCACCCAAGCGGTCGCGTTCGAGGTGGCGCCGTACAACGTCGCGGTCAACGCACTGCTCCCGTCGGAGCCCGTGCTCACCCCGGGCAACCGCATCGCCTACCCGGGCGACGACTTCGCCGGCGTCGACGACTTCGCCGAGGCGACGCTGCAGGTCGCGCTGGCCGATCCCGCGGTGAGGACCGGTCAGATCCTCTGGAGCGAGGACGTGCTCCACCCGGAGCTCGGCACTCGTGGTTGGCTGCGCGACTGAACCGGTCGGGTCACCGATCCAGCGCGCTGCAAGCGCACTGCAAGCCCCGCGCCCGACACTCGGCGGACCAGACCCGAGGAGGACGACACCATGCACGTCAACCGCAACGACATCCCCGCCAAGATCGACGTCCCCGGCGCGGTGGCACGCCAGGCGACGCAATTCGGTGACGCCAGCGCCGGCACGCTCGGCGGCGAGTTCTTCACCCTCGGCGCCGGGACCGACATCGCACCGCTGCTGGAAGGGCTCGAGGACGACGCCTGCCAGGCACCGCACTGGGGCTACATGGTCTCGGGTTCCGTCGTCGTGACCTACACCGACGGCACCACGGAGCACTGCTCGGCCGAGGACCTGTTCCACTGGCCGCCGGGGCACAGCGTCCGCGTCGTCGAGGACGCCGACGTGGTGTTGTTCAGCCCGCAGGAGGAGCACGGCCACGTGATGGACCACATGCTCGCACGCATGGGCGGCGCGTGACCCGCCCGATGCGCGGCATGCTGGGGCGCATGCTCACCCCATCGAGGCCATCCGTCACGACCAGGTTCGCCGTGCTGACGACGACCGCGCTGCTGGGCCTCGGCCTCGGCGCGGTCGCCGTCGCCGATGCAGGCGCGTCGACGCCGCGCGCCAAGACCTCGGTGGTGACGATCAAGAACTTCGCGTTCTCGCCGAAGACGCTCAACGTGAAGGCGGGAACGACGGTGAAGGTGACGAACAAGGACGGCACCGCGCACACGTTCACCGCGAACAAGGGTGCGTTCGACACCGGAGACATCGACGGCGGCTCGTCGGACACGGTCAAGGTGAAGAAGCCGGGTACCTACGCCTACCACTGCAACATCCACTCGTCGATGAAGGGCACCATCAGGGCGACGTGACGCGCGCTCGGAGCGCGCGGTCAGGCATCGGCGGTGATCACGCCCGCGAGCTCGAGGATGCGCGCCGGTGGGAGGTGCTGCTCGGTGATGCGCACCCCGAGGTGCGCGAGCGCGTCCTCGATCGCGTTCGTCAGCGCCGCCGGGGCGACGATCATCCCGCCCTCGCCCACACCCCGGTAGTTGATCTCAAGGTCGGTCGGCGTCTCGACGTGGTGGATCTCGATCTCGGGCACCTCCGCGGCGGTCGGGAGCAGGTAGTCCATGAACGTGCCCGCCTGGAAGTTGGCCTGGTCGTCGTAGAACGAACGCTCGTAGAGCACCGCGCCGATCCCCTGCACCACGCCGCCGCTGACCTGCCCGTCGACGACGTTGGGATTGATCAGTTCGCCGCAATCCTCGACCGCGACGTAGCGGTCGATGCGTACGCGACCGGTGGCGAGGTCGACCTCGACCCAGCACACGTGCGTCGCCTGCGCCCAGCCGCCCTCGCCGCCGTCGTAGGAGAAGTCGCCGCGCAGCTGCTCGTCGGGACGGGCGGCGGCGATGTCGGCGAAGGTCACGGAGATCGACGGCACGCCGGCCACGTGCACGTCGCCGTCGTCGATGACGAGGTCGTCGCGCGGTGCCTCGAGGAGCTCGGCGGCGACGTCGAGCACCTGCTCCCGCAGCGCGCGCGCCGAGTAGGTGACCGCGCCACCCGCCATCGGCGCCGAGCGGCTCCCGCCGGTGCCCGACAAGCCGAACGGCGTGATCGACGTGTCGCCGTAGCGCACCTTGACCTGCTCGATGGGCACGCCGAGCTCGTCGGCCGCGACCTGGGCGAGGGTGGTCTCGTGCCCCTGCCCGTGTGGCATCTGCTGCGTGTAGACCGACACGGTGCCGTCGGGGTCGAGCACCGAGCGAGCCGGCTCGCCTTCGAGGAGCCCGCCGCTGCCGCCCGGCATGATCGACTCCTGGTAGTCGGGCGGCCCCGGCGCGGCCTCGATGAACGTCGCGAAGCCCAGCCCGACGCAACGACCCTCCGCCCGCGCCGCTTCCTGCTGCGCGGGCCAGTGCTCGAGGTCGGCCAGCTCGAGCGCGCGCTCGAGCGTCGTGCGCGCCGACATGCGGACGTCGAGCGTGGGACCGGTCAGCATCTTCCGGGGCAGCTCGTCGAGCCCGATGATGTTGCGGAGGCGGATCTCGTCGCGACCGATGCCGAGCTCACGCGCCGCCATGTCGAGCATCCGCTCGCGCACCCAGGTCTCCACCGCCCACGGCCCGCGGTACGCGACGTACGTGGCCTTGTTCGACGCGGTGATCGTCGTGGTGAAGCCGAGCGCGGGGAGGCGGTACGGCCCCGGCAGCATCGTCCGGACCATCATCGGGTACATGGCGGCGCTGAACGGGAACGCCGGGTACGCGCCCTGGTCCAGCGTCATGTGCGCGCGCATGCCGAGCAACGTCCCGTCGTCGCGCAGCGCAGTTTCGACCTCGAGCGTCTCCTCGCGCGCCTGGCCGGCGACCAGGAGGTGCTCGTTGCGGTCCTCGATCCACTTCACCGACCGGCCGAGGTCGACGGCGGCGGCGAGGACAGCAACGTCTTCGCGCGTGGGGAGCACCTTCACGCCGAAGGCGCCGCCGATGTCCTGCGCGGTGACACGCGGCAGTGAGACCGGGTCCTTGGCGAGCAGTCCGAGCAGCATGCGAGTGAGATGCGCGATGCGCACCGGCTCGCGCACGAAGGTCTGGAGCATCGACTTGCCGGGCGACGCCGGCACCGCGAGCCCCTCGCCGACCGGCTCCTCGACGAGGTGGACGTGCTTCGGGGCGTCACGGTGCTCGACCACGGCCTTGTCGGCGGCCGCCGCCTTGTTCGCCGCCGCCATGGCCTTCGCCCGCTGCACCAGACCGGCCATCCGGTCACGCTGCCGGGCGATCTCGACCAACGACTGCCAGATCGGACGGCGGCCGGTGAGCGCGGCCAACGACCACTTCATCAGGTGGCTGTTCTG
>Ga0126311_10001665_pt1 | contig 10879 bp, 6 predicted proteins | sample Plot61_FD_92539 | JGI IMG/M metagenome (GOLD analysis project Ga0126311, IMG submission 92539) | Serpentine soil microbial communities from UC McLaughlin Reserve, CA, USA - Plot61 | ecosystem: Environmental > Terrestrial > Soil > Grasslands | place: USA: UC McLaughlin Reserve, Lake County... | reverse complement strand
TAGTTCTTCTGGAAGTCGCGCGCCTGCTGTAGGAACTGCTGGTAGTCGAGCCGCGACGCGTACGTGCCCCCGCTCAGCTTCATCATCGTGCGGCCGATAACGTCCGGGTCTTGCGTCACGAGCAGCGCCGCGCGGTCGCAGGAGAGTTCGGCCCGGCGCATCCATGCCTTGAGCGCGGCCTCCATCGTCGCGGAGATTATCTGCGTGATGAGGTTGCTGATGGGCGCGGCCGTGATGGCGCCTCTGGCAATCGCCATGATGAGGTTGGCGGCCGTGAGATACAGCACGTGCTCGGCGTGTATGTGGCCGACCTCGTGCGCGATGACGGCGAGCACCTCCTCGTCGGTGAGCCGTTCGAGCAGCCCCGAAAAGAGGACGACGATGGTGCGGTCAACGCCGTACGTGAAGGCGTTGACGATGGGCGACTGCATCACGTAAAGCTCGGGCATGTCCACGCCGAGCGTCGTGCACGCGACCTGAAGCTTCGCGTAAAGGTCGGGGCATTGCAGCGGCGTGACGCGCACGGCGCTCGCCATCATGATGACGTTGAGGAACGGCTCGCCCGTCAGGTTCAGGAGCTTCGTGACGGCCTTGTCTAAGCCCGGTATCGCGCGCAGCGCGGCGAGCGAGCGGCTGTCGAGCGGGTGCACGTACGAGTGCTTGTCGAGGTCTGCGAACTTGACGTGCGGCTCCGACGAGAGCGTCAGGCGGCAGCGCCCGCAGCGAGCCTGCCCGCCGTCCGTGCGCGCGCGGTTGAGTTGACCGCAGTAGCGGCAGCGGACGGTGTCGCCGCCGCCCGTGATCGACGTGGGTTCCAAATCAGCCATCTTAATTCCCCTTCAGAAAACGAGCATGACAGGCCGCATCGGAGACGTTGAAACGGGAGAGCCTGTCGGTTTCCGCAAGTATTAACGATTGCGCGCCGCGAGGGCAAGCGGGATCAGGGGCTAGTGTCGGAAATGCCTTATGCCCGTGAAGACCATCGCGAGATTGTGCTCGTCGGCGGCGGCGATGACTTCGGCGTCGCGGACTGAGCCGCCGGGCTGTATGACGGCCGTGATGCCGTGTTTGGCGGCCTCGTCGAGCCCGTCGCGGAAGGGGAAGAAGGCGTCGGAGGCGAGCACGGAGCCCTCGATCTCGACGCGCGCGCGCGTCGCGCCGAGGCGGACGGAGTCCACGCGCGACATCTGCCCCGCGCCCACGCCGACGGTCTGGCCCGCGCGCGCGTAGACGATTGCGTTCGACTTCGTGTGCTTGCAGACAGTCCACGCGAAGAGCAGCGCCTCTATCTCTTCTTCGGTCGGCGCGCGCTTCGTCACGACTTTTAAGTCTTCGCGCTTGAGGCGGTGCGTGTCGCGCGTCTGGACGAGCACGCCGCCCGTGATGCGCTTGAGGTCGAGCCCTCCGGGGCTCCCCACTTCGCCCGCGCGAAGTATGCGAAGGTTCTTCTTCGACTTCAGAAGCTCGACGGCCGCGGCGTCGAAGTCGGGCGCGACGACGACCTCCGTGAAGATTTCGCCGACGGCTCGGGCGGCGTCTTCGTCAACCGTCCTGTTGAAGGCGACGATGCCGCCGAAGGCCGAGACCGGGTCTGTTTCGAGCGCGCGGCGGTAAGCCTCCTCGGGTGTCGCGGCCGTGCCGACGCCAGCGGGGTTCGTGTGCTTGATGATGGCGCACGCGGTCTCGTCGAAGTCGCAGACGAGCTGCCAGGCGGCGTCGGCGTCCACGTAGTTGTTGAAGGACATCTCCTTGCCGCCGAGCACTTCGGCGCGCGCGATGCCGCCGCGCTCTTCGGTCGAGTAGCGCGCGGCGCGCTGGTGCGGGTTCTCGCCGTACCGAAGCTCGGAGGCGCGGCGCAGGTTCAAGTCTACGAACTCGGGGAACTGCGCCTCTTCGCCCGTCAGCTTCTCGAAAGGCACGTGGCTGATGCGCACGACGCTGTCCGGCTTCCCGCGGACGCCCGCGCTCGTCGTCTCGCCTTCGTCCGACACTCCAAAGTTCAGTAGGAATTTAAAGATCGCGCCGTCATAGACGCTCGTGAGCCAGAAGGCGCGGAGGGCGAGCTTGCGCCGCAGGCCGAGGCCGAGCGACCCGCCGTTCCTCTCCAACTGTCCCGTCACTTCCGCGTACTGCTCCGGGACTACGACCACGGCCACGTCGTTGAAGTTCTTCGCCGCCGAGCGAACCATCGAGGGGCCGCCGATGTCTATCTGCCCGACCGCCTCTTCGAGCGTGACTCCCTCGCGCGCGACCGTCTGCTCGAACGGGTAGAGGTTGACGACGACCATGTCTATGGGGCCGATTTGGTGCTCTTCGAGCGCGCGCGCGTGCTCGGGGTCGTCGCGCACGGCGAGTATGCCGCCGTGTATGCGCGGGTGGAGAGTCTTGACGCGGCCGTCGAGCATTTCGGGGAAGCCCGTCACGTCCGACACGTCGCGCACTTCAACTCCGGCGTCGCGCAGCGCCTTCGCCGTGCCGCCGGTGCTGAGGATTTCGACGCCGAAGTTTTGTAGGGCGCGCGCGAACTCGACGAGCCCCGTCTTGTCCGAGACGGTCAGCAGCGCGCGCCTGATTGGTTTGAGTCCGGCTGGTTTCTGTTCGGCCATAAGTCCAAATATGTGTGACGAGATTTTAAGAGCGGAAGGCGGATTGTAGTTCAACCGGACTCGCCCGTCACGCGCTCTCGGGGGGAGGGGTCAACGCTTCGACTCGTACGCGTCCCTCAACTGCCGCACACGCAGCTTTCGTCCGGACGCGTCGGTCAGGCGCACGACGACGCGGTGCGTGCCGGGGTGCTGCGGGGCCGCGCTCGCGTGATAGCCGACGACGTACTGCCCGCTCAGGTCTTCGGCAATCGCCTGAAAGACCGGACGCATGTCGTGCTCGGCGCGGGGGTCGAGCGCCGAGCGCGCGTCGCCTACGACGAAGAACTGCCCGCCCGTGCGCTCTGCCAGCTCGCGGAAGCCCTTCGACGCGCGACGTGCGACAAGGCGGCCGTCGCGCGGCGTGTAGAGCGGGAGGTGTATGCAGTAGAAGGTCACGCCCGCGGCGCGCGACTCTTCGACGGCGCGCTCGAAGCGCTGGGCGCTCGCGTTGTCAAGCCCGTCGCTGATGAGTACGACGATGCGGCGCTCTGTCATCTCTCGCGGCGCGCCGGAGAAGGCGCGCGCGGCTGCGAGCGCCGCGTCGAAGATGGCCGTGCGGCTCTCGGCGAGCGAGTCTATCTGGAAGGCCGGACGCGCGCGTCGAAGGTCGCGCGTGAACGCAAGCTTCAGCTCCGCGCGCTCGCGAAACTGCATGACGGCGACGCGCGAGCCCGCGCCGAAGTGGGAGAAGAGCGCGAGCGCCGTCTCGCGCTGCGCCGTGATGATGTCGCGCGTGCTGCCCGACGCGTCCAGAAGGAAGAGCAGCGAGACGTGCTCCGCGCCCGCGGCGAAGTACGAGGTCTCGACGCGCGCGCCGTTGTCGGTGACTTCGAAATTTTGGCGCGCCAGCCCCGCGACGCGGCGGCCGCGCGAGTCCGTGACGAAGAAGGGGACTGTGACGAGGTCTGCGTTGACGCGCACGACTTCGTCCGAGTCTTCGGGCGACTCGTCCTGCGCGAGCGCCGTGCCCGCACAGAGTTGTAGCAGGAGAAGAAGCGCGAACGTTTTAAACAGGAATGCTAAGACGCGGGCGTGACGCCGCGGGAGTGTCGCGAGGGTCTGAGGACTCATCCGGGTAGGCCGCCTAGAACAGGAAGCGGCCGAAGAAGAGTATGCTCAGGATGACGGCAAGCGTGATGATGATGAACTTGATGAGAGTCACAGCCGGTTCCTCAAGCTAGAGCGCCTGCTCCTTGTACGAGGGGGCATTTTATCGGCGCTTTCGGCGGCGTGTCAACGTTCGCCCGACCGGGACGAGACTTGCGGCGAAGTGTCCTTTTCATCAAAACAGTACGCGCCGACGCGCGCGCCAGTTCCGAATTTGCCACAGAGACGCGGAGTCACAGAGGGGTTTAAGGATTTCAGATTTCAAAGCTGAGTTCTGAGTTAAATCTCTGTGACTCCGTGTCTCTGTGGCAATCTTTTGTGTCTTTGAATTCTCCCTCGGATGGTTAGAGGCGGGCATACCGTGAGGCCACAGCTTCATCTAAAACCGCGTCAGTGCTATAGTTCGTCCCGCCAATTCTTTACCAACGGGAACGCGGAGAGAAGTTGGAGTCAGGTCTTAACAACTATCCGAAGCGGTGCGTGCGCGGCGCGCGAGGGGCCGTGCTGCTCGTGCTTCTGGCGTCCGCCTTCTTCGTCAGCGCGACACACTTCCACGTCGCCGCGGGCCTCGACTCCTCGCGCGCGGCGGTAAGCCGTCGAGACGAAAGTCGCAAGGCCCCGCTCACGGGCGGCGAGGAGCAGTGCCTCGTCTGCCGCCTACAGCGAAACTTCAACAACGGACTGATGCGCCACGCGACGCCCGAAGTCGCGTCGGCGCTCGTCAAGCCGCTCGTCTTCCCGTCACTCGAACAAGCTTCCGCACACAGCGCGCGCCGAATCTCCGCCAAGGGCCGCGCGCCCCCGCTTTCATAACAGTCGAAGCTTAGGGTCGCACGACGAAGCAGTAAGGGACGCGAGGACGCGCCTTACCGCCGACACGCACGCGCGCCGCGCCCGTTCAGACGGAACTGCGGCTGCACGCGCGCACGCCGACCGCTGAGCCGCACGTTTATCACACCGCCCGCGCGGCGGACTTCCTGTAAGGCATTCATCATTCGTGGTTCGATAATTCGAGGAGAAGTTTTATGACTCAGCGTAGAACTCCGGCGGCAATCGCGCTCGCCGTCCTGTTCCTACTCCTGCCCGCGCGCGCCTTCGCGCAGGCGGCAACGGCAGCCGCCCCGCAGCAGTCCGCGTCAACCGGCACGGTACGCGGCACCGTGCGCACGGCCGAGGGCGACACGGTGCTCCACAACGTCATCGTAAACATCGTGCAGCTCGGGCGCTCGACAGAGACCGACGACGCGGGCGCTTTCGAGTTCATAAACGTCCCCGCGGGCACGTACACGGTGCTCGTACACATGGAGGGCTTCCCGGACGCGACGCGGCAGGTCGCAATCGGCGCGGGCGCGGCCGTCGCGCTCGACTTCAAGATGCGCCTCTCTAACATAAAAGAGGAGGTGACCGTCACCGCGACCGGCTCCGAGCAGTCAACCTTCGACTCGTTCCAGTCCGTCAACACCGTAGACGCGCTGATGCTCGCGCGCGAGAGCCACCCCTCCATCGGCGAAGTGCTCGACAAGGAGCCGGGCGTCGCCAAGCGCAGTTTCGGCCCCGGCTCTTCGCGCCCCGTCGTCCGTGGCTTCGACGGCGACCGCGTGCTGGTCACGCAGGACGGCGCGTCCACGGGCTCGCTCGGCTCGCAGTCGGCCGACCACGCCGAGCCCATCGACGTGCTCTCGCTCGAACGCATTGAGGTCGTCAAAGGCCCGGCCACGCTCCTCTACGGCAGCAACGCCGTCGGCGGCGTCGTCAACGCCATCACCGGCCACGACTTCGCGCACGCGGGCTGGCGCGGCTACGCGACCGGCGTCGGCGGCACGACGAACAACCAGGGCGGCGTGAGCGCGGGCCTCGAATACGGCAAGGGCAAATGGATGTTCTGGGGCAACGGCTCTTTGCAGCGCACGGGCGACTACGACACGCCCGTCGGGCGCATCGAGCAGTCGTTCACGCGCGAGGCGGCCACGACGCTGGGCGCGGGCTGGTACGCCGCGAAGAAGTTCGCGAGCTTCACGTACGGCTACGACCAGAGGCGTTACGGCGTGCCCTTCGCCTCGTTCTTCGAGTCGGGCGGCGAGGAGGCGGGCTCGGACGTTTCCATCAAGGCGCGACGCCACGACTTCAAGTTCAACGGCGGCTGGCGCGACCTCGGCTCCTTCGTCAACGGCTTCAAGCTCACGCTCGACTACAGCGACTACGCGCACGACGAGCTGGAAGGCTCGGAAGTGGGCACGCACTTCTCAAACAAAAACTTCGCGTACCGCGGCGTCTTCGACCAGAAGAAGACGGGACGCTTCACCGGTAGCTGGGGCTTCGCGGGCTTCCACCGCGACTACACTTCGACGGGCGAGGAGACGCTCGCGCCGCCGACTGTCCAGAACAACGTCGCGGCCTTCGCGCTTCAGGAGATAGACTTCGAGCGCGTCAGGTTCCAGCTCGGCGGCCGCGTCGAGCACAACGGCTACAACCCCGTGGGCTTGATTGACCGCTCGTTCACAGGCTTCTCGGGCGCGGCGGGCGTGCGCTTCGCGCTCTGGAAGGAGGGAGCGTTCGTCGCGAACTACACGCACTCGTACCGCGCGCCCGCGCTCGAAGAGCTTTACAACGACGGCCCGCACGTCGGGAATCTGACCTTCGAAGTCGGCAACCCGCTTCTGCGTCCCGAGGTCAACAACGGCGTAGACTTCTCGCTGCGCCACGCGTCGAAGCGCGTGAAGGGCGAGGCGAACTTCTACCTGTACGACATCAAGAACTTCGTCTTCCTCGCGCCCACGGGCGAGATACGCGACAACCTGATTGAGGCTCGCTATGACCAGGCAGACAGCCGCTTCCGCGGGACTGAGATGAGCCTCGACGTTGCGGCGCACGAAACGCTCTGGCTCAACTTCGGCTTCGACTACGTCAACGCGGAGCTGAAGGAGACGGGCACGCCGCTCCCGCGCATCCCGCCGATGCGCGGCCGCGTGGGGATTGATTGGCGGTACAAGGCTTTCGACATAAAGCCCGAGGCGACGTTCGTCAAGGATCAGGATCAAATCTTCCCGACCGAGACGCGCACCGCCGGGTACACGCTCTTCGACCTGAGCGCGTCCTACACGATTGCGAAGCCTCACTACGCGCAGGTCTTCTCCGTCAACGCCTTCAACCTCGGCGACCGCCTCTACCGCAACCACCTCTCATTCATCAAAGACCTCGCGCCCGAGATAGGCCGCGGCGTGCGCTTCAGCTACACGATTCGTTACTTCTGAGGCTTCGAGGCTTCGAACTTCAAAGGGGCGTCGCGTTAATAAAGCGCGACGCCCCTTTCGTTATTACTGATGAAGTCCGCGCTGTATTAACCGCGCACCCGTCAGTCCATTGGCGTGTGTTCGTCGGTTCATACGCGCGAGACGTTTGTGCTTTAATGCGGCGCATGCCCTTGCGCTTGAGCTTCGTGCTCGTCTTCTTCTTCGGCTTCCTTGTCTGTCTCGCGGGAACGGTGGGCGCGCGTCCACCTCAAGTAAAGACGAGCCGGCTAGAAGTGAAAATTAGCGTCACGTCTACGAGCCCCGCGCGTGTTCACGTCGAAGGACGCAGGCGCGAAGGCGCGACCGCTTGGTCGTTCAGGAATTTCTACGGCAGCATCGCGGGCCTCGCCGAGCGCGTCGAGAACTTCACACTCTCGGACGACGGCGGCGCAAGTATCGCCGTGCGCAAGCTCGCGCCCGGCGAGTTCACGGCCGCGAGCGCCGCGACGCGCTTCGCGTACGACGTAAAGCTCGCCCCGCCCGCGTTCGCCTCCGACGCTGCGCACGTCTCCTGGCTCGGCGCGGGCCACGGTCTGCTCATGCCCGGCGACCTCCTGCCGCAGCCGCTCGCCGACGCGAAAGTCACAATCCAGCTCCCCGCGGGCTGGGCCGTCTCGACCGTTGATGAGAAGGGCTCTGACGGAGCCTATAACCTGAGCGACGCCGAGCGCGCCGTCTTCGCCGTCGGCCGCGATCTGCGCGAGAAGCAGGGGCGCGCAGCAGGGCGCATGGCCTTCGCGCTCGTGACGGCGGGCGAGTGGGCCTTCAACGACGGCGAGGCCGCGCAGTCAATCGAAGAGATTCTAGACATCTACAACGACGTGACGCGCGCCGTGCCCGCGCAGAGCGCGTCGGTCGTGCTGCTGCCGATGCCGCAGCCCGTGCCGGGGAACGTCTGGGCCGCCGAGACGCGCGGCCCGACGGTCGTGCTCATCTCCGGCAGTCTACCTTCGAAGCTCGCCGCGAAGGCGCAGCTCGACGGCTCGCTGACGCACGAGCTTTTTCACCTCTGGGTGCCGAACGGGCTCGCGCTCGAAGGCGAGTACGATTGGTTTTACGAAGGCTTCACGAACTACGTGGCGATGCGCGTCGCCATGCGCCGCGGGCAGTTGACCTTTAACGACTACCTCAACACGCTCGGCCTTGAGTTCGACGCGTACAGGGCCGCGCGCGGCGCGAAGGAGTCCTCGCTCGTCGAGGCTTCGCAGAAGCGCTGGGCCGGTGCCGCGTCGCTCATCTATCACAAGGGCGCGCTCGTCGCATTCCTCTACGACCTGACGCTCAGGCGCGAAACCGGGGGCAAATCGTCTCTCGAAGACGCGTACCCCGAACTCTTTCGACGCCACGCGCGAGGCTTCGCGCGTGTGGAAGGGAACCGCGCGCTCGTCGAATTGCTGGGCGGCATGGCGGGCATGCGCGACTTTGTGGAGCGTTACGTCACGGGCTCGGGCGAGATAAATCTTTCGCGGGCGATTGAAGCCTTCGGTCTGCGCGTCGAGCCCGGCGGCGCGCGCACGCACGTCGGCGTCGCGCCGTCCGCGGACACGCGGCAGCGGGAGTTGCTGCGCAAGTTGGGTTACAATGAGAAGCTGGACGCGGAGGCGAAGAGGCTTCACGACCAGATGAAAAAGCGACCGCCGAAATAATCAATCTATCCGCTCGCGTCTTCGACGAAGGTCGAAGCAGCCGCCTGCGACCGTCCGGCCAGACATGCGCGAACCCGAATCAGCGATGAAACGAATCAGGCTTGCCTTAACTCTCTTCCTCCTCTGCGTCGCCGGCGCCTGCACGACCCTCGCGGGCAAGGAGGAGACGGGCGCAGTCATAGCCCGTCGCGCGCAGGTGCGCAGCTCGACCGCGATTGTCGCGGCAGACCTCAAAGAGGTCGTGCGCGGCGACGAATTGGACATACTCGACTCGGTGACCGTCCCCGACACGGGCGAGCGCTGGCTGCACGTCCGCACGCGCGACGCGGAGCCCATCGAGGGCTGGATCGAGGCGCGCAACGTCATCTCGCACGAGATGATCGAGCGCTCGCGCCGCATCGCCGCCGAGGACAAGGACGTGCCCGCGCAGGCTTCGGGGCAGTTGCGCGCCAGCACCAACATACGCTTCAACCCGGACCGCACCGGTAACGACAACATCCTCATGAAGCTCGAAAGCGGCGCGCGCTTCGACATCATAAGCTGGAAGCGCGTGCCGAAGCCGAAGTCAGCGGAAAGTGCAGAGGGCGACGACGCGCCCAAGGCCGGCGCGGTCGAGCAGGGAGTGGGCAGGCGCAGAAGGGCGAAGGACGAGCAGAAGGAGCCCGAAGAGCCGAACGAGCTTTGGTTCAAAGTGCGCCTTCCTTCTTCACTCTCGCCCGCGCCCGCGGGCTGGGTCTTCGGAAAGCAGGTCGAGCTCACCGTCCCGAGCGACATAATCTTCTACCGAACGGGGCGCGAGTTCGTCGCCTGGCAGAGGCTCGACGGCGACGACCCCACCGGCTCACAACAGGCCCCGAAGGACAAGGACGCCGCCAAGGACACGCGGCCCGGTAGCTGGGTCATTCTTGAGAAGAGCACCGTCGGCGAGGACATCAACGCCGTGGACTCGCCGGACTTCGACAGAATCTACGTGCTCGGCTACGACAAGGACAGGCAGGAGCACTACACGGCCTACCGAAGCCCCGACCTTAGAGGCTTCCTCCCCATGCGTGTCGAGGGCAGGGGGGACACGAAGACCTTCACCGTCCGCGCGCAGAGCGACGGGCAGTTGAAGGACGTTAAGTACAAGACATACATAAACGAGCGGGGCCTTCTGAAAGTAGAGTCGCTCAGCGAGATTCCCAAGAGCAAGACGAAGTAGAGTTAAGTATCCGGCTGCCGCGGCGCGACAAAAGGCGAGGACGGACACGCTTTTTGGCCGATTTTGCCCGGAAATCAGGCTTTTGAAAAAAAAATCCGTGTGGCAGTTGACAAACGAAATAGAATCTCTATAATGCCCCCTTGCCTTGAAACAAGGCAGTTGACATCCGGTTCATAAAGAGCGCGTTTGACGAGCCGCTTCTCTTTCAGGACTTACGAGAGAGAGCGGCTGTTTCATCGGCTGAAAAAGCTGATGGCGCGGGCAACTGAAAGTTGCCGGGCGCATCAAACTCTGACGCGCTTGACAAAGCGGGTGACATGAGTTAAAGTCACCGTTTCCTTGAGACGACAAATTGTCGGCTGAAGGCAACCGGAACGAATCCGGGGCATCTAAGTCTGGATTCGGAAGTGGAAGCGATCTTTGAAAACTAGATAGAGCGTGTCCCAAGAAATGACCTTTGAGGGCTGACGCAGAGCGATAAAGCTCGCGTTCAAAACTCGAGAAGAGTCATTATCGGATACATTAACCAGTTTCGATAATGTTCCAGAATCAAAATTTCTAAACGAGAGTTTGATCCTGGCTCAGAATCAACGCTGGCGGCGTGCCTCAGACATGCAAGTCGAACGCGAAATCTCCCTTCGGGGAGAAAGTAGAGTGGCGTCCGGGTGAGTAACACGTGGGTAATCTACCTTCGGGTGGGGAATAACGACCGGAAACGGTCGCTAATACCGCATAATGCAGCGGCACCTAATGGTGACAGTTGTTAAAGCGGGGGATCGCAAGACCTCGCGCCTGAAGAGGAGCCCGCGGCGGATTAGCTAGTTGGCAGGGTAACGGCCTACCAAGGCGACGATCCGTAGCCGGCCTGAGAGGGCGGTCGGCCACACTGGCACTGACACACGGGCCAGACTCCTACGGGAGGCAGCAGTCGGGAATTTTGGGCAATGGGCGAAAGCCTGACCCAGCAACGCCGCGTGAAGGATGAAGCTT
>Ga0126311_10001664_pt1 | contig 10881 bp, 8 predicted proteins | sample Plot61_FD_92539 | JGI IMG/M metagenome (GOLD analysis project Ga0126311, IMG submission 92539) | Serpentine soil microbial communities from UC McLaughlin Reserve, CA, USA - Plot61 | ecosystem: Environmental > Terrestrial > Soil > Grasslands | place: USA: UC McLaughlin Reserve, Lake County... | reverse complement strand
TTCGCTAATTCCAGCCCACGGTATTAACGCCGAAGGCGTTCGCTAATTCCAGCCCAGGGTTGGAGCGCAGCGACAACCCTGGGGATCCAAACCTAACATCGCATCGAACCCTGAAAGGGTTCGGCGATTGGCGAACCCTTTCAGGGTTAATGAATAATTTTGTTTTCGCTATCCCAGGGTTGTCGCTGCGCTCCAACCCTGGGCTGGAATTAGCGAACGCCTTCGGCGTAATACCGTGGGCTGCCTTCGGCGTTAATACCCTGGGCTGGCATTACCAAACGCCTTCGGCGCTAATGCGCAACGTTCCCCGTTTTCGCCCTCACACCTTCACCTGTCCCTGTGGCTTATTCAACTGGTCCGCTAACACGGCGAGCAGGATCACGACACCCAACGCAATCTTTTGCATATAAGGATCGATACCCGCGAGATTCAATCCGTTATTGAGGATCCCGATAAACACCGCTCCCCAAAACGTACCAACCACACTTCCACGTCCACCATTCAATGACGTACCGCCGACAACAACAGCGGCGATCACATCCAACTCATACTGCAGTCCCGCGTTGGGAACGCCTGCGCCAAGCCGCGAAGCCAGAACTAAACCGGCCAAACCCACGAGCAAGCCGTTGAAGATGTAGACCAGTAACGTGGTCCGCTTGATACTGACCCCAGCGAGGAATGCCGCCTCGCGATTTCCACCAACGGCGTAAATGTATCGTCCGAGCTTCATGTGCCGGAGCACAAACCAGCCCGCGAAAAACACTGCCGCCATTAAGAGCACCGGTACAGGCACACCCAGCACCAGATTTCTACCGAGAAACCCAAAGCTCGACGGCAGATTGCCAATCGAGCGGCCGCCGGTGACGATAAAAGCCAGCCCACGGCAGATCGTCAACATAGCCAAGGTGGTAACAAACGGCGGGACCCGAAATTGCGCCACCATCACACCATTTACCAGTCCGACAAAAGCACCTATCGACAACGCGACAATAGCACCAACGATTACGCCGGTTGCATTTGGGTTTTGACTCGCGAGCATCGCCGCAACGACGCCACACAGCGCAGCGACCGAACCTACGGACAGATCAATGCCGCCCGTTAAGATTACGGCTGTCATCCCGACTGAAAGGATTCCCGTGATTGCAATGCTTAACGCAACATTGACCAGATTTGGAACGGAAAGGAATTGCGGAGCGATGATGGCGAAGACGATCGATTCAACAATGATCGCGACTACGATCACGTATTCAGCTATTCGTTGCCACTGTAAGTAACGTGTGCGAAAGCTGAGCTCGGGTACCTTAACAATCTCACTCATAGAATCGGGGTTTCGTAGCACGCGCGGGACTACTGTTTCGAGTTGGTGGCATCAACGATTTTCACGGGAACCGCGATCTGTTTTTGAGCCTGGCCGCTGCTCAAATAGCTCTGGATGGCATCGATGGTTTTGGCGCCGAGATCACGTGGTTGCTGGGCCACGTCCGCTTTGAGCGCGCTGCCTCGCTCTATCGCCTGGACTGCCTCCGCAGTCGCATCGTATCCCACAATGATAAGATCGGTTCGGCCTCGTGCTTCCGCAGCCGAAAGTGCGCCGAGTGCAGAGTCGTCGTTAATGCCGAAGATCGCTTTCATTCCGGGATTGCCTTGCAGCATATCTTCAGCCGCTTTGAGAGCGCGGTCACGCACTCCGCCACCGTTCAAGACTGATACGACCTTGATATTCGGATACTTCTGCATCTCCTCCTTGAATCCTAATTCTCGGTCTAATCCTGTTTGAACTTCCTGCTGTCCGATAATACCGACCGATCCTTCACCCTTCAGAGCCTTCGCAATGAAGTCAGCCGCGAGACGGCCGCCGGATAAATTGTCGGATGCAATATGCGAGACAACTTCCCCACCCTGCGCCGCAATGTCTGCCGTGAAAACCGGAATCTTCGCCTGATTCGCTTGCTCAATCGCGGGACCAATTCCTTTGGAGTCAGCCGGACAGACGATGATGGCGTCAACTCGCTGCACGATGAAGTTTTCGATCTGGGACTGTTGTTTCGCGAGATCGAAATCGCCTGACGTTACGATCAGTTGATAACCCTGTTTGTCCGCGGCGTCTTTAAGTCCCGCTTCTAATTGCCGGTAGAACTCGTGCTCTCGGGTCAACAGCGTGACGCCTATGCGTTTTGCTCCGGCATTGTTTGCTGACGGCTGACAACCACTTAAGATTCCGAGTGTGGCCGTTAAAAAAAGAAGGAGAAGGGCTGGTCCGATCGCGGTGGTAAATCTTCCATAAAGGGTCATGGGCGCGAATTGTGCCACAAAGAAGCACAAAAAGCACAAAATGCTTTCTGCTGATGTTTGTGCTTTTTTGGGTTCTTTGTGGCTGGACTTCTCCTGATTATAATCAACTCACATGACCACAAGAGACATCGCTCTTATCCACACATCTCCAGCAGCTATACCGCCGTTGATGCAATTCTACAGCGAGGCTGCCCCGGATTTAAGGATCACAAACCAGCTTGATGATGGCCTGTTGAGACTGTTGGCGGCGCAAAAATATGAAGTCGCCAGCGAAAGGCTTGCGAGCATGCTGGACACCGCTGTACGAACGTATGGGGCCGAGCTGGCCATGATTACGTGTTCTTCTGTCACGAAAAAGATGGCCGAGCAACTGGACAATAGCTTCACGATTCCGGTCTTGAAGATTGACTATCCTATGGCGCGCGAGGCGATCGCGCACGGCAAACGGATAGGCTTGGCCGCTACATTCCCACCGACAGTCGTGCCCACAACTAAATTATTAAATGACGCCGCGGCCGAAGCCGGCGCTGAGATAGAGATCGTCGAACAGGTCGTTCCCGAAGCTTATACGGCGCTGCTCGCAGGCAATCCGGAGGCTCACGATCGACTCTTGCTCGAAGGTATCAAACAGTTGGAACGATCAAACGTTTCCGCGATTGTGTTAGCGCAGGTATCCATGGCCCGCATTCTGCCCCTCGTCGAGGGCCGTGTTTCCGTACCCGTCCTGTCAAGCCTACACACCAGCCTGAGTGCTATTCGTGAAGTGTTGAATACTTCAGCAAACGAATGACGGCAGATCTTGTATTCGGAGCCATAGCCGATGACGACACCGGCGCGAGCGATCTCGCCGGTATGCTGGCCGAGCAGGGTGTGCGTACACTCCTGGTCCTCGATTTACCGGACGTCGATCAGTTCGTCGAGTGGAGTCATGGTTATGCAGCAGTTGTGATGGCGGAGCGAACACGGAACATCGCTGCCGGCCTTGCTGCGCAATGCACACATGAGGCGCTACAGCTCTTAACTAAACGCCAACCGCGCGTGATCCAAATTAAATATTGCAGCACGTTCGATTCGACGACGGAAGGTAACATCGGTCAGACCATCGACGCCGCGATGGACGAACTCAACGAAATATTCACTGTCGCACTACCCGCGCTTCCGGTTAACGGCAGAACAACATATCAGGGATATCAGTTCGTTCATGAGCAACTCCTGAGCGACTCGCCCATGCGCGATCACCCGCTCACTCCGATGACTAATCCAAATCTCGTTGATCTGCTTGGCAGGCAAACACGCCGTCGCGTGGGTTTAGCTTCCTATCGCGAGGTTGAACGTGGGCCCGATGGACTGAAGCAATGTTTCGACGTGCTTCGTGAACGTGGTGTCGAAATCGCATTGACAGACTGCGTCGATGACGATCAGTTGGAAACGATCTGTCGCGCGGTTGCTGATATGCGGTTGATAACCGGCAGTTCCGCTTTCGGAATGAAGCTTCCGGCGATTTGGCGCGAACGGGGCTGGATAAAACAAAACGATGAGATTGATGACGCGCTCGTCGAAATCAATATGAATGTGGGCACGCTCGTAGTTGCGGGAAGTTGTTCACTTGCCACCAGACAACAGAATGAATCGTTGACCGCTTCAGGAGTTCCCGCTTATCACGTCGATGCAGTAGGGCTACTGGAAGGCGAGCATGACACTAGAGGTTTGGTTAAAGAACTGAGTCGCCGGCTCGCGAGCGGTGAGCATTGTTTGTTGACTACGAGCGGCACTCCTGACCAGGTAAATCTTGTTCAGGAGTTGGCCCGGTCGAAACGTTTGAATATTTCTGAGGCGGGCGAGCTGATTGCATCGCGTTTGGCCGATCTGGTGTTAAAGGTTTTAGAGGCGCAGCCTGTGCGTGGGCTCGTGATCGCAGGCGGTGAAACTTCAGGCGCTGTGTGCCGCAGGTTGGACCTCGGCGCACTTCGCGTCGGTCGTAATATCGAACCTGGTGTGCCTCTCTGTTTTTCCTTAGGAAATTTTCGGCTGCCCGTTGTGCTTAAATCAGGTAACTTCGGCGGCGCTGACTTCTACACTAAAGCGATTCGCGTCATCAGTGGAAACAAATGAACAACTCAGAGCGGGAAAGACTATGCGCATTTGCCGACAGCTTCTACGGCCGTGGCTACGCATTCGGTTCGACGGGCAATCTGTCTGTACGAGCCGCTGAACGCGTCTGGATCACTCCCACCGGAAAATCTCTGCGGGGACTCGTTGCGGATGAACTGGCGGAAGTGGATCTACAGGGGGTAAGCCAAAACGAGAATCGCCCGTCAAAAGAGTTGCCATTCCATTTAGGCATTTACCAACAGCGGCAGGATGCGCAAGCCATCGTCCACCTGCATTCGCTTCATGCCGTGGCGCTTTCGTGTCTCGAATCTCTGAATCCGGCAGAGCCACTGCCACCGCTGACGCCGTACTACTTCATGCGCGTAGCGCCGCTCGCAGTCATTCCTTACTTTCGCCCCGGTTCGCTGCAACTCGCAGCGGAAGTCGAAGCAGCAGCGACGCTTCACAATTCGATGCTCCTGAGAAATCACGGCCTGATAACGATTGGATCGACGCTGGATGAAGCGGTTGACAGGGCAGAAGAGTTAGAACAAACGGCGCGACTCTATTTCATGTTGCGCAGCGAGCAAGTGCGGCATCTCACGCCCGAAGAGATTGCGGAACTTAAGTGAGCATTCGGCTGAGACTAAGGACCGTCAGGTTACACGAGCCAGCCAATCCATGTCGCGGCCGCGGTGAACGGCTTGCGCCTCGAGTGCCTCGTCGATGGTGCAGCCTCGATGAATAATCCCGCCCACTGACTCGATAATCGCCAGCGGATCGTCATTGCCCGGATAAAGTATATTGCGGCCGACGAGGGCGCCACGCACGTTTGGTCCAGCCTTGAGTCCCGCCTCGAGTTCGCGCAGAAACGGTGTGGCGTCGCCTACGGGCTCACCGCCTAAAAGAAGAATTGGAAGTGTCGTTGCTTGCGCAACCTTTTCGTAGTTTTCGCAGTATGGCAGCTTCAACCAAAGATAACGGCTACTGTCGCCCAGCGCCGACGCGGCCCCGGCAGTTCGCGCCAATTCGTCTGCTGTTTTAATGATTTTGTAGCCATCAGCCGTTTTGGTGACCGGCAGCGATTCCAGAAACAGAGGAAGGCCGGCGGCGTTCAGTTCAGTGATTGCCCGCACAGTTGCGAGCAGTGTCTTCAGCGAATCAGGTTCACCGTCACACAGCCGCAAAAGGATCTTCGCGCCGTCCAGTTTCCACTGCGTGCACGTCGCAGCGGTGGGACCCGAAATCGGATCGTCTATCTCCCAACTGCTGCCGAGCAATCCGCCGCGATTGAAACTCGCAAGCAGAACCTTGTTATCGAGAAAAGGAGCATCGCGCGTTTGCTTCATCAAGTCGTGGATGATCAGCAGGTCCTCGAGAATGTCCATCGTGGCCAACAGCCCATCGACGTTGTCACTCATCATCACGCGCATGATGCGGGCGAGGTACTCATGACGATCTGCCATCCGCAACGGATCTCCGCCAACACGCGTTACGCGGCGGGCAGGATGATCCGCCGCCAGAATGCTCAATTTCCCATCAACCGTTAATCGCTGACGTTGCACGCGCTCGTTTGCCACTCGCAACGATCGTTCAGGATCCGAAACTCGGATCTCTGTTAGCTGGGCCATCAAGGTTGCGGGAAAAAACTGCTTCGGGTTAAAACTCAAACTTAGAATCCTCCTCGTTCCTCGACAAAACGTAAAGCCTCTTCTTCAAAGGGCATGAAGTTCGCGCATCCGTGTCGAGTGACAACTATCGCTCCGCACGCATTGCCCATTCGGGTAGCGCGATAGAGATCCCATCCCTTCAAATAGCCATAAAGAAATCCTCCGGCGAAAGCGTCACCCGCGCCAAGCACGTTACAGACTTGTACTTCGAATGTCGGTACGTCCTGTATTTCAGTCGCTCCTGAAAAAATGAGCGTGCTCTTCGCACCCCGCTTCATCACTACCGCTTCGGGAACGACCGTGAAAATCGACTCCGCATTTTGCATGTCACGCTTGTCACGTGCGACAGCCTGTTTAGCTTTTTCGAATTCATCAGACGTTCCGAGAATTACATTGACGAGCGGCAAGATTGCGCCTATCGCATGGCCAAACTCCCGCTCGTCCGGCCATAACTCAGCTCGGAAATCCATGTCGAGGATCACCCTGGTGCCGTGAGCTTTTGCTTGTTGTGCCGCGAACAGGGTTGCGTCGCGGCTCGGCTGCCGGCTCAGTCCACTCCCCGTAATAAAAAGTGCGTTGGTCTCAGAGATGGGAGCCGATCGGATATCATCTACGCTCATCTCAAGGTCGGCACAGTTATCGCGATAAGGCACTATCGAAAAATTATCCGGCGGCTCTATCGCCAATAAAAATGCGCTGGTCCGCCGCCCCGGTTTTCGTTTGGAAAATTGAGTATCAATGCCCTCTTTATTCAGGAAGTTCAGTACAAAATCACCGACCAGATCGTCACCGACTGCGGTTAGAAGCGCAGATCGTAAACCGAGTCGCTGAGTGGCAACGCTGACATTCGTCGGGCAACCGCCAACGTAAGCAGCGAAGCTCTTGACATCAGCGAAGGGCACGCCAATCTCGTTTGCGTACAAATCAATCGAGCCGCGGCCAATAGACAGCACGTCATACCTGCGAGTCATCAACGTTTCTCCAGACTAACCGGTGACACGACTTTCCTCGAGCGGACGTCGCGGGTCAATGAACATCCACATGATTACGCCGACTGCCAGAAAAGCCGCCGCGACGTAAAACGGAATGGTCCACGAACCCCACTTCTCCAGTAAATAGCCAAACACGATCGGCGCAAGCGTGCCCGCAAGATTGCCGAACGTGTTTGTCGTTCCAGTCACAACTCCTGCCCGATGGCGTCCAATATCCAAACACGTGGCCCATACTGCCGGCGTGGTCAGGAACTGGAAAAACAAGGCCACTGAGATGAGCGAAGCCGCCACGACTCGATTTTCGGCGCGCGCCACAAAAACCAGCATCAGAGCACTCATACTCAATCCAAAAGCGCCGAGCCCACACCGTGCCAGACGACGATACCCGAGCACCACCAGTCGATCAGTTATCCAGCCGCCGCAGAAAAATGCCAACGCTCCGCACAACCACGGCAGTGCAGAAAAGAACCCCGCGGAAGCGGTGTTGAACCCACGAGCTTTCAACAGATATGTGGGCAGCCATGTTATGTAGAAATAGAGGCTATAACCGTAAGCGAAATACATCGCGCACAAAAAGAATATGTTTTTACTTCTGAGAAAGACGCGCCACGGAATCTTGTGAGAGCCGGACTGGATTGGCAGGTCCCCGCGAATTTTTTTGACTTCAGCAGCATTTACTTGGCGATGCTCTTCAGGAGTATCACGGAACCAGAGATACCAGATCACACACCAGACAAAACCCAGAGCCCCAAATTCAATAAACGGAAGACGCCAGCCCTGCAAGTCTACAAGTTTGAAGACAATCGGCGGAGTTGCCGCGGCGCCGATGGCGTGACCCATGCAAACGCCACCCATGGCGCGGCCGCGTTGTGAAGCTGGAAACCAGCGCGACACAGTGGAAGCGCTATTGGGAATGGCGCCGGCCTCTCCTGCGCCAAACAGGAGTCGCACAATGAAGAGCGAAGCGAATCCGCGGGTTGCGGCCGTAAGCATTGTAAAGGTGGACCACCAGAGCACTATCCGTGTTAGGGCTTTGCGCGTGCCGAAGTAGTCGCCGAACCAGCCGCTTGGAATTTCAAAAACGGCGTACGCAAAAGTAAAGGCACTGAAGATGTACCCCATTTGCAGTGGTGAGAATTTAAACTCTTCGATAATGGCGGGCGCGGCGACGGAAATGCAGAGGCGGTCAATATAGGTTAGAGAAGCAAGCACAATGAGCAGAGAAAGAACCCGGAACCGCGTCTTCGTAGCAGGTATTGCGGCTACGGTTGGTAAAGAAAGCGTCTCGCCGGGAGTTCCACTGATTTGCATGCTGCTTTACCTCGACCGAAGTTTAAGAACTCTCTTCTCTGCGGCACGCAGAGATAATGATGACGCGCGAAGGTGAGGCAGCACGAAAATAACGCCGAAGGCGTTCGCTAATTTCAGCCCAGGTTCGAGCTTGCGAGAACCCGGGGTTATGTTCGACATAACAAAATAACGCCGAAGGCGTTGGCTAATTTCAGCCCAGGGTTCGAGCTTGCGAGAACCCGGGGTTATGTTCGATATAACAAAATAACGCCGAAGGTGTTGGCTAATGTCAGCCCAGGGTTCGAGCTTGCGAGAACCCTGGGTTATGTTCGATATATTTTCCAACCCTGAAAGGGTTAACGATTACGCCCTAACCCTTTCAGGGTTGAACCCTCTTTTGTTTTGACCGACCCAGGGTTCTCGCAAGCTCGAACCCTGGGCTGAAATTAGCGAACGCCTTCGGCGTTATTTGTTCCGCGTCGCCTTCGCGCGTCATCACGAACGTTGAAAGCCTTCGGCGTTATTTGTTCCGCCTCACCTTCGGCGTTATTTGTTCCGCCTCACCTTCGGCGTTATTTGTTCCGCCTCACCTTCGCGCGTTATTTGTTCCGCCTCACCTTCGGCGTTATTCGTTCTGCCTCACCTTCGAGCGTCATCACGAACGTTGAACGTGAAAATTTGCCTGGGACTCAGTTTGAAATTGAATGTTTGACTCGGTGCGGAAATCGGCTCACCACATTCTTCCATTGCATTGCAGGGCCGGCCTGTAGCTGTCTTCCAAAGAGGACTACTAACGGATACGTTCGATGGTGTTCCACTTAACTCAATCAGTCGCAACACTGTGCCTTCCCCCGATTCGGCGAGCTTCCACGTACTTAACACGGCAGCCGGATTGTCAATCCGTATGAAACTCATGTGCCCGGCGGGTAACGTACGCTGCACGGGAAAGGTTTGGTCCTGCGATTTAATCAGTATTCGTTCTAATGGAGTTGTCTCTGACCAACCACTGCGACTCAGAGCTGCCTCATCCAGACTGGGCGCGCTGGTCAAGACATAGCGAAACGAAAAGTCACCGCCCTGCGCGGCGACGTAGTTCGTGTTCCAGTAGTTATTCATCACATAAGAGAAAATGGTCGAGCCGCGACGACCAAAATCTACTGGCCAGGTGCCTCGTACAATATCACCGAAAGTCCAGAGAAACGAATCCTTATTAATGAGACTTACCGACAAACCCGGTTCGCTGATGGAGACCCAGTTCTGTGATGAGAACCATTCAAGGCCCGCGCCGGGCAGCATATCCTTCGCCGGATTAACTGTGGCGTTCTGAATCTCGTACTTAAATTCCGGTTGCCGGACATTTATTGGAAACGCAAAGTAAACTCCTTCCTTTTTGTACACCTCATCCTTGCGAACGCGATTATTGAATTCAATCTTCTTTTCGCGATCGAACAGGACGATCTCCGTGCTGATCTGCGGCGTATTTGGAGCTTGACTCTGTAATCGAATAGTTGTGCCAACGGGAGTTTTCGACACCGAAACAACTTTCCCGCGCGAAGACGCGTGAGTTTGAAGCTGCGCTCTCGGCGACCACTTGCGGTAGGTAAGTAGTTGATTTGGAAACTCGTCGCCTCCAGTCACATAGACATATTGATTGAAGCGATATGGACTCGATGGATCGACGAGTTCACGTTTCAGTTGTTTATCGTAGATGCTGCGCACCGCGCCGCTCTGTTCGTCCATGATGATGCGGTAATAGGAGTTCTCGACTGAGTTGCTGTCTGGGCTAACGAGTGTCTCGGTGGCAAGTACTTCACGATTTACGGCGTCTTGCACGTTGTAAGTTCGATAGCCCATCGCGGGCACATCAGACGCTAGAAAGCGGATACGTTGATAGGCAGGGTGATCTTCTAACACTTCAAATTTCACCAACGTGTTCGTGTCAACGTCCACTAATTCACGAGTTTTTTGGAGATCAAATTCAACCCAGCCGTCTCGGTTCCAGTTCAACGTATTGAACACGACCAACGCTCTCGCAGGCGTGTCAATACGACCGGCTATCGTTGTCATCGCACGATCCAGCAGATACTCAATACTGTCGCGAGCAACAGTTGCACGGAGCCGTTTATAGGCCAGCTCTTTCACCGAATCTTCACTGTGTGGTTCAGTAACACTGCGACCCCAGCCCCACGTGTGTTCGTTCATCAACAGGATGCTATCCCACATGGAATCGATTGCGGCCCGTGACGGTTTCCAGCGACGGTCCACCAGCGAAGCCGCCGTGGCAAGTTTCTCCGCCGACACTGCGCGACGCTCATTATCCCGTTCGAGAGCAGCGTAGTATGCGTCGGAAGCGATCCCGTCTTCCCAAAATGGTCCACCGTCTCCTCGAATAACGGGAATGTTCTTTCCCGCACTCGCCGCAATTTTTTCGAGGGCTTCAGCAAATCCGGAAAACTGCAATTGCGGATAAGCAAATACATTGGACCACCGCTGCACCAGTGTTGCCTGTTGATGGTAGAGAGACGTGTTCTCCCATTGGCTGCCGT
>Ga0126311_10001663_pt1 | contig 10882 bp, 3 predicted proteins | sample Plot61_FD_92539 | JGI IMG/M metagenome (GOLD analysis project Ga0126311, IMG submission 92539) | Serpentine soil microbial communities from UC McLaughlin Reserve, CA, USA - Plot61 | ecosystem: Environmental > Terrestrial > Soil > Grasslands | place: USA: UC McLaughlin Reserve, Lake County... | reverse complement strand
CTCGGACATTTCGGCGTGAAGCGCACTGAAGTAATGGAAACATTCTTCCGCGGCACGCCTGACGGAGCTTTGATAGCCGACAGTATTGCCCGCGAATACGCCGGAGTGACGACGGAAGAAGCCAAAATCATCACCGGTGCTACCACGGGTGGTCCAATCGATCCGCTTAATCCAGTTCCCGCCGGCCCGTGGGATTTCTGGGGCCTGAAAGAGAGTGGAAATGTTCTGAAGGATCCGACTGACGGCTCCGCGCCCGACGCCCTGGGTAACTGGGACTTTGTTTTGAAGCGTGTCTCGATCTTCCTGCAACAATCCGGTCTCGCTTACAGAGAAATGTTGGAGCTGCTCGGTTCCTATTTCATCAACCCGGCGACCAGCAGCGGTCGAACGCTGGCAATCGTTTCCACTGATCTTGAAAACCCGGCGACGTGCAACCTGAGCAGGTTGGAGATACAGGTAATTGACAGTCAGATCGTTGATAAGCAGGCCGCGCTCAGTGAAGCCTGGAAGAAGATTCACCGCTTCGTCCGTCTCTCGCGCAAGCTTGGTTGGACGATGCGCGATCTCGATAAGGCGATTGTGGCGCTACAGCCGATGAACGGCTCAGCGAAACTCGATATCACCGTTAAGTTCCTGCTCCAGGTTTCGCACATTCAGCGCCTGAGTGCACAGTTTGGCCTGCCCGTAGTGAATCTACTTAGCTTCTGGGCCTCGATGGATGCCGGACGCTATCTCGATCACTTCGCCGAGGGCGAGCCGGCTGTGCCGTCGCTCTACTCTACGCTCTTTAACAATCGCGCAGCGGCCGGCCAGTCACTGCCTGAAGATCCGTCAGCACTTACCGGCAAGCTTTCTGAAAACACATCGCGGATTGCTGCGGCGCTGCAAATCAGTATCGACGACCTGGCGCTGCTGCTTGCGGATACCAACGTCGTCACCGGCGACAATCTTTCGCTCGCGAACCTTTCGGCACTCTGTCGTCATGCGACGTTTGCAAAGGCGCTGAGCTATCCGATTCGCACATATCTCGCTGCGCTCAAAGTTATCAACGCGACTCCTTTTGCAACGACGACCGACACGATCAAATTCGTCCAGCACAGCGAAAGGATAATTGCCGCAGGCTTTAGCGTTGAAGATCTCAACTACCTTTTGCGCGGGGATTCTGTGTCGAGCTCACCGATTGCGATTAGTAATCCGGCGATAGCGATGGTGTTGAGCTCGATTCGCGATGAAGTGCGAAAGATCGCGTCGGAAAACAGTTTTGTCGAAGTTTCGAATGGCGGCAACGCTGCGACCAACGATCCAAACGGAGATCTGACCAAACGAAAGCTGGCATTGCTCAACTGGGACACCGCGATTACCGAGCAACTTATCGCCGTACTCAACAACTCGTCTCCGAACGCAGCGGACATCGCAATGGTCAAGCGTCACATGCGCAGGTTCTCAGTGCCGCGATACGAAGTTAGGCTCAGTGCTTTCCCTGCGAAAGTCGTCTTTACCGGCGCCGTCAAAAGCAAAATTTACTATGACGCTGCTGCTGGCACGTTGAACTTCATCGGCGTGATGACTGAGGCCGAACGTAATGCTCTGTTGGCATTGGCGGCGGATACTACGTACCAAACGGCCATTAAAGACCTGTTTGCTGCGCCCGATGTCCTTGCCAACGCTCCAGCCGCGAACGATGACTTCATCACCAGTGCCGATACTGACACGTTGTTTGCAACCGGCAGCACACCCGCAGCCAGGTTCCTCTTCATTTTGAAGGAGCTCTTGCCTTATTTACACAGGACGTTGAGCGAGCACATTGTTATTCAACGTCTCAGCGAATACCTCAGCTTCGAGTCAAGCGCGGCGCGCGAGTTACTCACAAACTGGATCAGCTCCACTGCGGACTCCACGCAGAAAGCGATCTCTGTGTTTCTCGCTACCTCGTTTACGGAAAGCAATCAGAACATTGAGGTGACGAGAGATGTGTTTCTGCATCAGTTCAACACGTTCGTACGGTTATACAAGATCGCCGCGTTGAATCATGCCTTCGGCCTTACTCCACAGCAGCTCCAATGGCTGTTTGACTTTGGTCCGAGCAACGGCTGGCTCGACTTGAACAAGCTTCCGTTCGACAACGTTGCGCCGGCACAGCCGCTTTATCCGGGCTGGGCACGGATCGCGGATCTGTTCCGGTTGAGCGCGGCTTTACCGCTGTCCGAAAGCGTGCTGAGTGATGTATTCACATCAGCGCGCAAGGACGACATCCTTACGGTGCTTGGAAAGATCAGCCAGGGCTTCTCCTGGAAGTTGGAAAATCTCAAAGCGCTCAACAGCGGATTCACTTTTCAAGTGGCCGACTACAAAGACGAGAAAGCGCTGCGGCGTCTCCATGCTGCATTCACGATGTTGAATCAACTTGGTGCGTCCGCCGACCAGTGTCTCTCGTGGACAATGGATGACGCTGATGACCAGAAGTGTGCCGCAGACGTTAAAGCGCTCGTGAGGGCTCGACTCGATAACCCCCAGTGGTTGGAAAAAGCCAAGGCGCTCAACGATCCGCTTCGCGAAAAGCAGCGTGCCGGCCTCGTTTCTTACCTGATGACCAGAAGCAATGCGCGTAATGCGGATGAGTTGTACGACGACTTCCTCGTCGACGTTGAAATGAGTCCGTGCATGATGACGACCAGGATCAAACAAGCGATCGGGTCAGTGCAGCTCTTCATTCAACGTTCGCTCATGAATCTTGAAGCGGAGGTCTCGTTGACGCCGAAAGAAGCGCGGGAGTGGACCCAGTGGCGCAAGCAGTACCGCATCTGGGAAGCCAATCGCAAGATCCTCCTGTACCCGGAAAACTGGATCGAGCCCGAGCTGCGCGACGATAAATCCGTGTTCTTCAAAGATCTCGAAAACGAGCTGCTGCAAAGTGAAGTCACGATGGATACGGCAGAGAGTGCGTTTGTGCACTATCTCGAGAAACTTCACGACGTGGCGCGGTTGGAAATCGTCGGCATGTACCGGCAACAAGAGTTCGCGAATGACGGCTCGATCGCTCTTGACGTGCTGCACGTCGTCGGCCGTACCTTCTCGTCTCCGCACATCTATTACTACCGGCGGCAGGCCGACTCTGCGAATTGGACGCCGTGGGAAAAGGTCGAGGCTGACATTCAGGGCAATCACTTGATCCCTGTTGTCTGGAACCGGCGACTCTATCTCTTCTGGCCCATCTTTGCGGTGAAGCAGAAAGAGAAACCGCTCACGATGCCCACCGACGGAAGTCCGATTGAGGGCGGCGAGAAAGTGCTCGAAGTGCAGCTCGCCTGGACGGAATACAAGAACGGAAAGTGGTCAGCCAAGAAACTGGCGAGCCCGTTCCTGAGCACGTTACGTCATCCGGAGACGGGTCTGACCGAAGAGCAATTCAAGCTCTTCTCGTTCAAGAGCCGGATCCAGACTACGCCAACGAACGATGAGCAGTTGTTCATCGATTGCTATGGCCCGGTGGAAATGATCAAGACCGTTACCATCACTTCAGCTGACGCCAAGTCAATCAAGGAGACGGCCCTGTTCTCCTTACTTCCGGGAAAGACGAAGTCTGTGATCGCGTCGGTGAATAAGGCTCCGTTTCAGTCGTCAGATGTGACCAGAGCAGAGATCCGGGCGAAGGATTCCGCGGGCACGGTAGTCGAGACAATCAAGTTCTCAGATGACGGCTCAGTCGATATCAAAAACGCGAGCACGACTGCTACGCGCAAGTACTGGCTGGCCTCCGCGGAGTACCGGCCGGAAAACATAACCCTCACGGGACAGAAGCAAGAGTGTTGGATCGATGATGGCACGCACTCGCGGCAGATTGTGGGCGGCAACGGGGATTCGGCAAAGGCGTTAATCGGAGTAGAAGCCATGCTGGCGCCCGTCGTGCTGGGAATTGATGATCCTCGGACACCAATCGATACCGCAGGACATCTAGTTTGTGAAATCCTCAGCGAAGCGAAGTGCGATTTCGATCTCGTAACGATTCCAACGACGACCACCACGACTACAACGACGACCAAATCAACATTTCCAACGCAGGCGATAGTGTCGTTCTACTTTGACGACGGCCAGCAAAGCGTCAGCGCGCTGTTCAGCTCCAGCGCGATCTCTGAGCTCGAACCCATTGTCGGAACTCGCTTCGAGAACATGATGATGGTCGAGTATCAGAACCCGAATAACGACGGTCTGTTAGACACGCGCATGCTTCAGAAGACGCCGTGGCCGTTCCGTTTGTTGCCGCTGCACCAAAGCTACCAGGCAAAGACACTGGAGTACCCGGCGTTCTTCCAGGACGATGTGCGCAGTTACTTCGTCACCAAAGATGACACTACGAACCTGGTCCAGTTCAGCACGTTCTACCATCCGAGGGTTAGTAGCTTCTTCAAGTCGCTCAATCGTTCGGGCATCAGTGGACTGTTAACTCTGGCCAATCAACAAGTGATCGATTCACCGATCGCATTCGACGACTATTCACCCGATGAAACGCAGGTGGATACTAACGCCATACCGCTAGAGGATGTCGACTTCATGTATGGCGGCTCTTACTCGCTCTACAATTGGGAGCTGTTCTTCCACACGCCTTTCATGATCGCGACGCAGTTGAGCAAGAACCAACGGTTCGAGGAGGCGCAGAAGTGGTTCCACTACATCTTCGATCCGACGGCAACTGATTCACCGGAGCAACCAACCACTCCGGGCCCGGAACGCTTCTGGCGCGTCAAGCCGTTCTACAAACAGGCAAAGGACGGCACTAAAACTCTCGAAGAACTGTTTGAGGACATGGGCGCGTTGAGAGCGCAGATCCAGCAGTGGCAAGCTAATCCATTTAAGCCACACGTGATCGCGAAGCTGCGTTTAGTCACGTACATGAAAGCGGTTGTGATGCGCTACATCGACAACCTCATCGCGTGGGGCGACCAGCTATTCCGTCGCGACACGATTGAATCGATCAACGAAGCGACACAGCTCTACATCCTCGCTGCACAGATCCTTGGACGCCGTCCGGAACAGATTCCGGCGCGCGCGAAAGCGAAGGTGCAGACGTTCCGCACTCTCGACGATGCCACATCGCTGAATGGTCTCGCGAACGCATCGGTGGAAATCGAGAGTTTCCTGTCGTCGTCAATCGCGCCGCCGTCAGATGACGACGTGGCTAACGGTATGCCCTTGATGCCGTTCTTCGGAATTCCCGGTAACGAAAAGCTGCTCGGTTATTGGAATACAGTAGCCGACCGGTTATTCAAGATTCGTCACTGCCAGAACATCGAAGGCGTGCTTCGTTCGCTGCCGACGTTTGAGTCGCCGATCGATCCAGGGTTACTGGCGAAAGCGGCCGGCGCCGGAGTAGACATCGCGAGCGCGCTCAGCGATATCAATGTCGCGTTGCCACACTATCGCTTCAACGTCATGTTGCAAAAGGCGGAGGGGCTGTGTGGTGAAGTTAAGTCGTTGGGTGCCGCGTTGCTCACCGCAATCGAGAAGCGTGACGCCGAGGCGCTGGCGTTACTGCGTTCGACGCACGAGATGAAAGTGCTGAAGGCAGTGCGAACGATTAAGGAGCAACAACTGCTGGAGGCGAAAGAGTCGCGTGCCGGACTCGACCGGAGCAAAGAGCTGATAACACTGCGCCGCGACTACTACCGCGACATTGCGTTCATGAACGCGTGGGAGACAACGCAGTTGGGTTTGACGGGGCTCGGCGTAATTCTTCAAGGTTATGAAGTAGGAAGTCTTGCGTTGGCGAGTGCACTCGGCCTGATTCCTAATTTCAAGTTGGCGTTACCTTTTTCACTGGGCACGACAATCGGTGGCGACAACTGGTCAAAGTCGGTAGTGGATTTCAGCAATTCGATCGGCAAAGGCGTTTCGATATTGAATAGCACCGCTTCGATGGCAGGCACGATGGGTGGTCACCAGCGTCGCTTCGAAGACTGGAAGCTCCAGGAAAGTCTGGCTAATAAAGAGCTCGAGCAGATTGAGAGACAGATCGCAGCGTCTGATATTCGCGTCGCGATTACCGACAAAGAATTGAGCAATCACGATCTGCAAGTTCAGAACACGACCGAAGTCGATGAGTTTATGCGTAGCAAGTTCACGAATCGCGAGCTCTACGATTGGATGATCGGACAGATCTCCGGCATTTACTTCCAGAGCTATCAGCTTGCTTACGATGTTGCGAAACGTGCGGAGCGCGCGTATCGCCACGAGCTCGGGCTGAGAGAATCGAGCTTCATTCAGTTCGGTTACTGGGACAGCTTGAAGAAGGGACTGCTCGCCGGCGAGCGACTCTCCTACGATCTCAAACGCATGGAAGTCGCTTACTTCGATCAAAACAAACGCGAGTATGAGATCGTCAAACACATCTCGCTAATGTCGATCGATCCGGTCAGCCTCGTGAAGTTGAAGCAGACGGGCGACTGTTTCCTGACGCTGCCGGAGGCGTTGTTTGACGTGGATTACGCCGGTCACTACATGCGAAGGATCAAGTCGGTTGGTATTACGGTCCCGTGTGTGGCTGGTCCATACAGCGGCATCAATTGCACGCTCACGTTGCAGAGTAGCAGCATTCGTCACAGCAACACGCTGTCAAACAGCAAATATGGCCGGCAGGCTGATGATCCGCGATTCGCAGACAGTGGCGGAACGGTGCAATCGATTGTTACGAGTGGTGCGCAGAATGATAGCGGCATGTTTGAAACGAACCTGCATGACGAGCGTTACCTACCGTTCGAAGGACAGGGCGCGATCAGCACATGGCGTGTCGAGATGCCGAAGAACTTCAAATCATTCGACTACAACACCATCTCTGATGTTGTGCTGCACGTGCGGTACACCGCGCGTGATGGTGGAGCACAGCTCAAGGCACAGGCTGACCTGGAGTTGCAAACCGCGCTCAACGACTTCATTCGTGTCGAAGGCCAACGTGGTTTGACGCAGATGTTCAGCTTGCGTCACGAGTTCTCGACGGAGTGGTCACGTTTTCTAAATGCGCCGTCGGGCACGCTTCAGAGTATGGCGATGCCGGTCACGAAGGAGCGTTTTCCGTTCCTGTTCCAGGGGAAGAACATCTCGATCAAGACGATGGATGTCTATGTGAAATTGAAGCCCGGCTTTGGGGATCACAATGAGAACACGATCAAGATTGCCCTCGCGGCAGGTGCAACCGCGCCAACGCCACCGAGTGGTGAAACGTTGAGTATGAGTTTGTGGAATGGTTTGGTGCGCGGGTCGAAAGAAAACTTAAACAACGCACCGGGCATGTTCACGCTCAACGCGTGGCTTAACGCCGGCGCTCACCTGACCGCAGAAGCGATCCAGGACATCGTGGTCGTTTGTCGCTACAGTGTGAGCGTTTAACGATCAAGTCTCTTTCGCCGCGGATAAACGCGGATACGCAGATCTGCGTTATCCGCGTTAGTCCGCGGTTTCATTTGACACCATCCCTGATTCCCATTACCGTATCGCCTGCTCCAACCCGACAAAGGAATACCTCCCAAAACCCAGCCCGATTGCGGATTGTCTTTCGACTATCACTCTAAAGGAGATTCCTGTAATGAACCGATCTGTTTTGAATCGCCATTTAGCGATCATGCTCCTGGTCTTACCCTTCTTGTTTGTAAGTGGGCCTGGTGCTTTTGCACAACGAAATACTGATAGGGAGGTTCCGGTGCGAGAACTGTTATCGGTGCCTGGCAAGCTGGTTAGTGAGGCGAAGTCTTCTCGCCCCACAACTGAGCTAAAGCTGACGGGTTACCGTGTTGAAGAAATAAAGCTGCCACGACAGTTGAACGTGGAGCTACACGGCCAGCAAGTCGCTGTCGACAAAGCCTGGCGAGTCACTGTGCAAGGTGGTCCATTTGCGGTTCGTGCAATGCCGGCCGTGATCTGGATCGACGATCAGATTGTCGGGAACGGCATCGAGAACGAAACGCTCTCGCAGATCACTGCAATCACATTCGACAGTTCACTCATTCGTGAAGGAGGAGTGGTTTCACTCTCGTACGGCGAAGACAAAGAAGGACGAGTGAAATTCTCTCAACGCTTGCGCTTGACGCGTGAAGGAGGAAACTAATGAAAAGCATATTTAAAAACTACTTCCTCGCTTCATTCGCGTTTGTGCTGATTTGCGCCGGCGCCGCGTTGGCCCAAGTGCCCGACCCAGGCACACCCGGCCCGCTTTCCGTCACACGCGAAGAGTACAACTTCGGCGACACTGCGTTTCAACCGTCCGACTTTCCCGGACCAGTCGAGCTGCGTGCATCAATTCACTATCCGACGAATCTTCCTGCCGGTCCATACCCGGTAATTCTTTTCCTGCACGGTCGTCACGCGACGTGCTTCAAAGGCGGTAGTCAGCTACTTCAGTGGCCGTGCACAAACGGTGCCCTGACGATTCCCAGTTTTCAGGGATACGATTACGTTTCCGAAGTGCTGGCCAGCCACGGCTATGTCGTTGTGTCAGTCAGCGCAAACGGAGTTAACGCCGTCGACAATAGCGTCTTTGACCTCGGCGCTCTCGCGCGTGCGGAGTTACTTCAGAAACATCTCGACATCCTGAAGGCGTTCAATACAACTGGCAGCGCGCCGTTCGGAACGAAGTTCGTCGGCAAATTCGATTTAACTCGCGTCGGCACGATGGGCCACTCGCGCGGCGGTGAAGGCGTAGTGCGTCACTACGTTCTGAACAACGCTTTGGGCGCGCCCTACGGAATCAAAGCCGTGTTCCCACTCGCGCCAGTCGATTTCAATCGCTTCGTCGTCAACAACGCTGCTCTGAACGTGATGCTGCCTTATTGCGACGGCGACGTCGCTGATCTCCAGGGCGTCCATTTTTACGACGATGCTCGCTACAACGTACCCGGCGATACTGCGCCGAAGCATTACGAGCTGGTGATGGGCGCCAATCACAATTTCTACAACACCGTCTGGACGCCTGCTACGAGCTCGTTTCCAGGCGCGGCAAATGATTGGCTGGCGTTTATACAGGGTGGTCATTCCGATTCGCACTGTGGAAGCGTACCAGGTAACCAGCGGTTAACTGACGCACAGCAGCGCGGCACCGGCCTCGCTTACATGACCGCGTTCTTCCGCTCTTACGTTGGCGGCGAGAGTCAGTTCATACCGCTATTGACGGGTGACGCGCCACCGCCAGCCTCAGCGCAAACGAGCAATCTGTTTGTGTCGTATCACGCGCCGGCCAATCTGCGATTGGATGTGAACAGGTTACTCAACGATACCAATCTCACCACCAACACGCTTGGTGGGGCGGCAACGCAAACTGGTCTTTCGCCATATGAGTTATGTGGTGGAGACGCGCCGCAACCGCAGCGCTGCATACCTGAGGCGCTGAATGCGCAACAACCACACACGACTCCGAGTGCTCGCTCGCCTTTGCGAGGTTTGAGTCAACTGAAGACTGGTTGGAACGACATCAACGGCAACTACAGAAACAATATTCCGGCTACGCTGGGTAACGTTTCGGGCTTCCAGGCCGTGCAGTTTCGTGTGAGTGTCAACTTCGCTGACGTTCGTAATTTTGCTAGTCTCGCGCAGGACTTTCGCGTAGTGTTGACTGACGCTTCGGGTGGTTCCGCATCAGTGCGCGTCAGTGATGTCTCAGGTGCGCTGTACTTCCCCCCGGGCGAGGTGCTGGCAGTGCCGAAGGTCGTCTTGAACACAGTGCGCGTACCGTTGAGTACTTTCAGTGGGGTGAACCTGAACGCTGTTCGTTCAGTGCAGTTCACGTTCAATGAAAGACTTCAGGGCGGAGTTTTAATTACTGATGTTGCCTTCGCCTCCGCGCCGTAGTTCTTAGATCGGATCGTGTGTGGTAGGCACCATAAGCCGCAAGAAACAGCGGGGGCAAGCCCCTCTTCCTGACTTGTTCTATGTTCAGTATCTGAAACTGCCCATGGAACTGAGATACGAAGATTAGAACAAGTCAGGAAGAGGGGCTTGCCCCCGCTGTTTGCCCATTGTATTCTCCCGATTGAAGCTTACTCACGAGCTTTCCTCATGACGAAGAAATGGTCCAACCTAAATGTTCCGGGTGCACTGCATTTCATCACAGGCAACACTCTGCACCGCATTCCCATCTTCGATCAAGACAGATGCTGTGAAGCGTTTCTTGAGGGTTGTTCAGCTCTCTTGAGTGACTGGCCTTGTAAGCTGATTGCTTACGTTCTGATGCCAGATCATTTTCATTTCATACTCAATCCGCGTGATGGCAACATCAAAGGGTTTGCGGGCGCGCTGAAAAGTATGGCGGCGCGAGAAATCATCGATGTAGGTGATAAACGATCTCAGCGGGATGCCTTCTCTCACCAAGTCTGGCAAGAGAGCTTTAAGGCTCTGCCGCTTTGGAGTTCCTGGATGATCTGGCAGAAGATCAATTACATTCACGCTAATCCGGTTAAGGCTCGTTTGGTTAGTACAGCCTCAGAATATAGATGGTCCAGCTTTAGAGATTTCTACCACAATTCTGGCGAGCCGCTGTCTGTGGATCGTGATTGGTGGTGGCCTGATGATTCTGAGAAACTGACAAAAGCAATGAAGGAATTAGGTTGGTGAAGGCTGCTAAGCCTGACTGGAAAAGAATAAGCAGCGGGGGCAAGCCCCTCTTCCTGACTTGTTCTATTGTTGCTTTCAAGTGCTATCCGACGATCTGGTACCGTTACACAGAACAAGTCAGGAAGGGTGGCTTGCCCCCGCTTCTGGAATAGATTCAATCACAGGAGAGTATGAATGCTTGAAACTTTTGCGCTTCTCAATTCCTTGATAGTTCTTAGTCAACAATCATAGAGTTCAGGCAACTAGAATAGAGTTCAGGCAACTAGACTAGAACAAGTCAGGAAGAGGGGCT
>Ga0126311_10001662_pt1 | contig 10883 bp, 11 predicted proteins | sample Plot61_FD_92539 | JGI IMG/M metagenome (GOLD analysis project Ga0126311, IMG submission 92539) | Serpentine soil microbial communities from UC McLaughlin Reserve, CA, USA - Plot61 | ecosystem: Environmental > Terrestrial > Soil > Grasslands | place: USA: UC McLaughlin Reserve, Lake County... | reverse complement strand
GATCTTTAAATGTGCCCGGCTCTGATTCGTCAGCGTTACAAACAACGTACTTCGGCTTGGGCGAGTCTTTCGGAACGAAGCTCCACTTCATCCCGGTCGGAAATCCGGCGCCGCCACGCCCGCGCAGTGACGACTTCTTCACCTCGCTGATCACGTCGTCAGGCGACATGCCGTCGAGCACTTTCTTGATTGCTTCGTAACCACCGTTGCGACGATAGACGTCGAGCGAACGCGAGTTCTCGAGCTGAACTCGTCGCAGTTGTAGTGGCTCACATCCGATGGCTTCGATACGCATTAGGACAGTTGGTCCAATATTTGATCGATCTTTTCCGGCGTCAGGTTCTCGTGATAATCAAAGTTGAGCTGAAACATCGGCGCCGTGCCGCACGAACCGAGACATTCAACTTCACTCAACGTGAAACGACCATCAGCCGTTGTTTCGCCCGGCTTAATGCCGAGTTTTTGCGAACAATATTCAGTGATCTTTCCCGCCCCCCGAATCTTGCACGACAACGTTCGACAGATCTGAATGTGATACTTGCCGATCGGCTGCGTGTGGATCATCGAGTAGAAGGTGGCAACTTCCCAGATATCCGTGACGCGCAACATCAAACGATTCGCGAGGTAGAGCACACCCGGCGGATCGAGATACCCGCGTTCACGTTGCACGATGAACATTAACGGCAAGATCGCGGAACGCAGCACCGGATACTTCGCCAGGTGACGATCAATCTCCGCCTCAACCTGCGGCGAGAACGTCGCCGGCTCAACGCCGAGATTAACGGGCTGTGAGAGGGGTTGAATATTTACGATCTGTGTACTCATCAGCTTTTTAACCACAGATTACACAGATGAAATCCGCGGATTATCCGTGTTACCTATCAATTTCCCCTAGCACGACATCGAGTGATCCTATGATCGCCACGATGTCCGCTACCATTTCACCTTCAGCCATCATCGGCAACGCCGAGAGGTTCACAAAACTCGGGCCACGGACGTGAACACGGTTCGGTTTTGGACCACCATCGGACTTCATGTAAACCCCGAGCTCGCCTTTCGACCCTTCGATCGGGTGATACACCTCACCGGCTGGGACGTCGAAACCTTCGGCAACGATCAGGAAGTGATGAATGAGCGCGTCCATGTGACTCTTCATCGCTTCGCGATCCGGCAGCACGACTTTCGGCGCGTCCGCTTTAACCGATCCGGGTTGCAAACGCGCGAGCGCCTGTGTCGTGATCTTGTGCGACTCCTTCATCTCACGCATGCGCACCATGTAACGGGCCCACACGTCGCCATCGGGTTCGGTCGGCACTTGGAAATCGTAGTTCTCGTAACCGCTGTAAGGATTCGCACGTCGGATGTCGAGATTCACTCCGCTGCCACGCAAACATGGACCAGAGAGTCCCCAGTCAATCGCATCTTCAGCCGAGATCTTACCGATGCCCTGCGTACGGCGTTGAAAAATCCGGTTGCCGGTCAACAGAGTGTGAAACTCGTCGACCGCCTTCAGAAAGTAGTCAAGAAACTGTTTACAGCGATTCTCAAATCCCGCCGGCAGATCCATCATCAGGCCGCCGATGCGAAAATAAGACGGCGTCATACGACCGCCTGAAGCGGCTTCGATCAGGTTCAGAATCTTTTCGCGCTCGCGGAAGCAATAGAAGAAGACGGTCATCGCGCCGATGTCGAGCGCGTGAGTTCCGAGCCATACGAGATGCGAGGCGATGCGTTGCAACTCACACATCAACACGCGAATGACCTGCGCGCGTTCGGGAATCTCGAGACCGAGCAGTTTCTCCGCTGCCATCACGTAGGCGAGATTGTTGCCGAGCGGATTGAGGTAGTCCATCCGGTCAGTGATCACGATCCCTTGCTGATATTTCTTGTATTCAAAGAGCTTCTCCATGCCGGTGTGGAGATAGCCGATGTCAGGAGTTGTCTTCACCACCATCTCACCGTCGAGGACCAACTCGAGACGCAGCACCCCGTGCGTCGATGGGTGTTGCGGCCCCATCGAGATCGTCATCTGCGTGTCGAGCGGCTGATCGACGATTTCAAACTGTGGTGGAATGGTTGCTGAACTCATTTCAAGCTATACGGTTCGTAGCCGCGCAAAGGAAAATCCTTGCGCAGCGCATGTCCCTGCCAATCGTCAGGCAACAGAATTCGACGCAGATCCGGATGCCCGTCGAAGATCACACCAAACATGTCAAACGTCTCGCGCTCGTGCCAATTCGCCGTTCGCCAAACCCCTGCGACACTCGGTACGTGAGTGTCTTCCTCGTTCAGCACTACCTTCAAACGAAGGCGATGGTATTTAGTGGTTGAAAAAAGGTGGTAGTTGACTTCGAATCGCGGCTCTTCTTCGGAGCCGCGATCCGCGCCGCAAATGTCAGCGAGAAAATTAAACTGTCCTTCGGGCCACGTCCTCAAAAACGAGCACGCAGCGACGATATGCTCGCGCGGCACAATGATCGTCGTCTCGCCGAAGGCGTAGATGACTTCACTGAGCCATTCGGGATGCTCACGCTGTAACGCCGTCACTAATGGTGACGGCGTCGTGTCGGCAGTTGACAATTGTTCTGACATCCGCGCTCGTTGCTCGACTCTCTACTCTTAAGAAGAACGACGCCGTTCGTGTCTCGACGCAATCGTATAAGGCCGTGATTCCGGCAGCGCGTTCTGCCGCGCAGTTGAGCCATCGGTCACGGGCAGCGTACCCGGCACTACGGCCTGGCGTGCCTCTTCTTCGGGTACGTCTCTGCGATCACGGACGCTCTCTTTCATCACTTTGTCCTGGAGCATCATCACGGCATGAATCAGCATCTCCGGACGCGGCGGACAACCCGGGATGTACACATCAACGGGCACGATCTTGTCGACACCCTGGACGATTGCGTAGTTATCAAAAACACCGCCGGACGTGGCGCACGCGCCCATCGAGATCACCCACTTCGGTTCCGGCATCTGGTCGTAAATACGGCGCAACACCGGCGCCATTTTGCGTGAGACGCGTCCCGAGACGATCATCACGTCCGCCTGTCGCGGGCTCGCGCGAAACACTTCAGCGCCGAAGCGCGCGAGGTCATTTCGCGACGTGGTCGCGTTCATCATCTCGATGGCGCAGCAGGCGAGGCCAAAAGTAGCCGGCCACAGCGACGACTTCCGCGCCCAGTTGATGAGCGAGTCGAGCCGCGTGGTCAGCACCTCCGGCAAAGCTTCAGCTATGACATTTTCCAGACCCATTTAAATTTCCTTACGCTGCGGTCCGTTTTTGTTCTCTCCGGCGCGCTTCCAAATCAGCCAGCGCTCTGGCTTCAGCTTCCGCTTCACGTCGCGCCCTATCGCCCCAATCAAACGCGCCCTTCTTCACCACATAGATGTAACCAACAAAGAGCAGCCCAATGAAGATCATCATCTCGAGGTATACAAACGTGCGCATCGCCGCGCCTTGTGCCGCCAGTGCCTTGTAGACCGCTGCCCAGGGCACCAGAAAGATCACTTCTATATCGAACAGGATAAAGATCATCGCGATCAGGTAGAACTTCACTGAAAAGCGTTCACGTGCAGATCCTACCGGGTCTTTGCCACACTCGTATGGCATCAACTTCGTTTTTGTTCGTTTTCGTTGTCCAACAAGTGTGGAAAGGAGGACGTTGCCGACTGCGAAGCCGCCGGCGACGATGAACATCAGCAGAATTGGCAAATAGTCGTAAAGCCTAAAAGGCATCTAAGGCACATCCTCAACTGCCGCAGGTTCGCGCGGTCAGTGCCACTCCAGCCACGAGATTGAGAATCATTGTACAAGCTGATGCTAGACGAACTGATCAAGGGTGTCAAGCAACCTCTCTCGCCGGGATCAGGGCCGGAAAAATGCTGATTGACCGTGAAAAAATGCTTGTGTTAACGTTCAGGCAAACCCGTGTGCAAACGGGTTTTGAGCGGCCTCTTAATACTGTGATTACAGGATTCAACACAGACATCGAACATGAAGGCGTTGTCTATCATGTGCAGACCGAGGACAAGGGGCTCGACTCACCTATCATTCTTTCCCTCGTTTATGTCGGCGGCACCATCCTCGCCAGCAAGCGCTCACCTTACGAAGACCTGATTGCCGAAGGTTTTAGCGACGAAGTGCTCGCGGAACGCTTGAAGCGCCAGCACCGTCTGATTTGTGCGGCCATCAATTCGGGACGCATCGACGATCTCAAGAAGATGAGTGGGCGCGCCAAAGAAGCGCCGGCTAACCAGGAAGTCGTCGAAACTACCAGCGACACCGAAGAGATCGAGACTGCTCCTGCGACAATTGTTGAAGAACCTTTTGAAATCGAGTACTGGCCGATGACGCAGGAATGGGCGCCGCCACCGCCCCGCGAGGAGACTGAAGAAGTTGTTCTGGTCGAAGAAGAAGAGGAACAGCGTTATCAGCCGGTAGAAGCAGAGGCGGAGGCTGAGTCGTACGTAAGTGAACAAGCAGCGTCTGAGCCTTTGCATGAAGAGGTTCAAGAGGACGGGTTATTGATCACGCTGCTTGATGATGAAGAGCTTTATTCAGGACAGCGATGTACGTTACGAGTTCTCATCACGAATCGCACCGGCGGCGATGAACGGCCGTTGGCGAACATGAACGTGTCAGTGAAGATTTTGGGGACGACGTTCAGGCCGTTGATCTACACGTTGAAGACCGAGAGTGATGGCGTAGCGAGCGTTACGACAGAGATTCCGCAATTCACGTCGGGTCGAGCCGCGGTGCTGGTGCGTGCAGTCGCGAAAGATCAGGCCGCTGAGTTACGAAGGATCATTCATCCCGCTCAATGAAGGTTTTTGTAAATGGCGAGAGCAGGGAACTCTCCGGATCGCCTTCCTTAGCTGATCTAATTACACAGCTCGAGTTGCCGGCGACGCGTATTGCCGTCGAACTCAATCGTGAGGTCGTGCGTCGTAACGACTGGAGCGGTACTATGCTGCATGAGAACGATCGCGTTGAGATCGTTCACTTCGTGGGCGGAGGAGCAGATTAATGTCGAGTGCAGTTACGGCAGTGTCACGGGAAGAAAAGCTAATCGTTGCGAGTCACGTGTTTTCGTCACGTTTGATCATCGGCACCGGGAAGTACCGCAGTCACGAAGAGATGCGCAGTGCTCATAATGCTTCGGGAGCGGAGATGGTGACGGTGGCGGTGCGACGCGTGCCGCTCGATCGCAGTAGGGAGTCGTTTCTCGATTACTTGAATCCAGCGCTCCAGATTCTTCCAAACACGGCGGGATGCTACACAGCCGAGGATTCTGTTCGGACTGCGCGGCTCGCGCGTGAAGCTTTGCAAACGGATCTTGTGAAGCTCGAAGTCATCGGCGATCAAACGACGTTGTTTCCCGATAACGAACAGACACTCGAAGCCGCGCGCGTCCTTGTTAAAGAAGGATTCGTCGTCCTGCCTTACTTCAGCGACGATCTGATCATGGCGAAGAAGCTGCTCGACGCCGGTTGCGCAGCGATCATGCCGTTGGCGGCGCCGATCGGATCCGGCCTCGGAGTTCAGAACCCGGCGAACCTGCGGATCATGCGTGAACAATTGCCGGATGCAACGATCATCGTCGATGCGGGTGTCGGCACCGCGAGTGACGCAGCGATCGCGATGGAGCTTGGCGCTGACGGTGTGTTGATGAATACAGCGATTGCGGAAGCAAAGGATCCGGCGAAGATGGCGACTGCGATGAAACTGGCGATTGAAGCCGGACGATTGGCTTATCTTGCCGGTCGCATGCCGAAACGTTTGTACGCGAGCGCGTCGAGTCCGCTGGCGGGTGTGATCAAGTAGAGCTACTTAGCTGTAAATTTAAAAGAATCGAAGAAACGATCCACGTTCCTCGTCTCGTCTACGTCACGGAAGACGAAAGCCACCGTCTGATACATCCGATTACTGATCAGGAATAGTTGCGACTTGACGTTTGCGGCAGGCGTCTCGCTGGTGAACTCGATACCGGTGTGTCCGTCGATTGTAATCTCGCGACTGGAGATGAGAGTCGCTTGCAGGCTCTTGTTGAACTTATCGCGATTGGCAGATAACGCGGTTGCGGGATCGAGTTTGCCGGGCAGATAGTCGCTGTAGCTCGCGATGTAAGTGGCGCGACCCACGGTGATATTGAACGAGTGCAGCGTGAAAGACGTTTTCTTGTCGACTGTTTCGACGGCCTTACCGGGAAACAGCGCTGAAAAGCCGGCACCTTCGGGCGCCAGTGTGACCCATCCTGGCGGCTCCGACTGTGCCGGCATGTTGATCCAAAGGGCAAGTAGAACAAGCAGGGAGAAACTCAATTTGCACATGACTGATCGACGTAATTAGACCAAAGCAATGATGGGTTTTCGTCTCGCTTTGCAGACATTTCGATTGCAATTAACTCAGTGCTAATTCAACACGGTCCTGTTCACGCATCACCCGATCGCCAAAGTCCGTTGTCGAGATCGTTGGATAAGCACCGCCCTTCACTTTCAAACAACCGCTCCGGACGAGCGCGTCGACGTAAGTCTCAAGCTCGTCATTCGCCATGTCCTTCAGAAGACCGTAAGTGGATAACTCATTCAGCCGCGCTGTCAGCACCTGCTTCGCCGCGGAGCCACGGAGTGTCGAGACGAGCATCTTTTTCCCGAAACGTCCATTCATTCGTTTCGCGCAGGCCAGTATCTTTCGCACGCGGAGCAACTCGTCGTCGTTGAGTGAGCGTGGCGATGAATCGGATGGGACACGCGCCGGCGGTTCTGGTTCATAAGTGACGGGAGCGCTGATCTTCGGTTGGCAGTTGCCACACGTTCCGCACTGCCGCTCGTGATTGCGATCGCCGAAGTAGTTGAGGATGTGCGCGCGGTAACAGTAGTCGCTGTAACAGAAGTCGATCATCGCGCGCAGCTTTCGTCGCTCGAGTTCACCACGACGCGACACGTCTCGCGGATCGACGCGAAGTTGTGTTGCCGGAACACTGTCGAGCATCAGGATGCTGCGTCCCTGTTGCGCGCCACGAGCGCCGCGATTGAGCGCCGCCGCCGTACGCTGAATGTGTCCGGCACGCTCGAGCACGTAGAGCGCCGACTGAATCGCCATCTCATTCCGTTCGCCGACGTGTCGCGCGATTTCGGCGGTTGAAAGCTCGATGCGCCTCAACTCAGTTGCCGCAAGTGCATCGTAAACCTGCTTCACGAGGCTGATGTCGGGATACGAGCCTTCGATAAAGAAGTCGTGAGTGTTCTTGTCGGCGTAGTTGAAAAGCAGGACGCAGGTTGACGGCAAGCCGTCGCGGCCCGCGCGCCCGATCTCCTGATAATAGGCTTCGATCGAACCAGGCATTTGGTAATGGACCACGAAGCGAATATCGGGCTTGTCAATGCCCATGCCGAATGCATTCGTAGCGACAATCATCTGCGTGCGGCCGCTCATGAACTCGTCCTGCGCTTTGACGCGCTGCGCGTCGGTCATACCGGCGTGATACAGCGTGACCTTCAGATCGAGCGCCTTCAACTTACTGCCGACTTCCTCGACCGCTTTGCGAGTAGATGCATAAATAATTCCGGAGCCGGGAACCTGTTTGGCGAGGCTGCGAATACGGGCGATCTTCTCCCGCACTTTTTCAGTGTGCATCACTTCGATCGAAAGGTTCGGCCGGTCGAAACCGCTGACGAATGTTTGCGGCTTGCTGAGTCCTAACTGTTGAATGATGTCTGAGCGGACGTAAGGAGTCGCAGTGGCGGTGAGGGCGAGTGTTTGGACTGATCCGAGTGATCTGATGATGCCCCGCAAGCGCAGGTAGTCGGGACGAAAGTCGTGGCCCCAGGTGGAAACGCAGTGCGCTTCGTCGACGGCGAACAGTGAAATCGGAATCTGTTGCAGCGCAGAGGTGAAACGACTGCTGCGAAAGCGTTCCGGCGCGATGTAGACCAGCTTGAGTTCGCGACGACGCAGCGCATCTATGCGCGCGTGTTGTTCCGAGTCGGAGATCGAGCTGTTGATGAACGTCGCAGGCAGCCCGCGTGCGCGGAGTGCATCAACCTGATCCTTCATGAGTGCGATCAACGGCGAGACGACGAGCGTGACGCCGTCGAGAATCAATGCCGGAAGTTGATAGCACAGAGACTTGCCGCTGCCTGTCGGCATGACGACGACAGCGTCTTTGCCTTCGAGAATCGATCCAATCACTTCGCGTTGTCCTTCGCGAAAGTCTTCGAAGCCGAAGTGCTGTCGAAGCGAAGCGACTGCATCGGTCAGAGAGTGCATGCGCGAAGTCTATCAATTCGCGCAAATCCGCGGCAAAAAAGTTGTGTTTCTCGGGTTGGGCGGGCCGAGAGCGAAGTCTGCGACGTTGTTGCGTGTGTCTGTGCAACCGCCTGCGGCACGCAGGAGCGCATTCGTGTTGCTCGGGGCAGTGCCTGGTGCTGAGCCGCGGAAGCAATTCGCAGTGCTGCCGTAACCGAGCAGGTCGACGATGTTCGGATCGTTTGGACATGCTCCGGTGAGCGTCGTTGACGATTTGACGAGCGCGACTTTGCCGGACCCGGCGGCCATAGCAATAGTACCTGTCGCATCGGGCGCTGGTAGAGTAATTCCATTGCTGCCGCTCGAACTTTCCTGAATGAGATAGTACTGTCCGGGTAACAAGGTTACTGATGATAGCGACGTCACAGACCACGTTGAAGCGGTGGCGCTCGCGTACTGTACTGACCAACCGCTCAGGTTAACGCTTGTATTGGTGCTGTTGAAGATCTCGATGAAGTCGTTTCTAAAAGGTGCGCCTGCGTTTCCGCCACCACCGAAGATCTGGCTGATCACAACACCGGCTGCGAGAGCAGGGGATGGTGAAGGAATCGGTGTAGGTGTTGGAGTTGGCGTCGGCGTGGGTGCTCCTCCAATCGTCACCGATACCGAATTACTCTGCACACTGTCGGCAGTCACGACGAGCGTGCATTTGCCTGCGCCACGCAATTCCATCGGGACCAAGACATGTATCTCATCAAGGCCGATCAGATTGGCCGGTGCAACCGTCTCAACAACACTCGGCTTTCCGCAGATTGTGACCGCGACATTATTTGCACGTGCAACGCCAGTCGCGAAGATCGACAACCTCAGTTGACCGTTGGTCGGATCGAAAGGGCTGCTGCTCAACGTGTCGGAGTTAAGAACTATCGCGTCGCCGCGACCATTACCAGCCGTACTGAATATGCCTGGCGCTGCCGAAGAAATAATGGCTTGCGCCTTTGACGACAAACCATCTCCGTTAGTCACGAGAAACTCTGCTGGTCCATTAGCTAATTCATTTGGCACAATAAACACGACCTCATCCGCAGCCGCATAAAAGATTTTTGCTGATCGACCACTAACAACGACTGTAGTTCCCGCCACGGACGCCAGCGCGTTGCCACGAATGCTGGCAATACTGCCCGGCGCGATTAGCGTCGGCTCCGGTTCGTTTCCATCTGCTGCCGCATTGAAGACGCTCGCAACACCAACCGGCCGCGGCGCGACCGCTGCCAGATAGATCTCGCTGTTGTTGCGCAGGTCATCATCGCTGACAGGCTCGGACAGAATCCTTGGAAAGTTGAATGCGACACGACTGCCATCAAAATTGAGCGAAGCGACAACTTCCGCAGTCGCAGTTCCAGGCGCAGTGGTGATCTGTTCCACCCCGCCGGTTGGTAAATCAAGGACGTACAACTCGACACCGCCATCGCTCGCATTTGTCACTCGACGCCGTGTCGCGAAGGCCACACGCCTTCCATCACCACTAATCGTCGGTTGCAGACTAACGTCCGTTACTCTCGATCCCAACTTCGTCAATTGCCGGATCGAATTATCGCGCGCCTCGTAGAGAAACACCTGACTCTGATTCGGCGCAGTCGATGCTGAATAGACGACCCGCATGCCATCATTACTAACCGCCCGGCCCTCGGTAAGGGACAAATTCTGAATACCTGTCGCAAGCACATGCTCGGTACCTGTTGTCGTTTCGATCAGCATCAGATCCGCGGTTTGCACGTTATCGGCGGCCCTTTTGTAATAGACGCGCGATCCGTCAGCGCTAATCTTCGGACTAACCGCCGAAACACCAGACATCCCATTCGTAAGTTGCGTGAATCGCTGCTGAACAACGTCATACAAGAAAATCTCACGTTTCGATGAAAACGCGATCGTGCGTCCCTCACCCGTGATCGAAGGCTGAAAGTTGCCATCTGTAAGTCGCGAAGCAACTGACGCAGGTTCTGTTTGCGTAACCTGTTTCAGTTCCACACCATCGAACAGGAAGATTTCAGAATTGCGATCCTCGTTTTCACCAACCAAATCTTCCGCCGACGCAAACGCAACAATCTTCCCGTCGCTCGACAACGCCGGACAGACAGCACGCGTTGCGCCAATCTCCTTGAAGGCTGAATCAAGATCGGCACGAATGGCGTGAAATGAAGAATTCGCGCCAGTCCCCGCAAGATCCGCGGACGATTCAAAAACCACGACCTTCCCGTCATCACTCAGCGTCGGATTGAGGTTGATCGCATGCTCGGGCGTGTTCGTCAGCCGCGTCAGACTTATTACAGACTCCACTTGCCACCTGCCAACGTTGATAACAAAAAGAAAACTGGTGATGAGAAAACAGACTGTGAGACGAAGCATAGTGAGGTTGCTCCTTGCTTTAATTTAGTTGCTTAGATTTGTTGCGCATTCTACACCTCGTTTCAAAAAATTCAAGCAGAATCTGTCCGCGGTGTTATTCTCAGCGCAATGAAAATTCTCGTCAGTGGTTCACATGGCCTGGTCGGCAAAGCATTGACCCATTCGCTGACTGACGACGGTCACGAAGTCGTGCGGCTCGTGCGACGCGAGCGTAGCTTCGGCTCTCCGGAAG
>Ga0126311_10001661_pt1 | contig 10888 bp, 8 predicted proteins | sample Plot61_FD_92539 | JGI IMG/M metagenome (GOLD analysis project Ga0126311, IMG submission 92539) | Serpentine soil microbial communities from UC McLaughlin Reserve, CA, USA - Plot61 | ecosystem: Environmental > Terrestrial > Soil > Grasslands | place: USA: UC McLaughlin Reserve, Lake County... | reverse complement strand
AGCGCCTCATCGGCGTCCACGGCGTCGCCCAGCATGCTCATCTCCATCGCCCTGCCCAGGCCGACTACGCGCGGCAGGAAGTAGGTGACCCCGGCGTCGGGCATGAGCCCTATCTTGATAAAGGCCACCGAGAATTTCGCGCTCTCCGCCGCGATCCGCAAATCACAGGCGAGGGCCAGTCCCATGCCCGCACCGTAGACCGGACCGTGGAGGGCGGCGATTATGGGCTTGGGAATTTCGACCATCCGTTTTACGAGCCGGCTATACGAGCCGCGCAGGTATTCCCCGAGATCGGGGGCTCCGTCGGCGTTCTCGATGATCTGCGCCAGGTCGGCGCCGGCGGAGAAGCCCCGGCCCTCGCCCCGAAGGACTATGCAGCGCACCTCGTCGTCCTCGGCGGCCTCGCCCAGCGCGCCGTACAGTTCCTCGTGCATCGTGGTGTCGAATGCGTTGAGCTTCCTGGGCCGGTTCAGGGAAATCGTCGCCACCCCACTAGCCTTTTCGTAGAGCACCGTCTCGTACAACTTCTCTCCTTCGAGAAAGGTGCCCCCCACATAGGAGGGGCACGCCATAGAGGCGGAAGGCGAGGCTACCTCACCGTGGTGGCCTCTTCCTCGCTCTCATGGATTTGATCCTGGGTCAACTCGTCCTCGTAGGTCTCTGTAATCAGGTAGACCGACAAGAAGGTAATGGCTGCCATCACGAACACGTAGGCGGAGACAGAGAGTGAGGTGCCCGTCTTTTCGAGTAACCAGACCATTATTATGGGCGCGAGCCCGCCTGCGAAGACCGAGGCGCCCTGGTAGCCTATGGAAGCGCCGGAGTAGCGCACCCGCGCACTGAACATCTCGGAGAAGAGTGCGGCCTGCGGTCCGTACATCATGCTAAGGAACAGCTGCCCGATGGTAAGCGCTATGGTAATGAGCACAGCGGACCCCGTATTCACGAGCCAGAAGAGCGGGAAGGCCCAGATCCCGAGCAGCGCCGCGCCGGCCAGATAGACAGGTCTTCGTCCGACCCTGTCCGAGAGCACAGACCAGCCGGTCAGGAAGAAGATCTGGGCGAAGCTGGAGATCAAGACCGCCGCGAGCATAACGTTCTGCGATACCCCGAGGGTTCTCGTGCCGTAGTCGAGCATGCCCGTGATCATCACGTAGAAGGCGCCGTTGACGACGAAGAAAGCACCCCCCGCAAGGAGAACCTGCTTGGGATGGTCGCGTAGCACCTCGACGACGGGCGAGCCTGACTCGCCCTCGCCACCCTCCTCTTGTCGCTCCTGCAACTGCCTGAACGCCGGCGTGTCTTCCAGACGTAACTGTATGTAGAGCGCCACCCCTATCAGGACGATGCTGAGCAGGAAAGGTATGCGCCAGCCCCAAGCGGCGAACGTGGCTTCTCCGAGTACTGCGGAGAGTATGAGGAAGCTCGTGTTGCCCAGTACAAGCCCGACGGGAACACCTACCTGCGCGAAGCTGCCGTAGAAACCACGCTTGCCTTCGGGCGCGTACTCCGTGGCGAGGAGCACAGCACCTCCCCACTGGCCGCCTACCGCGAGACCCTGCAGAAAACGTAGCACGAACAGGATGATCGGAGCAGCGACGCCGATGGTGGCGTAGGTAGGCATAATTCCGACCAGAGTTGTCGCCGTGCCCATGGTCAAAAGAGCGATTACCAGGGTCGGTTTGCGGCCAAGCTTGTCCCCAAAGTGTCCGAAGACAGCACCTCCTATGGGACGCGCCAAGAAACCTACGGCGGCCGTGCTGAACGACGCCAGAACCCCGGCTACCTCGTTGCCTTCAGGGAAGAAGAGCGCCGGGAAGACAAGTGCCGCCGCCGTAAGATAAATAAAGAAGTCGTACCATTCGATCGCGGAACCAGCCATCGCCGCCAGGGCAACCTTCCGCACCGTAGACGGACTCGGCGCGCCCGCCTGCGCGCTGGAATCTGTCATACATGCCTCCCCTCGAACACCGTCTTTCGGATAACCTCACGGACCTTGCTCTTAAGCGGTTCTCTCAAAATCGGAATATGCGATTCGCTCCCTTCCCCAATTAATCCCTAGTGCGCAATTTAGAAGAATTGCGGGGTAGAGTCAATCGTTGCTAGGGAGACGCAAAATGTGCCCGGCGCGTTCGGAGCGCCGGGTACTATGGAATCACATGTTGCCGGCCAGCTCCGCGAAGCGGTCGAGGGTCTCGGGGTTGCTCAGGGACTCCTTGCTCGCGGCCTCTTCCGGGGGGGTGCCGGAGAGGATTTTCTTGACCGGCACCTCGAGTTTCTTGCCGTTCAGGGTCCTGGGGATGTCGCTGACGGCGAAGATCTCGTTCGGCACGTGCCTAGGGGAGGCGTTGTCCTTGATGCTTGATCTGATCCTACCCTTTAGGTTGTCGTCGAGCTCGACGCCTTCTTGCAAGACCACGAAGAGCGGCATGAAGGAGCTTCCCCCGTCCCTGGGCACGTCGACGACGAGGCTATCTGAGACCTCATCGACCTTATCCACGGCGGAGTAGATCTCGCTCGTCCCCATCCGCACGCCGCCGCGATTTATGGTCGAGTCGGAGCGGCCGTAGATCACGCAGGACCCATCCTCTTTGATCTTGATCCAATCCCCGTGCCGCCACACGCCGGGATAGACGTCGAAGTAGCTCTCCCTGTACCTCTCCCCCTCCGGATCGTTCCAGAAGTAGATGGGCATGGAGGGCATGGGCTCCGTAATGACGAGCTCCCCAACGTCGTCGATTACGGAGTTCCCGTTCTCGTCGAAGGCCTCGACGGCGGCCCCGAGCCCACGGGCCTGCAGCTCCCCCGCGCGGACCGGCAACAGCGGCACCCCGCCGACGAACGCCGTGCACAGGTCTGTGCCGCCGCTGGTCGAGAACAGCCACAGGTCTTCCTTGACGTGCTCGTAGGCCCACTCGAAGCCCTCCGGTGGCAACGGCGAGCCCGTGGAACCTACAGCTTTCAGCGCGGTAAGGTCGAAGTCCCGGCCCGGCTCTATCTCGGCCTTCATGCAGGCGGTGATGTAGCTGGCACTGGTCCCGAAGCAGGTCATACCGGTTTTCTCGGCGAGCTCCCACAGGACGTTCATGTCGGGGTAGCCGGGGTTACCGTCGTACAGGAGGGCCGTCGCTCCCGAAAGGAGACCGCCTACGACCATGTTCCACATCATCCAACCCGTGGTGGTGAACCAGAAGAAGCGGTCGCCCGGCCCGAGGTCTATGTGCAGCACGACCTTCTTGAGATGCTCCAGCAGGATACCGCCCTGGCTCTGTACGATGGCCTTCGGCAGCCCCGTGGTGCCTGATGAGTAGAGAACCCAGAGCGGGTGATCGAAGGGTACTTGCTCGAACGAGAGTTCCGCTTCCTTGTGCTCGGAGAGCAGATCGCCCCACATCACGATGTTCTCGAGCGGGCTCGTGTCGGGGTCTTGCGCGACGTAAGGTAGGAACACGGTCTTCTGTATCGACGGTATCTCCTGCTGGAGTCGCGCGACGACCTCCGTCCTATCGTAGTCCTTGCCGCCGTAACGATACCCGTCAACCGCGAGGAGGACCTTTGGCTCTATCTGCTGGATGCGGTCGATGACGCTGCCGGCGCCGAAATCGGGGGAGCAACTCGACCACACCGCGCCGATAGAGGCGCAGGCGAGCAGGCCGATCACCGCTTCGGGGATGTTCGGCAGGTAGGCTGCGACCCTGTCGCCACGCTCCACGCCCATCGCCCTGAGGCCGGCGGCGAGCGCCGCGGTCCTGCCCAGGAGCTCGTTCCAGGTCACGCTGTCCAGGGATCTCACCTCGGACTGGTGCATGATCGCAGGCTCCTCGAGGCGTCCTGCGGCATTCTTCAGGATATTTTCTGCGTAGTTCAGCCTTGTCCCCGGGAACCACCCGGCGTCCGGCATCTCGCGCTTCGCGAGCACGGCCTCATAGGGCTGGGAGGCCTCGACGCCGCAGTATTCCCACACGGAAGCCCAGAAACCTTCCAGGTCGGTGACGGACCACTCCCAGAGATCATTGTAGTCTTCGAAGTTGAGGTCCTTCTCGACGCCAAGCCACCTCATGTAGTCGGAGATCCTGGCGTTCTCCTTGAATTCGTTCGAGGGCTCCCACAGCTGGATCCCTTCCGTGGTTTCGGCCACGATTACCCCTTCCCTGAATCTCTAATGGGCCGTCGCGGCGCCGTCCATCACCAGGGAGGCACCGTTGATAAACGACGCCTCTGGCGTGCACAGGAAGGCGGCGAACTCGGCCACTTCTTCTGGTTCTATCAGGCGCTTTATCGCCGGTTCTGTGAGCATGATCTTCTCGACCACCTCGTCCTCGGAGATGCCGTGTGTTCTGGCCTGGTCGGAGATCTGGTTCTCCACCAGCGGGGTCCTGACGTAGGCGGGGCAGATGCAGTTGGAGGTGACCCCTCTGGGCCCTCCCTCCAGGGCTACGGTCTTGGAGAAGCCTTCGAGGCCGTGTTTGGCGGAGATGTAGGCCGACTTGTACGGCGAGGCGACCTGGCCGTGAATGGAGGAGATGTTGATGACGCGACCCCACCCCTTCTCGTACATTCCGGGCAATGCCTTATGCACGATCCTGAACGGCGCCTCCAGCATGATCCTTACGATCATGGAGAAACGTTCTGGTGGGAAATCTTCGATGGCGGCGACGTGTTGCATCCCGGCGTTGTTGACGACGATGTCGGCGTCCACTTCCAGGCCATCGAGCACCCCGTAGTCCGAGAGATCGGCCTGCAAGGCCTCGCCGCCGATGCCTTCGGCGACCTCCCCCGCGGCTTCGCCATCCAGGTCGAGCACGGTCACCGCGGCGCCAGCCCGCGAGAGCCTCAGGGCACAGGCACGACCGATGCCACTTGCGGCTCCCGTCACGAGGGCGCTGCGGCCCGTGAGATCCACGTCTACAGATGACTTCCCCGGTACTATAGAAGCCTCGTTCATGTTCCTCCTTCATCCCGAAAAGTTCCGATCTAGGAATGTTCCTTCCCCGAAACTCGACCGCGAAACCAGTATAGGTCAGATCTCTGACGCAGTGTCTACCGTGGCGACCTCTGTGCGATCTCGCCTGAGGCCGCCTCACCCGCGACCTTCCCGAGCACGGTCGCCGCCAGGAGCCCGTTGCCGCTGGAGTAGCCTCTGTACCCGTTACCGCTCACGCCGACGGCCGTTCCGCCGCCCGCGTACAGGCCAGGTATGGGTGTCCCATCAGGACGGAGCACCCTGGCACGTGTGTCCACCCGCAGTCCTCCCTGCGTGTGGAACAGCGCCCCGCGCACATGGATGCCGTAGAACGGCGGACCGAGGGGACCGCCGAGAAACGCCCCGCGTCCGAAGGCGTCGGGTATTTCGCCGCGGGCGGCTCTGTTCGTTTCCGAGATCGTCTCGGCGAGGGCGTCAGCGGGAAGGCCCAGGTTCCCGGCGAGATCCTCCAGGTTCTCCTCACGAACGACCTTGCCTGCCTCTATCACCTCGTCGAAGCGGGTGCCGAGAGAAGCCCTGTACACTTTCCCATCGAAGATCTCCCAGGCCTCCCCGCCCGGCTGGGACATCACGGACCCGGCGTACTCCGAGTAGCCGACGGTCTCGCACCCGAAGCGGCGTCCCTCCCTGTTGACGAGGATGGCGCCGTTCACGACGACGCCCCACGTGACGAGCGGGCCGTCCGGCGCGGCGACGGAGGCGTGCCCCTGGTAGGAGCCCATCCGGTCCGTAGCCGCGCCCAGGTTCATGCCCCACCTTATCCCCTCCCCCGTGTTGTCAGGGGACCCGAAGTAGAGTGCGGAGGCGGCCTCGCGGCCGAGATACCTCGTCACCATACCCTTGTCGCCGCCGAAACCGTTGAGCGCCAGGATGATCGCACCAGCTTCTAGCGGTCCCTCCCGGGTCTGTACGCCGGTGATGCGGCCGGCTGCTGAGAGGAGCCCGTTCACCGGGGCATCCGTATGCAAGGTTATCAGGGGTTCTTCGCGGACAGCCCTTTGCAGTTGCCTGACGAGCTCGGTACCGTAGCTCTCTCTGGGACCGTGCATCCTGTGGCGGCTCTGGCCGGGATAAAGGAAGTCCTTGAAGCAGACCATCTCGCAACCCGCCTCGTCAACGAGCCATTCCACGAGCGGGCCCGACTCCTCGCAGAGGAGATGTGTCAGCCTGGGATCGCTCTCGTGGTCGTTCTTCCTGAGGATGTCTTCTGCCATCAGGTGGGGAGAATCGTCGAGGATTCCGGCCTCGCGCTGGAAGCGGGTTCCGGCGGCGGGGATCAGGCCCGTAGAGCGCGCCGTGTTGCCCGCGATCTCGGTCCCCTTTTCGAGAAGCAACGTTCGTGTACCACGCTTCGCCGCGGCGAGCGCCGCGACTATGCCGCACGCGCCGGCCCCGACCACTAGGAGGGGAGCTTCGTTGGTACTGCGTTCTCTTGCCATTACCCTCTACGGGGCGGCGAGCGGGCGCTTTAGGTAGGTTCCGGACGGCTTTCCCACGGGCTCGCCGTCGGCGAAGACGGTTCTACCGCGCAGGAGGGTACGCACGGGCCAGCCGGTCAGCTCCATGCCTTCGAACGGGGTGTACTCTTGGGCCGAGAGGAGGCGTTCCGTGGTTACGGGATGTGTTTCTTCCATGTCCACGATGGCGAGATCGGCGTCGGCGCCGACGCTGATAGAGCCCTTGCGGGGTGCCAGGCCGTACGCGCGGGCGGGGTTGGTCGCGACGAGGTCCACGCAGCGCCCTAGGGAGAGGCCATGTTTCGGGCCTTCCGAAAGGATGAAGGGGTAGATCAGGGCCGTCCCACCGAAACCGGGGAGCGCCTGCCACAGGTCGCCCTCCTTATGCTCCTCAGAGCAGCAGGCGTGATCCGAGCAGACCCAATCAATCTCGCCCCGCACCACCCCACGCCAGAGCGCGTCCACGTCCGACTGGGCCCTGATGGGAGGGTTGACCTTGCCCCGCTGGTCGTTGTAGCTCTCGTAGGTCAGCGCCAGGTGGTGGAGCGTCGTCTCCAGCCGCACGGCGAGGTAGGGGTTCAGCGTTTTTAACTCCAGCGCCGCCTCAAAGGCCTCCGCGCTGGATAGATGCAGCAAATTTATGGGGCAGTGCGTGTGTTCCGCGAGCACGGCGACCTCGGCGACGGCCAGGTGCTCGGTCAGGGACGGGCGGGAGGCGCTGTAGGCTTCCAGGCCCAAGAGGACACCCTCCTCCTTCACCCTCTCGGAGAAGACCCGGATCAACTCCGGCTGCTCACAGTGGATGGAGAGCGAGATCCGCGAGCCGTCCGTTCTCCTGCCCTGTGCCTTCGCGACCTGCTCCATGATCTCGAACAGGTGGCCGAGGTCGTAGTTCTCGCTCATGGTGTAGCCGCTGGCATCGCTCGACGCGCCGGAGAGGTCGAGGCCCTTGTAGAACATGTAGTACTTGAACGAGGTGATGCCCTCCTCAGAGGCGAGCCTTTCGATCTCACCGACTTGATCCCTCACCATCGGCGCCAGGTGGTAGCCGAAGTCCACCCGCGAGTGCCCGTTTGTAGCCTGAAGGACCTCGGGGAAGATCTCCGCGTAGGGACCGCTCTTTTCGAGGTAGTGGCTCCCGGTCCTGAAGTAGCTGATGACGCTCGTGACACCGCCCGCGAGCGACGAAAGCGTCTCGCTCGCGGTGTCCTCCGTGATGTCGCGGTAGATGCCGAGGTGAAAGTGGGCGTCGACCGCGCCGGGGAGCACAAGCTTCCCCGCGGCGTCCACGGCCTCGTCAGCATCGCCGGATGCGAAATCCTCTCCTATCGCCGAGATACGTCCGTCCTCGATCCCGATGTCGGCCCGTACCAGGCCACGTCCGGGCAGAACGGTTTGCCCGCCCAGCACGACGGTATCGAATCGGCCCATCGCTACCCCCTCCCCGAAGAACGTTGTCCGCCAACATAACATGGCGCGTGCGGCCCGGTCAAAACCTTGCGACAGAACGGCGCATGAGCAAAGATGAAAGCCTGTTGCAGGATCCAGGGACCGGAGGGGGCAGTTTGGACGGAGGGCAGGCGCTAGGGGGAATCAAGGTCATAGACGCGGCGACGCTGTTTGCCGGACCTCTCGCCGCGACCGTGCTCGGGGATTTCGGGGCCGAGGTCATCAAGGTCGAACATCCCAGGGGAGACCCCTCGCGCTCCCACGGCTTCGCCAAAGACGGAGTCGGCCTATGGTGGAAGATGCTCGGGCGTAACAAGAAGTGCGTGACCCTGAACCTGGGCAAGCCGGAGGGACAGGAGCTTTTCGGACGTCTCGTGGAAGACGCCGACGTCGTGATCGAGAGCTTCAGGCCGGGTACCCTGGAGCGGTGGAACCTCGGCTACGAACACCTGAGCGAGATCAACCCCGGCCTCGTGCTCGCCCGCGTAACAGGCTTCGGCCAGTTCGGGCCGTACAGGAACCGCCCAGGCTTCGGAACGCTGGCCGAGTCCATGAGCGGATTCGCCCACGTAACGGGCCAGCCCGACGGGCCGCCGACGCTACCACCCTTCGGGCTCGCCGACGGCATAGCCGCCCTTGCGACCGCCTTCGCCATCCTGACCGCGCTCAGGGCCCGAGACATGACCGGGCGCGGGCAGGTCGTGGACCTGGCGATCATCGAGCCGATCTTTACCGTTCTTGGTCCCCAGCCCACAGTCTACGACCAGCTCGGTGTGATCCAGCAACGCAGCGGCAACCGCTCCGTGAACAACGCGCCCCGCAATACGTACGAGACGAAGGACGGCCACTGGGTCGCCGTCTCCACCAGCGCCCAGAACATCGCCGAGCGCGTGATGCGCCTCGTCGGCCATCCCGAGTATATAGACGAGCCCTGGTTCCAGAAGGGCTCGGAGCGGGCCAAGCACGCGGACGAGCTGGACGAGGCGGTGGGGGCCTGGATCTCCGAACGCACCAGGGATGAGGTCGTCGAGGCTTTCGAGGAGGCGGGGGCGGCCATAGCCCCCATCTACAACATAGAAGGCATCATGAACGACCCTCAGTACAGGGCGCTGGACTCCCTCATCACCGTCGAGGACCCCGAGCTAGGCCCCATAAAGATGCAGAACACCCTCTTCAGGCTCTCGGAGACACCAGGGGACATCAAATGGTCGGGCCCCACCATCGGAGAGCACAACGAAGAGGTATATGGTGGGCTCGGTATAGGCAGGCAGGAACTTGATGAACTCTCCGGCAAAGGCATCCTGTGAACCCTCCGCTCCGGAGCTATCTCTACGTGCCCGGCGACGACGAGAGCAAGATCGGTAAGGCGCTCGCCGGTGAGGCGGACGCCGTCGTACTCGACCTCGAAGACGCCGTGGCCCCTAACCGCAAGGCGGAGGCCCGCGCGACGGTCGCCCGCGTTCTCGAGTCGGAGCCTGAGAAACCCGTCTTCGTAAGGGTGAACGCGGTAGGCACCGAACTCGCCGCCGCGGACATAGCCGCTGTGGCCGCGGGATATCTCGCCGGACTCAGGCTCCCCAAGGTAGAGTCTGTTGAGGGCGTGAGGCTGGTGGCAGAGACGCTCGAAGAGTTGCGCAGCGGGGCGACCATACAGTGCCTGATCGAATCCGCCCTGGGCCTGGAGCGTGCCTTCGAGATCGCAACCTCCCACGAGCGGGTCTCCGGAACGAGCCTGGGCGAGGCCGACCTCGCCGCCGACCTCGGCGTCGCCGACGAGGCCGGGCTTCTCTACGCGCGCTCGCGCGTGGTCGCCGCATCCCGCGCCGCGAGACTGAACCATCCCGTGGCGAGCGTATATGCGAAGGTCGGGGATCTGGAAGGCCTGCACCACTCCACCGAAACGGCGAAACGACTCGGCTTCTTCGGACGCTCGACCATACATCCCTCCCAGGTCCCCGTCGTTAACGAGGTCTTCACACCACAAGAGCACGAGATCGCGGAAGCCCAAAAACTGTTGGACCGTCTGGAGAAGGAAACCGCCGCCGGCACGGGTGCCTTCGTGCTCGACGACGGCAGGTTCGTGGACAGGGCCGTGGTCGAATCCGCGCACCTCACGCTCTCGCTCGCCAACCGGGACGTTGCACCGTGAGCGATGCTCTGCTCAGGGCGCTCGATAGCGGTGTCGAGGTATTCGACCTGGCCCAGCCGCTCGCGGCCGAGACACCCCACTCACCAAACCATCCACCGTTCAGGATGGCGCTCATGCGCCGTCACGGCGATACGGTACGCGAGGACGGCGGCTCCGCGGCGAGTGAGTTGATCTCCACCGGCGGCCACACGGGAACCCACATCGACGCCCTGGCTCACGTCTCCCACAGGGGCCATTTGCACGACGAGACCTCCGCAGACGAAGCCCAGCGGGGAGGACGTTTCTCGGCGCTCGGCGTTGACACCATCAAACCGATGGTGTGCCGTGGCGTGCTGCTTGACGTGGTAGGCTTGCACGGCGTTGACGTGCTCCCCGGCGGTTACGGCATTACGGAGGAGGATCTCATCTCGGCAGAACGTGAGTCGGGCCTGGAGGTCCGTGCAGATGACGTCGCCCTCGTCCGCTCCGGCTGGTCCCTAAACTTCGGCGACGCTGAAACCTTCGTCGGGCATGAGACCGGCGTGCCAGGCCCGACGGAAGAGGCCGCGCGCTGGCTCGCGGGGCGCGGGGTACGGGCAACCGGCGCCGAGACCATCGCCTACGAGCAGATAAAGCCGGAGGTCGGGCACGCCCTGCTTCCGGTGCACCGTCTGCTCCTGGTCGAGCACGGCATCTACATCATCGAGGTTATGAACCTCTCGGGGCTCGCCGCGTCCGGCGTGCACGAGTTCGCGTTCATCCTCGCACCACTCAACATCGTGGGCGGGACGGGTTCCCCGGTACGCCCGCTGGCGGTCGTGCAAAGGTGAAAACCCTGCTGCAGGAGGTTGCCGGGTTCGCCGCCCGGGT
>Ga0126311_10001658_pt1 | contig 10893 bp, 14 predicted proteins | sample Plot61_FD_92539 | JGI IMG/M metagenome (GOLD analysis project Ga0126311, IMG submission 92539) | Serpentine soil microbial communities from UC McLaughlin Reserve, CA, USA - Plot61 | ecosystem: Environmental > Terrestrial > Soil > Grasslands | place: USA: UC McLaughlin Reserve, Lake County... | reverse complement strand
GCGACTTGCGTGAATGGTACGTGCTGCCCCAACGCGCGGGTCTGCACCATTGGCACTAGCGTAACCTGCTGCCCTGAGGGCCAGGAGTGCGGGGATGGTGCGTGCTGTATTTCGAATGGCTTCAACAACCTCTGCACCGCCGACACTCAGTGCTGTAGCAAAATTTGCGACTTTTTAAGAGGCCGCTTTTTCTGCAGTCATTGCCGATCGCTAGGCGGCCTCTGCATCGCCGGCCAGTGCTGTCCTAACCTGGCTTGCGAGAACGGAAGATGTTGCTGGGATGGTTTTGGCTTTGATTGCACCGACGACAGTGAGTGCTGTGGCAGTGCGACCTGCCGAGACGGCCAGTGCCTTCTGTGATAGTACGGTGAGTGCGTAATAGAAGCGTGCGGGCGACCGGGCATCTAAGCCCGGACGTTCTGCTTTCTTTATGTCCTTATTCACCGAAGTGCGTGGAATAGGCATTCTCGGAAGTTCGCATCCAAGATCCTGCATAGCCCCGCCCAGGCACCCCTAGAATCGCCCCTCCAGGCACCCCGTATAGCCCCGCCCCGGCAGAGCTTGTAGCACCGATGGATAGATATGCGGGATTGTGGATGCTGGAGCTTCTTATGTACGCCGACTCACACCCCTCTAGTCTGTACATAAGAAACTCCAGGAAGCCGAAGAGCCTAGAGCGTTAGGGCCGGGGCTTCGCTGTGAACGGAAGAAGCAGGGCGGGCCGTATTACCCTAGAGAGGCAAGGGAACCTAGAGACGAAAGGAGAGAGCCGTAGAGACCATCCGCGCATGGATTGAGGGCTTCTTACGTGGACGCTACGGGTTAGCGGGGCGGGTGCTTGCGGTACCGGTGCTAATCGGGGCAATCCTGGTAGTGGGGTGGCTGCTTCTCGGGCCGCTGCTGACCATACCCAGATTCACGACTGAGGGGCCAGTGGTGAGAAATGGGGTCGCCGTCATCGTATCCTGCGGGAAGAAGCAAGGAATCGAGCGTATGGGTGCGGCAATGAAGTACGCACCCGAGCCTCGGACGGGCGGGTGGTGGAATGTGCAGAGGGGTAATTGTACAGTCTGGTATCATCGCCCACCGATGTCGGAACAACGTCTTGCGCGTCAGGAGCGTGCCAGCCAACAGTAGCGGTACCGGGCCGGGGCTATGCGGGCTATCTAACCCCACAACCTCGCCCAGAACCCCTTGCTCCGTTCGGTCTGTAATTCCTCTTCTAGTCGGTCGGCCCTCTCACGTTCGCGCTCTAACTGCTCCCGGAGTGTGGATTCAGTAACCTCCGTAAGTTCCAGCTGACCCTGTGCGCGTCCTAATTCCATAGCCAGTGTCTCTACTCTCTCCACAAGCTCGCTGACCGTCACAGAGGATTCTCGCGGCGCTGTGGACCTTCTACGCTCGTGTACTGCTTGCTGCGCGACACGCCACCTATCCGACATAGGGTCCTTCGTTCCTTCCAGCTCTCCCGCCTGGAGCATCTGCCGCACACGGCCCTCAGTAACCCTCATAATCCGTGCCGCTTCCGACGTGCTGTACCAATCCTCCATAGCGCTGACGATAACTTATCGCGCTGATTATCGCAACGATAGAGCTAGCGCCAATTATCGGGCTTCTATCGCTAGTGCTTAGAACTTTGGAATTCTCGGCAGTCGCGAAACTTGCGGCTTCCGTGGTGGATAGGGCTATTCGTGAATATCGAAAGCCGGGCGTGTGGAAACATGGCAAACCACACACCCGGCTCCAGGGGGACGGTCTGGAGCTGCATATCGGACCCGCTGCCGTTCGCCTGTGTCGTTAATAGCGCCTCTACAGGTAGGTTATTCCTTGCGGCGCTTCTTTTTCTTGCGCTTTGGCTTGTAGAACCGCGGATTGTCTGGTGGTTGCTCTAACCTAGACGCGGGCTCTGGTCGAAATGGGAAAATCCATCGTTTTGGCATTGGTACTCCTTATGGTATCGGCGGTAGTGGGCTGTGGGGGCTGGGCGAAACTTCGACGGGTTCGGGGATGTCGGGGTCGCCTGTTTTGTGAGAGCTTGCGGGTACGTAGAAACTCTTGAAAACCCATACTCCACACCCCGCCGCAAGTAGCATGTCGTCTTTGTCCGTCTCCCTCCAATGGCTGTAGGAGTCGTGCGCGGTCCTGGAGCTAATGTCGGCGCGGAAGGTTCGCATCTCCTGTAGAAACTCTTTGCGTAGTTTCTCTTTGCGGGGGATGGTGAACTCTCCCTGCTCCACGGCCACTACTAGAGAGCTGACGATTTCCCTCTTCGGGACGTGCATGAAGGGTCTGTCATAATGGTACGTATCGCCGCCATGAATGTTAATCCAGCCGGGTTGTAGGTTTACCACTCTCCCCGCTGCGGCCTGACTCCAGTTCTCTAGTATATAGTCCTTGACCGGCCTTCCTACTCCCGTCACATCGGCCACAAGTATTACGGTGGGGTTCTCTTCCTCCAGTTGCGCACCCATCTTCAGGAGAAGGTCTGTCACCCTGCTCACACACTCGGGGTAGGGTTTGTCTAGCATTCTTTCCAGCAGCTTTACCCGGTAGTCAATGCGGGTCTTGTTAAGTATCCCTCGCTGCGGGCCTAGTAGTTCCCGGACGGGGTGCATAGTGATTTCGAGTGCAACGATGGCAAACGGGTCCCTCGATTGTCCGGGGTCGAGACAAAGCATTACGTATTTCTCTTCCATTGTGATTCTTTCCTAGTAGTTCCACGGCTCGTAATCATCTGACGTGATAGAGGCGATAAGTTCCTCTGAGAAGACCTGCTCATCGGTCTCCACAAAGTAACAGTAGTATTCTTGCCTTATTATCCGGTTGGGTAGGGTTTCTCTCTCTTCGGCTAGATACTCGGCTTTGGAGGGGAGGTACCAGTCATCCGGTAAATCATCCACCGTTACCTTGAATTTCTGCCAGCCTTTGCCCTCTGTCCATTCCTCGTAGAACACACCCCGCCTACCAAAGGGTGTTGAGAGCATTACCAGTGTCCCGCCCGAGACAGCTAACATAGGACGGATGGCGAAGTAGAGGTCATCGTCTATCCGGCTGGCCTCATCAACTATCAGCAAGCGGACAGAGCTGAAACCTCTTGTGGTCTTCTCTGTCCCTGCTGAGGTCTCAATGCGGCTGCCATTGGAGAGCTGCAGTCCGGTCTTACGGTAGGATTCAGCGGGCAGAATCTCACCCACCCGCCGATAGAATGCTGCTACCTTGCCGAACGTTTCCTTTGCTTGCTTCTCACTAGGGGCAAGGATAACCACCAGTGAGTTAGGTTCGGTCAACGCAACGTGTAGAGCCTCGACCGCGGCCATTGTGGATTTCCCACTCTGACGGCAGCAAAGGAGCAGGCGGCGCGGATGGTCAGAGGCTAGAAAGTCTCTTTGCCAGTCGATTAGGGTGAGTCCTAACGTCTTCTCAGCAAAGTCCACAGCGTTCTTCGGGACCTGCGGAGTGTTCCATCCGCGCACCACCTGTAGTACACGACGCGCATCCTTATACAGGGATTCCTTGCTCGCGTACTGCATCTTTGATTTCCTCTAGTGTCTGCTTCAGTTGCTCCACAGACACATCCCTCTCAGCCCGCACAATATCCACCTGTCCGGCAAGGATTCGGACAAGGGTATTAGCGCGGGTGGGGGAGTAGTCGGTGTCTTTTACCAGGGTGTAGAGTGCTTGGTATTCCTTTCGCAGGTCCTCTAGTCGAGGGTCCCCGTGTCCAGCTCCGGCCCTAGAAACGTTCTCTAGGACCTGTTCACGGTTGGCGGGGTCATGGGTCCAGCAGTAGCCGTCCTCGCCCCATACAACGCCACCACAGCCCTCTACCATGCACATTGCAGGAGGGTTGTAGCCTTCCACTTTTTCCACCCCCCTACAGAAGAGCGCCGGCGGTGACGGTGGAGATGGTCGGGTCGGGCTCTGGGTCTCCGGGCCACTGGAGACGTTGCTCGTACCACAGCTTGCCTACAGGGTCAGTCCTAGGCGTACCGAACTCTTCCTGCATGCCGGCGACGTACCTGCTGATTCCGAGGAAGAGGCCCATCTGGTCCCGTGCTACCTCAGCCTTGGCAACATGCTCCAGGTACTCCTGCTCATGCGCCCGTGCCTTGGATACAAGCTCTTCCACGAGGCCTTCAGATTCCCGGAGTTCCAACATGGCCCGGTTGTGGTCCAGATCAACCTCATCACTGGCCTGCCGGATAGCCTGCATCTTCCGTTCGGTCCGCTCTATCGCCTTCTCAGTGGCAACAATGTATTTATCGTCGGGGTCAGGCTCATCCAACCGTGCGGCCTTTGTCTGTTCGTCGTAATACCTCTGCCGCTGGTAGTTCAGTTCCTCTACCAGTTGCATGCGCTCCTGTCCAAGTTTGTTGTAGCGCTCGGACAGATTCGCCTGTTCCTGTGCCAGGGCCTCCATCTTGCTCCAAGGCTTCCCGGTTAGGTCCCAGTAGCTCGGGCATGGGTAGCTCTTCGAGTTGATACCCATTACCGCCGGTGTCTTAGCTTTACGTGCCATTACTTCCCCCTCTTCTTGGGCGATGCGTTTGCAGCCACACCACGAAACACGCTTGACTTCGGCCCATCTTTCACACTCCGCTGCCGTAACGCTGCAGCTATGGGGGCCTTCAAAAAGCTTGCTATGTTCTGTTTATTCGCCATCTCTACTCACTTTCTTCCTGATTGCCAAGTAGCAAACCTCTAAGAAACTCTGCCCGTGATAGGCGCTCCTGTTCCTCTTCCGATGGTTGCTGCTTCTCTTGCTGTTTCTCCGTCAGGCCCAGCGCGTAGGCCATGAATCCGGCCCTGATTTGCTGTGTTGCCCGTACCCATTGCGCGTCAGTGGGGGATGTAAAACGGCCCTCTGAGTCGCGTGTTTGCTCACTCATTTGCTGTTACCTCTGTTCCGTAGTTGATTAAGAAGTTGACTAAGTCCTGGTGCTCTTGCTGTGCCTGCCTTTCGTAGATTGCCTGCATCTGCATCAATTCGGCCTTGCTAACGCGCTTCGATTCCTTCTCTGCTAGGTCAGCTAGGCCCTTGTTTATGATTGCTGTCATCCCTGCCCTATGCTGTTCTGGTAGGCTCGCCATCATTATTCCTTTCTCATTGTTTTAGTCCGTGTCGCCGGAAGTCTGCTGTTATCCGTTTTAGGGCTAGAGGGTCGCTGGGAGTTAAAGCCACTCCGAATGTCCGGCCATCGGGAGCTGTTACCTTCCATTTCCTCCCCCGTCGAATTGTGAATCCTTGCTTTCTCGCTTTCCTGAATAGTGGTTTTAGGTCCTTTGTTGTATTCATGGCTGCTAGTCCTTTGCGCCCCACCCCAAAGCAAGTAGGCACCCCCGAAGGAATGCCCACCGCTCTAGGTATTATGTGGTCTCTTAAACCTGAAGCTCTTGTGCGAGGACGTAGCGGCTGTCTTCGTGATGGTCCGCCATGATGTACTCGACGCGGCCATACTTCTCTAAGTAGTAGAGGGCACGCTTAAAGTGTTGGCTCTGAAGTCCGCGCCGGCGACACAGCTCTTCCCAAGTCTCCCGAGACACGCCCCCGTTATGGATTGCGTCCCCGAACTCATGGAAAATTGCCAGCGCTTCCTCGGCCCATCTAGCAGCGGCTTCGTTGTGCTCTTTTGCCTTCTTATCCTCCTTGTGGACCTTCTCCTTTACACCGTCGCTAACATCGCTAACATCGCTAACATCGCTAACATTTGGGGGGTCATCAACGGTTTTATGGGGATTTGAGCGATTTTCATTGTTAGCGGTAGTGTTAGTGGTGCTTTCTTCATCGCTAACAACGGGGCTGTACTTACCTCGGGAATCCTTGATTACCTGTACATCCTCCACCATTTTGTAGAGCAGGTATCTGATATTGCCCGGCTTAGCTCCAGGTATGAGGTCTGCAATCTCCTTGGGGCCTAAAGACTCGCCGGCGAATCGCAACACCTTGAGGATTTTAGCCCTCTCTTCCGACATCTGTACCTCGTCGGCGTCCCCTCTAATGGTCCAGGTCGCCGCCATAGGGTCGAAGTGCATGGCGTACTCTTTGGGCTCTTCGATATCCCTACCATTGATGTGCAGAGTGACGCCTTTACCGGGGGCGTTGCGGAGTATCAGCCAGCCATCCACACCCCCTGTCAGCCCCGTAGAACTACTGATTTCGTCTTCAGGGTCCACTCCAGGGGTCTTACGAAGGTGATACACCACGAGGATTGCAACCTGATGCTTAGCGGCGATGGGTAGCAGTGACTCTAGAGCCGCGTAATCTTCCTGATAGACCGCGTTACCCTTGGCGGGCTTGCGTACCTTCTGGAGAGTGTCAATGACTACCAGCTTTGTATCCGGGTGTTCATCTAGCCAATCGTCTAGCTTTGCGTCTCCCCCTTCATGCAGCCTAGGCCACGTTAAGACCATGTGTAGCTTCTCTGGGGGACCATCGCCGCGTAGAAGCTTTTTCAGCCGCTTCTGTAGTCGCCGTTTGTTGTCTTCGAGGGAGAGATAAAGTGTGTCGCCCTCATCCACTTGAATTGAGCCGAAGACGTACCCTCCAGTAGCCACGGCTACACACATCCCTAAAGCCATCCAGCTCTTACCCTTCTTAGGCTTACCGGGAAGTAGTGTTACGCCCTCCGGAAGTAAGTCTGGTACTACCCACCTTACCGGGGGCAGCTCTTCGGCAAGCAAAGCGGCTGCTGTGAATATCTCACTGTTAGTGGTGTTAGCGTTGTTAGCGGTGTTAGTGGTGTTAGCGTTGTTAGTGGTACTACTAACTTTCTCCCTAAACTCTCTCCACTTACGGCCCTCACAGTGAGCGTGATAACAGTTGAACCATGTAGCACCACTCTCGTACTGACCTACATAAGCAACCGTATTGCTGTCCGTGTGTTCCTTTGACCACGGGCAGTCAATCTCGAACTTAACGGTGCTCTCTCTGTCGAACACTTCACCGCGTATCTCTACATCCTGCTTTTCCAACCACTCTGCTAGGTCCCACCCGATTCTGCCGGCGGACTTATCGAACTTGACCTTCTTACGCGGCCACTCTCTAGCTATGAGTGCGTCGAGTTCGGCCTGTCTGTCGTTTACATGTCTCCCGTTGATGCTTTGGCCTGTGACGGTAAAGAAGCGCCCGTGGGGATATATTTCAATCTCCTTTTCGGCCTTCTTTTCATAGGAGCGCTTCAGGTCCTTTGCCCTAAGCCACATCTTTACGCCGGTACCACTGGGGCTTATCTCTGTGTAAGTGTCGAGGTCATTAATTATCTCTTGCGCCCACGGTAGGATTTCCCCGTCTTCTATGCAGTGGTCGAGGTCTACCCCAACGTACTCTTCATCTTCCATTATGGCCCTAGCAGGACCGTCAAAATTGCCCGTCCTAAGCGCTGCTATAGCTTCCTCGAAGGTACGGTGTCTAGAAGTGTCTGTAGAAGACCCATAGAACACCCCCCTAGTGCTGGCGAGTTTGGGGACCTTGCGCCCTTCTTCATTCTTCCAGCACATCCAATGTGGCGCTTCTTTCAGGGATTCCGGCACTTTTTCGTAGTCTGCGCCGGTGTCTTGTGCTACCATATTAGTAAGCCTTTCTGCGCCCCTGTGGTCCTCTCCAAAACCTAGGGCGCTGTTTGTTTATCCAATTAACAATAGGTCCTTGTTCTCTGTGTACTCTCCAATTGTGTCCTTTAGCTTTTGTACTTCCTCTTCTGAAGCTGGCCGCAACCATGTGACTTCCGGCAGTGTGTCTGGGCGGAATTTGACGGTGGCGTATGGGGGGTCGAGTTCGTTAATTCGAGAAGATATCCTCTCTCCCCTTCTCAGTAGTAAGTCGAGGCGCAACATATCACCCTTTTCTGTGGCCTCTACCATCTCTTCGCGTACCTTCTGTCCCTCTCCCATAAGCTGTTCTAAGGTCATTGTTTCGTAGGGGGGCTGGATCAAGTCAGCTACCGAAACCTCTAGAGCCTTTGCCAGCTTCTCTAGTGTCTCGGCGTGTGGGTGTTTCTTTCCCTGCTCGGCGTGGATGATGGTTAATTTGTCTACGTTTGCCTTGTCTGCTAGAGCCCTCTGAGAGAGCCCCCGCACGTTTCTTATTTCTCTTAGTTCTTGCATACAATTCTCCTATTTTTGGTCGTACTTCCCCTGCACTGGGGAAGCAGTTCTTTTAACGGGAGTAATGCTGGAGTTCGCTTCCCTTCTCCCGCTTTCCCTGACCCCTGCTCCTTCCGGTCCGCCCACTCTGGGGGCCGGGTCCCCGGGTTGTCTCCCCCGGGTCTTCTACTCTCCTTGTGTCCCTCCTCCCTCCTTACACTATTATAATACCACATGGTTGAGGATTTGTCAACCCCGCTCTCCCCCGGCCCGATTGGTAGGGGTCCTCACTTCCCTTGTCACCGCCTCGTTACAAAGTGACTTTGTTCTGAGACGCTACATACAGGGGTGGGTGGCATAGGGGATGCGGGCGGGGCTATACGCCTTTCACAAGTCTAGTCGGAGATGGTCAGGCTCTTGCGTCCGTGCCCGCTGAGCCTGTTTAAACGTCCCATGTTGCGGCGGCATCTTGACCCCAGCCCCGCGCAACAATTCTCCGATTGTGTGGATCTGAATACGCGGGAAGTCTTGGCCCCATCCCGGCGAATGGTAGAAGCCCGCGCTAACCGCTTCCGTCCTCATGTCGCGACTTGGTTCTTCTAAGGTGATGAATACACCCATGGCTGCTTCTTCACGTTCTACCGTTCCCCGCAAGTCGCGTATATCGCCGCTCTTAACCTTGCCCGACTTGACCTGAACCAGTATACGCTTGGGCTTGCTACCCCTATCGTCTATGAAGTTGATAACACCATCAATGCCCTTGTCGCTACCCTTCTTGCCTGTCTTGCCGCCACTCTTAGCACCAAGAGGCTTGGCACGTACCAATGACTGCGCCCACCATTGAAACTGGTAGCGGTCGTCTTGAGCCAGTTGTCGAGCAGCACCAACGTCTTTAGGCTCACCGATTACCTCAAACTCAGCGTCGAGAAACATATCCTTCAGTCGGTACTTCATCAGGGCTATGCTGAGGTGGGTTACGTCTATGCCTACCCAACTGCGTCCGAGCTTGTGTGCTGCGGCTATTGCTGTGCCACACCCGCAGAATGGGTCGAGCACCACATCACCAGGGTTGCTGGAGTTCTCGATGATCCGCTCCAGAAGTGCCTCCGGCTTCTGCGTTGGGTAGCCTAGGCGCTCCTGCTTGCCGACAGGAGGGATGTCAGTCCAGAGGTCCTGCAATGGCACACCAGGCATCTCGTCTAGGTAACGCTTGTAGTTAGGCATCCCGCTCTTCTTGGAGTAGATTAACCGCCCCTGACGCTCGAACTCCTCCATCTTCGCCCTTGAGTACGCCCAGTAGCGCCCCTGGTAGGGTCTGACGCCCTTCCACTCGTAGGAAGTATCTCCGCCTGGCTTCGACGCTGTGAGGTTGTCTACTCGGTACCGACGCCCGGTCTCTGGTTCTACGTGTCTGTACATCTGCTCAATGTATTCCCTGCTGTAAGGCGTGTAGACAGGATTCCACGTCCACGCTTCGCTCTTGGTGTAGAAGAAGATGGTGTCGTGGATGTGGCCGTGCATTCGTCGGCCCTGCTTGGTGTCACTATGGGCGCCGCTCCTCTTCCAGACTATCTCAGAACGGAAGCGGGGGGGCCCGAAGATCGCGTCAAGGAGAACCTTGAGGTAGTGTGACGAGGTAGGGTCGCAATGGATATACAAGCTGCCTGTCGGCTTGAGTACGCGGTGAAGCTCCACAAGACGCGCAGCCATCATCACCAGGTAGGCCATCATCTGGTTGGTCCCGATGAGGTCGTGTAAGGCTTCCACCGCCTTGGACACCTCATGGGGTGCCTCCATCACCAGAGCGTGGTATGTCTCCTCCGCGACATGGCTCCAATGCCACGTGTCCTCGAACGCTTCTATCTGCGCCTCGCTGTCCCTGCCACTCTCGTCCTTGAATAGCACGTTGTAGTTACGAGCACTGTTGAAGGGCGGATCCAGGTAGACGAGATCTATGCTCTCGTCGGGGATGTACTCGCGCAGGATGGGAAGGTTGTCTCCATAGAACAGGGTGTTGGCGGCAATGGTCGGCTGCACTGTGTTCTCCTCCCCTCAGACCGTGGCCTACGCACCAGGCATTATAGCCAAGCGCCTATTCACCCAAGTGCCTAGAATAGGAATTCTCGGAAGTTGCGTCAGGCCTTGTAACCCTTCATACTTGGTATCGTTGGTCAACACCGCGGGGCTGACGAGTCCCGTCTTTCTGGGAGGAGGCAGCCGATGGCCAGAGAAGAAAGCTTCTTCGACGATCTGGCTAGAGGACTGGCTGATGGCAGCCTCTCGCGAGGTAAGGCCCTTAGGTTGATGGGTGCAGCCCTCGTTGGGGGCACGCTGGGATCGCTTGGCATCGGTGAGGCTGCTGGGGACCCTCCTGGGTGTAAGCGCAACGGCAAGCACTGCACGAGGCCTGACCAGTGCTGTAGCCTAAACTGCTCCAGCGGAAGCTGCCAGACGCAGACCACTACCACTACGACGAGTAGTACGACGAGTAGCACAACGAGCACTTCGACGAGCACAACCTCGACGTCGACGAGCACAACCTCGACGTCGACGACGCCTATGTGCCTACAGAATGGCGGGGACTGCTCCGGCGACACTGACTGCTGTAGCGGCAACTGCGTTAATGGCACGTGTGCCGCATGTCCAGCTGGTACCACGCCATGCGACACCCAGTGCTGCCAGACAGGAGCGACTTGCGTGAATGGTACGTGCTGCCCCAACGCGCGGGTCTGCACCATTGGCACTAGCGTAACCTGCTGCCCTGAGGGCCAGGAGTGCGGGGATGGTGCGTGCTGTATTTCGAATGGCTTC
>Ga0126311_10001657_pt1 | contig 10896 bp, 15 predicted proteins | sample Plot61_FD_92539 | JGI IMG/M metagenome (GOLD analysis project Ga0126311, IMG submission 92539) | Serpentine soil microbial communities from UC McLaughlin Reserve, CA, USA - Plot61 | ecosystem: Environmental > Terrestrial > Soil > Grasslands | place: USA: UC McLaughlin Reserve, Lake County... | reverse complement strand
GCGGTCTTCAAGCGCGGCGCGCTCGTCATCCTCTCCAGCCGCCGCCTGCTCGATCGCTGCGCGGATGAGGTGCCCGTCGCGGTAGATGCCGGCGAGCTGCTCGATCACCGCGTCCTCCAGCTTCTCGCGCGGGATGCGGTCGCCATCGCACGCCTTCGGCCCGCGCTTCTGGCGACCGGAGCAGGCGTAGTAGTGGTAGAGGCCGCCGTTGCCTCTGGCGCTCATACCGACGTATGCGCGGCGGCAGCGTCCGCACCGGAGCAGGCCGGTGAGGAGGAAGTCGCTGCGTTGGCCGACGCGCTGCGCGCAGTCCTCGCCGCGCTCCTTCAAGAGCGCCTGCGCGCGCTCGAACGTCGCTTCGTCCACGAGGCCGGCGTGGTTGCCGTCGAAGGTCTGCCCGCGCCAGTGGACACGGCCGACGTAGGCCTCGTTGCGCAGGATCAGCAGCACGACGGCCGGCTGCCATCCCTGCCCGTTGCGTGCGGGCGCTTGTTCGGCGTCGAGCAGCCGCGCGATGCTAACGGCTCCGTGGCGGCCGGCGGTGTAGAGGTCGAAGATGCGTCGCACGATCGGCGCCTCGCGCTCCTCTTCGACCAGCTCCTTCTGCTCGTTGCGGCGGTAGCCGTAAGGGACGCGGCCGTTGGGCCAGTAGCCCTGCTTGGCACGGCGCTCGATCCCGGCCGTGACGCGGTCCACGATCGTCGCGTGCTCGAACTCGGCGAAGACACCGAGCATCTGGAGCATCATGCGACCGGCTGCCGAGCCGGTGTCGAACGGCTCGGTCGCCGAGCGCAACACCACGTTGAGGCGGTCCAGCTCCTCGGCGAGCTGCGCGAGCTGGCGCACCTTGCGGCTGAGTCGGTCGACGCGGTAGACGAGCAGCAGGTCCGCGCTACCGCGCCGTGCGAGATCGAGCGCGGCTTGGAGGCCGGCCGGTCGAGCTTGGTGCCGGTCGCGCGGTCCTCGTAGTGCGCCACCACGCGCCAGTCGTCGTGGACCTTGCAGAACGATTCGAGACGATCCTTTTGCGAGTGCAGTGAGGTCGGCTGGTTCTCCTCATCCGTCGAGATCCGGGTGTAGAGACACACGCGCGTCATCGCCACCCCTCCTCGCCTGGTGCCGGTGTGCCGAGTGGCGAGAGCGCGTGCCAGAACCCCGGCCGGTCCTTGGCACCGGAGCTGGCGCGTGTAGGTCGCGGCCTTGCTGTAGCGGCGCAGCTTGCGTTCGAGCACCGATCCAGCCTCGGTGCCGCGATCCCACTCCAGCACGCAGTCCACGACACCGGCCGGCGTGGAGAGCAGGAACCCGGCGTCGGGCACGAGCCGTGGCCGTTCAAGGCCGGGATCGTCCCGCAGCGTCACCGGACCCGGCCATTGTGTGACACCGATCGCCGGATGCGGGAGCGTCGCGGCGATCAGCTCGACCACGAACGTGTTGACCTCCAGATGGTGCGCAAGCTGCGGATGCGTGCCCCAGTTCTCGCGCCGTCTCCACGGAAGCTCTCTGCGGTCGATGCCGAGGCACGCCGCGACGATGTGCGCACCGCCTTCATCGAGCAGCCAATGCGCCTGCGGCTTTCCATACGCGAACGGGCGCGGTGGATAGAAGCGATCCAGCACACCGGACCGGTAGAGGAACAGCAGCCGATCCATCGCCCGACGACGACCCGAGAAGAACAACAACGTCAACTGGCTCGACGTGAGGATCCGATGCTCGTAGAGCGCCAGCGCGATCTCCCGATCCCGGTCGGTCAGATGGTTCGCCAGCTCCGTCAACCGCTCGGCCGTCACGCGGCCCTGCCGCGGAGAAGAAGTTGAAGGACTCATGCAGGACCACCTATGTCGGCTTTCACCGACCGGCCCGATCCGCCGCCCCCACGGCGATCCTGCCGCTTCGCGGGTGGCCGGGTCGTGAGGGGCATAGCGCCGCCGAAACGGACCGGCATAGCGCCGGACGATCGGCGCCGAGAATCCGGCGTTGTTTTGCGGGTGAGGACGAGCGCGAGCAGGCGCGCCGCTTCGCGCTCCTGCCCCTCGTTCATCACCACCACCTGCGGGCAACCAAGCCCGAGTGAGTCTTTCTCCATATGCGTTGGCGACCGGCGCAGTCGTCTTGCACAACAGATAGGTCAATCCGACCCCCTCTGCGGTACACCGACCCCGCACGCTCTGACCGCCTGTCGGCGCCGTGTCAGCCACCTGTCAGCGCCTCCTCGCCGTCGCGCGAGGGCAGCTCCACGACGTGCCGCTCGAAGACAACCAACAGCTCCGAGAGCGGCACGGACAGGCCGCGCGAGAGCGAGATCAGGATCCGGAACGTCGGGTTGATCTCGCCGCGCTCGATCGCCCCCACGTAGTTGCGATGCAGCCGCGAGCAGAACCCAAGCTCCTCCTGGCTCAACCCGCGCCGCGCACGCAGCTCCCGCACCGCACGCCCCAACGCCACATGCGCCGGCGACTGCTTGCGCCCCCTGCGCGCCGCGACCGCGCTCATCGCGCCCACCGGACCAGACGTCCCCGCTTCCCACGCACGATCTCGACAGCCGCGATAGACGACCGCCGCACCACACGGATACGGTATTCCCGCATCGAAGGACCTCCTTCGGTGCCAGGCCCGGGACGTTCGCGCGTCGCCGGGGCCACCTATTTACGTTGTCGGCCGACGACCAGACCAGACTCGCGCGCGGATCTCAAGTCGAGGTCGGCGCGCCGAGGCTGCGGGTCCTCCTTTGAGCCGCCATCAGATGGCTCAGACCGATGCTCACGAGCTACAGCGCCGGCGGTGCCGTCCGGCGGTGGTCGTAGGGTCACGCGATGCTCAGCTCTCTGGGACCGTCACGATCATTGAAGGTGTACGTCGCGGCGGCCTTTGCTCGGGGCGGAGAGATGCGCCGAGTAGCGCGCGATCTCGAACGAGAGGGCCATCGAGTCACCAGCACGTGGATCAACGAGTCGACCGAACTGGTTGCAGGGGAGTGCGCGACTGCCGAGGCGGCGATGCGAGCAGCGGTGCGCAACCTGGAGCAGCTCAGGGAGTCGGACCTGTGCATCATGTTCTCGACGCCGGCGGGCTCGGAGGACCTCGGGCGAGGGGGCCGGCACGTCGAGCTTGGTGCAGCGTTTGCCTGGAACATCCCGGTGATGCTTGTCGGACCTGACGAGCATCTTTTCCACGTGCTAGTTGCGGGACGCTACCAGACGTGGTGCGAGTGTCGGGATGACCTGACTTACGCCGCTATTCCGCGGCTTGCAGCGTAGATCTCGCTCGCGTGCAGAGTACTAGTGGCCGCGTTCTGAGTACCACAGCGTGAGCACGGCGATGACGGCGCCAGCCCCGATACTGACGATGCCTCCGCCGGTGTCATCAGCGAAAATCAAGACCAAGCCGACGGCGAGCAGACTGACAGCCACGATCAGTGCGAACATGACGCCCAGCGTCAGGAAGAACCGCGGGCGCAGTGACGGCCGAAGCTCGCGGGAGTCGGCGCGCCTCCGATACTCGCGCAGCAGACGCACGGTCCAAAGCTGCTCGACGGTGGCTTCGCCGCCGAATTCCGTTTCGAAGGCCTTGCCGCTGCTCACATGCGTTGTCGTTTCGCGAATGGCGCGCAGTACGAACGGGCGGCCTGCCACGGGCTGCTCAGAGCGCATGAGGAAGAGCGCGGCGAGCATCTCGGGGTTGAGGAACGCGTAGTCGGTTCGGCCGTCGACGGCGTAGCCGATGAAGACGGGACGATCGATAACAACCCGCCGCGACCGTCCTCGGCGCTCGATGATCAACTCCTGGCAACGGTTGATGCCGTCCTGGATCTCAGTGTCGGTCGATCGCGTTCCGCGCCCAAGCAGCGCCAGACCGATCAGGGCGGTGATGTCGAGACGTCGTTTGATGGCGGCGTCGCCCAAGTGCGGTACGAGCCAGCGCCGAGCGTCGTCGAAGATGCGATCGCACTCGTAGCGACGGAGCGCATGAACCACGAAAGCAGTAACGAACGGGCTACCGGCCGTTTGGACCGAGCCGTTCAAGGAAGCGGACTCCGAACTCCACCAGGGGTTGGTCCCGCGAAGCTCGACAATGGTCTTTACGAGTGGAGGCCAATCCGCCCGCGGGATCGTGTCCGGACGATTGAGATCGAGCGCTTCGGCAACCGACGCGAGACGGATGATGTTGCCCAGTTCCCCACGATCTTTCTGTGCCTGCAGCAGTGGGCTTACCTGGGCGCGATCTTCGAACAAGATCTCGCGCGTCTTCCCGAGCTTCCCGTGACGGGTATAGACGTCATCTGCTGGATCACAGAGCGCCAGAATCTGCGAGGCGGCGCTAGTCCCGAACAACCCCCATTGCTGGCCGGTGAAGCGCTCGTCGAGGTACTGGCCCCAGGCGACCGTGTCCTGATTGACGTTGATGCTACGAAGCTCGACACGGGACGCGATCGAGCGCATGCTCGCGGCGACGGCTTCATCGAGGTCTCGCAGATGGCCCTCGCGCCATGCTGGCAGGAGCGTCATGGGCGGGAACACTACCGACGCGTGGGCGTATCGCACCGCGGTTGACCCGGGACAGTGGCACGACGCATACTGGTAGCCATGAATGCTGGCACCCACAGTCGGGCCAACGGCACCTAATGGCAGTTCTCCAGTTCGCACAGAAAGCGTTCATCGAACACGAAGGCGCGTTGTTGCTGGTGCGAAAGTCAGCTGACGACCCAGAGCGGCCCGGCTTGTGGGAGGTTCCAGGGGGGCGCATGGAGTTCGGGGAGGAACTTGACGCCCACCTCAAGCGCGAGGTTGCCGAAGAGGTCGGGATCGACGTTGACCCGGGCCAGGCGTTCGCCATCTGGGAGTGGAAGATGAACGGGCGTCGCGCGACTGAGGGGCAGCAGGTTCAGGTTGTCGCGGTCGCGCGAGTCTGCACACCACGGTCAACCGAACTCAGTGCAGTTGGCCGGCTCGCCGACGACTATCTCGATGACGCAGAATGGGTTCCGGTCGACGAGGTGCTGCAACGGCAGCTGATCCCCAGCCTCATTCCGGTGGTTGAGGCCTTTCTGCAGCAGCGTTCGCCAGGCGCCTGACCTCCGATGAGCGTGTCAGTCCGCGTCATCGTGTCGGGTCTGACAGCGGCCGGAAAGACCACGCACGCCAAGCTGCTCGCGAGCCACTTCGATGTTCCCTACGTAGCGATGCTGCCGATCATGACAGCCGTGCTTCGGGAACGGCACCCCAATGCGGACTTTCGCAGAGCATGGACACCAGATCGCGATCGGGTCCGGGCAGATGACGATCAGGTCGATCTCGAGGCCGACCGCCGGATGCGCGCTGCCATCGCCGATGGCCCCGGCGTGTTCGACGCTTGGGCGCTGCCTTGGCTCTATGCGGAACCAGACGCCGTCCGTGTATGGATCGAGTCTGACGTATCGAGCCGCAACCGCAAGTGCATAGTCTCGGCTCTCATGCAAGACGAGCCGACACCTGACGACCCAGCTGAACTCGTCAGGCTTAAAGACAAGTTCAGCACGGAGCGCTTCCAACATCTCTACGGCTTCGAGCTCTCACCAGCGCCAAGCATCTTCGACGTCATTGCCGATAACTCTGAGTTCATCGCCGAGCCCACTGTGGCCTGCGCCGAGCGCGGAATCGCCGCCTTCCACCCACAACTGGTTCGCGCAATCGAGCAACACCTCGCGGTATGACTTCCGAGTGCTTCATGTGCGACATTTCAAGCGGGGTTGATACCGGCAGGTGGTATGACGCCGTTCTCCGTCGTACGGACGACGCGATTGTCATACCTGCTCTCGGCGCGATCACGCCTGGTCACGTCCTGGTTGTCCCACCGGGTCACACACGATCTGTGCAACTTCTGCCGGGCGACGTGCGCACACGGTTCGTATCCGCTCTCGAAGACGTCATGGCGTTCCTGGGCGCCGAGACGCGAACTGGGGTGACCGTCTTCGAGCATGGGGCGGCTTTTGCGGGATCTGGTCCGCGCTCGGCATGCAGCGAGCACGCACACGTCCAGGTAGTACCTGGACGATTCGAGGCGAGCGGCACGCTCCACCCGCGGCGACGCTACCCCTCGCTCGCGGCGTTCTACTCCGCCGAAGCTCCCTTCGACCCGTACCTCATGATCAGCGACCCGGGAGACGAGGTGGTCGTCTCCGCGGACGTTGGGATTTCGCAGTACTTTCGCCGCGCCATGTTGACTGAGCGCGGTGAACCTGACTCATGGGACTATTGGGTCTTTCCGCGACACGAGAACGTGGCGGCAACTATTGACTTCTTCGCCGCGCGGTAGTAGCCGCCGATTACCCGCCACTACGGTAGTGGGCCATGCCCGGCGCTGTGACGCCTTGCCAGCGCCAACCCCTACCCTCCCCGCTCGGGGAGCCACACCGGCGGCGCAGCGGCAACCTGACGCAGCGGTCATAGAGCGAGCGGCTTCGCACCACCGCGCCGCGATTGCGCAACCCGAAGTTCTCCATCTTCGGAAAGCCCTGTTCGCCGGGGCTTTCGGCGTTTCGAGGGAGCCGTCACACCGCGGTCCCGACTGACTTGGACACCACCTCGGCCAGCGTCTTCGTTCCAACTTCGAGAAGAGTGTCTCGCGCGCGGGCCGCCCACCCGCGCTTCTCGGGATCGGTCGACTCCGCCATCTCGTCCAGCGCAGACAGCAAGCGCTCAGCGGCAACCTCTCCATCGCCTCCAGGCCAGGCGCGGGTGGCCATCACCCCTCGGATGGTCGGCTTGAGCCGGGGAAGATCGTCGTCACCGTAGGCAATCTCGAGCCAGTCGTTGGCGGCAAGCAACTCGGCGGCGCGGGCTGTGCCCAGGTCGTCAGCGGAGCGGCCAAGTCGTTCCGCCACTGCAGGGAAAGGCAAGTAGCCGTCTGGGGCACCGCTCTCCTGCCAGAGGTCAACGACCGTATGCAGCAAGGGTCGAACCGCCTTCCAGTCAAGGTCGACGGGCTCCGCCTTCTCCAACCGCCTACGCTCGCGGCGGATCCGGCGAACCTCGGCAAAGCCCTCGACGCTCGGCTTTACCAAGTAGGAGCCACTGCCGCCGAAATCCAGATCAACCAGCCCCGCATCGTGCAGGTAGTCGAGGTCATCGCGCGTGGCGACCGGCTGGCTGTCGTCCCAGCCGTTGAAGCCCTGGTAGCCGCCTCCCGCACGAATGTGCAGCAGCGGTCGACGTTCTTCCGGCCGCTGCGACTCATAGTCGTCGACGATGGCTTCCAGAATGGCAAGGAGGCGATCCGTGTCCATATCCACATTGTCTGCACAGCGGCGGACGGCGCTGCCAGGCTCGGGGCATACGTGGCGCGCGTCAGCTACGGCGTCTCGACGACTCGCCGCGTGGTGATCAGTCGCAGGGGCCGCGCGTCGCCAAGGCTCAGCTGCCGTGTTAGGCGGCTTCGTCAGCGGGACCTCCCGAACTTCGCGAGGACAAAGTTCCGGCGGACTCGCCCGCTACCGCGCCGCGCAGCGCTCGAATCGCGGAGCCGCAGGCCGGTCATCGGGCGCGGCTCTCACGATGTGATGAGACTTGGCGCCGGCATCATATGGTTTGCGCGACGCCAAGTTCTCTCCATCTTGGCTCTCATCGACCACCGTCCAAAGCCCCCGGCTTCTAAGAGCTCGGGGCTTTGCGGTTGTGCGCGGTTGCGCCGACAAAGTCGCCCTCCGGGGCTCGTCGGACTATCGTCGACCCCGATGGTCGAATTCTTGGTGTTTAGCTTGGGGGCATCGCTCGCACAACGGTTGGGGGACCGCTGGCTCGACGCCACAGCCGCCAACATCGACGAAGGGCTCCGGAACCTGCTCCGGCAGCTCGTAAGCGCCCGCTCCGAGGATGATCCCAAGGTGCGCGCGCGCAAGACCGCCAGGGTGGAGATCGAGGTGGCGCGCTACGTCGAGCAGCATCCGGAATCAGAGCAGGAGCTTGCCGCCGTCGTTCGTCAGCCGGTCGTAGCGACGAGTGGGGACAGAAGGCTCGCCCGCATCGAGCAGTACTGGGCACTGTTGATGTTCGTGCTGGATGGGGTGGCAAGCCTCGGTCGACCGGTCGCGTTGCGCGGCTTCTTCAACTGCGAGACCTGCCTGACCCTCATCGACGCCCGGGTCGAGGGACAAGACGATCTGCTGCTGCCTGAACCGCCGAAGTCGGATCCTGACTACGAGCCGACCATCTGGCTCACAAGTGGGTCAGACGCCGCGGGCAACGCCTTGATCGGGAAGCCGCGTGTGTGGCTGCTGCGTTGCCCATCCGACGCCGACCGCGACCGCATGGCAGACAAGCTCAACCGCTGGTTCGCACGCCCGCGGCACCTGCTGCCGTCGCCGGAGCTTCTTCAGTATGCGCTGCTGCTGGAAGACGAGCCCGAGCTCATCTTGCAACCCGAGCTCGTCTCGCACATCTCGTCCGACTGGGTCTGGATCGAGACGGGCGTTGCCACGAGCGACCCGCGCCACGATCTCTTCTACGCGATCGAGCACACGCGCGGCGCCAAGCTGATGCGCGAGGACCTCGATGACCTCCTGCGCGCCCGCTGGGAGTCAGACGAGGCGTGGCGCCAGATGCTGCGGATGCAGTGAGCGATCAGCGACCAGATTTCGTCATGACCACCTCGGACCGTGACCTCGCTGAGGCCATCGCCCATCACCCCACCGTTGTTCCTGCACAGCGGGTGTAGCTCCCTCAGACTGCGAGCGAGCCGGCCACGAGCTGGTTTGCGCGACGCCAAGTTCTCTCCATCGGACGGAAGCCCTGCTACGGCGGGGCTTCTGTTGTTTTGGGGGTCGGGGTGGGCGGCCGGCCGAGCGCTGTGGGTACCGCCGTGTGGGTACCACTCGGCTGCTGGCGCACCCTGGACGCTCGCGGCATAGCCTCCGGCGCCGATGAGCTGGAGGGAATTCGTCGCATCGCTCGTCAGCTCGCTGGCGTGGCCGCTCAGCGTCGCCGTGATCGCATGGCTCCTGCGCAGACAGCTCGTCGCCTTGTTGGATGGGCCAATCAAGCGTTGGAAGGCCGGCCCGGTCGAGATCGAATACTGGGCCGAGGAGACCGCCGAGGTCGCTGAAAGCGTCGATGTCCTCGACGCGGTGAAGGCAAGCCGCGCCGAGCCACCCGACGACGAGCTTGCCCGGCTCGCGGAACTCGCGGAGAGAACACCTGTCCTGGCCGTCATCGAGGGCTACCGCTTGGTCGAGCGTGAGGTTCGACGCATTGCGGCCGCAAACGACATCGAGGGCGCAGAGAAAGCCCCAATGAGCAAGCTCCTGGCAATAGAGGTCGATGCGGGCCTCGTCACGCCGGAGACGTTGAACGCGGTGCGCGGCCTCACGGCACTGCGAAACCTCGCTGCTCACGGACCTGCCCCCGAGACAACAACCACGGTCGAACGAGCGCGCGAGTACGTCGTCCTTGTCCAAGCGGTGTTGTTCGCCCTGAGCCGACCCCCGCGGCCGCGAGACAACCATCGCATCGCGTAGTCAAAGATCCGCCAGAGCCAAGTCAACCGGGCGGAGAGCTGGCAGGCTCCGCAAGTGAGCGCTGGGCGCAGCCGCTGTTGCAGTGGGAATGGAAGGGAACGCTGCCGATGAATTGGGCAAGCCTCGCCGGGAGCGTGACGCCGTAGCTAGGGGTGCTCGTCGGCTTCGGGCAAAGGCAAGGCGTTCGGCGAGGAGTCGAGCGTGAGTCCCTTCCGAGTGCGCCCCATGCTGCCGTAGTCCTACCCGTCGGTCTGCGATCAGGTCCACCGACCGCCGCGCTCTATTCGCCGAGGCCGCGGAGCGTCGCCTCGATCTCCGACGTGAGGAGGTAAAGGTCGGTGTCGGTGGGGTCGTCGGGGTGGAAGGGGTGGAAGCCGAGGCGCTCCCACCATGCCCGTGCTCTCGCGTCCAGGGCGGTGACGACGACGGCGCGACAGGCGGCCTTCTCGTTCAGCTCGACGGCCGTCGCGAGGACGTGCGCGACGAGCGCGGTGCCGACTCCCAAGCCCGCGAAGCTTTTGTCGACGGCGAGGCGGCCGAGCAGGAGGGCCGGCACCGGATCGGGCGATTGCTTCGCCACCTTGCGCGGCGCGGCGGTCCGGTCGATCGCGGTCATGGCAAGGCTCGCGTAGGCGATGACCTGCCCCTCCGGCGTAGCGATCACCCAGGTCGCGGCGGTGTCGCGGCGGCGGTTCTGGCCGGCGTAGCGGCGCAGCCACTCATCGAGCGCCGGCGCGCCGGAGTCGAAGCCGCTGCGGTCTTGCCGAGCCGGGTCGAGCGGCTCGGGGCGGTGGAGATCAGTCAACCCAGCGGAACCCGCGCGGTCGGTCGAGCGCAGCAGCGAGCCGCTCGTTTACGCGCGCCGGCTGTGCGAGCGCGTCGCTGAACGCCCGCGCGGCCTGTGGCGACAGCTCGATGACGCTGCGTTCGGCCAGCACCGCCTCCGCTTGCTGCGACGCTGCCTGGAGCACAAAGGCGGAGAGGTTCTGATGCGTCGCGTCCGCGGCGCGCTCGAGCAACTGCTTGCGCTGCGGGTCGACGCGGATCTGGAGGCGCTGTTCCTTGATCGTGCTCATGTACTCACTATGGCAGTACAGCGGCTGGCGGTCAACACCACTGCGACTACACCGCCGCCTCTTCGGCCGCGGCGTCGACCACACCGAACGCGGCGTTGACGGCGACGATGGCCGCCGCGTCGATCTTGCTGTGCAGGTAGCGATTGGTGGTGCGCAGCTCGGCGTGGCCGAGCACGTCACGGACGGTTGAGACGTCGAAGCGCGGCTAGCTGTAAGTCCCGAGCAGGTTGTTCAGCTTGGTGATGGGTGTCTGTCGGCCGATGGCTGAGTGTCGGCGGTGATGGTTATAGCGGTAGAGCCAGCCGTCAAGTGCTCGGGTGCGTTCGGTGCTGG
>Ga0126311_10001656_pt1 | contig 10897 bp, 7 predicted proteins | sample Plot61_FD_92539 | JGI IMG/M metagenome (GOLD analysis project Ga0126311, IMG submission 92539) | Serpentine soil microbial communities from UC McLaughlin Reserve, CA, USA - Plot61 | ecosystem: Environmental > Terrestrial > Soil > Grasslands | place: USA: UC McLaughlin Reserve, Lake County... | reverse complement strand
GTCTGGCTCGACCGCGAGGGCACCCATGAGGTGATGCTGAGCATGACCAAGGCCAAGTGTGCGGCACGCCCGTTACAGGCCCAATGAGCAGCCTGCGGCCTGTTCCCACAGTCTCGCTCCTCCTCAGAATCTCACATGGTTTGCTGAACATTCTTCTGAAGTGGTCACGGGCCTCGAACTGGGTCTGCAAATCGTGCTGCAGGTCGTCGGTATCTTCGTGCTGACGACTTTCTGTATGTGCCCCCAGCGCGGTTACCGTTCATCCGGCAGCGCCAGGTGTGGCCCCCGAGGGTCCGCTGCACACGGATTGTCGCCGTTGCCCGTGGGAACCATGAGTGCAGACGCGAACAGACCGATAAGTGGTTCGCCGGTCCCTCATGGCGAACCCCACACGTTTTGCTGAAAAGCGGATCCGTCGAGCCGTGATCCACCAGTGCCAGCACTGCGGGCACGATCCGAAGGTGGTGTCACGCACCGCGTTCGTGCTGTATGTGCGTTGTGCCAATTGTGCCGAAACGTGGAGTGTTCCCAAACCGGGCGTGCTCCCGCTGGGTGGCACGCCAGAGTAGCTCTGCACCGTATGCCGCACGCCGCAGTGCTGCCCGCCTGCATGGCAGGAGCGGCAGCGCAGGCGGTCTGGCAACTCGCCCGCTGAGTCGCGCGCCTCAGCTCAGCTCGTCTGCGGCTCCACTTCTACCACCCTCTCATCTGCCGTCGTACGATCCGCCACCTGCAGCGGCCATGCTGAGACCAACAGGGTTTCGGCTTGGTCAGGTCTACCTGGTGGTTGGCGGCCGGGAGTACCGGTCCGCGTGCAGTTTGGGACGTTCAGGCGCATGAGACGTGGCGACAGCAAGGGTTTGATAGAATACCGTCTATGTCGGCCACGTTGCCGGCATCCTTCCGGCACCTCGATGGCACAGCCCGACGCTTCAACAATCAGGAAAACGGCTCTCCACGCCCGGCACGTTGCACTCGGCGCCCGGATGGTGCCGTTTGCGGGCTGGGACATGCCCGTGGAGTACTCCGGGATCACCGCCGAGCACATGGCCGTGCGTGCAAGTGCCGGGCTGTTCGACGTCAGCCATATGGGCGAGATCGAGGTGGCCGGCGCCGACGCGCTCGCCGCGATTCAGCGCATCACCAGCAACGACGCGTCCAGGCTGAGCATCGGGCAGGCACAGTATGCGGGCCTCATGATGCCGAACGGGGCCTTCGTCGATGACCTGCTCGTCTACCGCCTGGCCGCAGATCATTTTCTGCTGGTCGTGAACGCCTCGAACGTCGCGAAGGACGTCGCCTGGATTCGCGAGCAGATCAAGGGGATTGGTGACGCGGTCACCGTCGACAGCAGCTCCCGCTATGCATTGATTGCGGTGCAGGGGCCCGCGGCGCGGCAGATCGTCCAGCCACTCACGGGCGTCGACCTCGGGGCCATCAAGTACTACTGGTTCGCGCACGGGGAGATCGCGAGCGTCCGCGGCACCATCTCGCGCACCGGGTACACCGGAGAGGATGGGTACGAGCTGTTCGTGCCCCCCGCCTCCGCTCCGCGCGTCTGGGATGCGCTGCTCGACGCGGGCAAGTCTTTCGACTTGACACCGGCGGGGCTCGGCGCCCGCGACACGCTCCGGCTCGAGGCGGCGATGCGGCTCTATGGCAACGATATCGACGACACCACGACGGTGCTCGAGGCCGATCTGGAGTGGATCGTCTCGTGGACGAAGGGCGGGTTCATCGGCCGCGCGGCGCTCGAGGCACAGAAGGAGGCGGGCCTGACGCGGCGCCTCGTCGGCTTCGAGATGATCGATCGCGCGATCGCGCGGCAGGGCCATCCGGTGCTCATTGGCGGGATGGCCGCCGGGCACGTGACCAGCGGAACCCAGACGCCATTCCTCAAGAAAGCCATCGGGATGGCCTACGTCCCGGCGTCCGCGCCCCCCGACGCGGAATTCGACATCGACGTGCGCAACCGGCGCGCTCGCGCCCGCATCGTGCCGCTGCCGTTCTACAAACGACCGAGGAGCTGACATGTATCCTGCCGACCTGAAGTACACGAGCGACCACGAGTGGATTCGCATAGCCGGCGATCAGGGGCAGGTGGGCATTACGGACTACGCCCAGAAGCAGCTCGGGGACGTCGTGTACGTCGAGTTGCCGGACGTGGGCCGGGCGGTCTCCCAGGGCGATGCCATCGGCACGATCGAATCGGTGAAGGCCGTTTCCGAAATCTTTGCCCCGGTATCCGGCGAGATCGTCGCCGTGAATGCCACACTCAAAGACAGCCCTGAAACCATCAACTCGGATCCGCACGGCACGTGGATGATGACGATTCGACTGGCAAACCCGGCGGAAACCACGAAACTGCTCGACAGCACGCAATACGCCGACGTCGTGAAGCAGGGGTCGTGAAGCAGGGGTCGTGAAGCAAGGGGTCATGCAGGCACGTCATATGGGTCTTCATTCGTCCGACGACATGTTCCAGGCGCGCCACATCGGCCCGCGCGAGCGCGACCTGCCCGCGATGCTCGAGACCATCGGCGTGTCGTCGCTCGAGCAGCTGGTCCGGGAAACAGTGCCGGCCTCGATCCGGCTCGAACGTCCGCTCGATCTCCCGCCAGGCGAAAGCGAACATCAGTACCTGACGCGCCTGCGCCGGATCGCGTCCGAAAACCGCGTGCTGCGTTCGTTCATCGGGCTCGGGTACTACGACACCATCACCCCGGCCGTCATCCTGCGCAATGTGATGGAGAACCCCGGCTGGTACACCCCCTACACGCCCTACCAGGCGGAGATCGCGCAAGGCCGGCTCGAGTCACTCCTCAATTTCCAGACGATGGTGAGCGATCTGACCGGGATGGCCGTCGCCAACGCGTCGTTGCTGGACGAGGCCACGGCTGCGGCAGAGGCGATGACGCTGCTGCATCGCGTGCACACGAAGAAATCGGCGCAGACGTTTTTGGTGTCCGATCGCGTGTATCCCCAGACGATTGCGGTACTGCAGTCCCGCGCCGAGCCGCTGGGGCTGACGGTGCGCATCGTCGACGCCGCGCGCGCGGAGTTCACGCCTGACGTCTACGGGCTGCTGCTGCAATACCCCGACGAGGCCGGACATGTGGAGGATCTCACCGGACTGATCGAGCGGGCGCATTTGGCGGGTGTGCTCGTCGCGGTGGCGACGGACCTGCTCGCGCTGACGCTGCTCACGCCGCCTGGTGAGATGGGCGCCGATGTCGTCGTCGGCAATTCACAGCGCTTCGGTGTGCCGCTCGGGTACGGCGGGCCGCACGCGGCGTTTTTCGCCACGCGCGAGGCCTACGTGCGCCAGGCACCGGGCCGGGTCATCGGCGTGTCAGTCGATGCCAACGGGCATCCCGCCTACCGGATGGCGCTGCAGACGCGCGAACAGCACATCCGGCGGGAGAAGGCGACCTCGAACATCTGCACCGCGCAGGCGCTGCTCGCCAACATGGCAGCGATGTACGCGGTCTACCACGGCCCGCAGGGCCTCGCCGCCATTGCCACACGGGTCCACACGCTGGCCCGCAGCGTCGAGCACGCCCTCGGCGCCTTGGGCTATCGGCAGCTGAACGAGGTCTACTTCGACACGCTCCGCATCGACACGTCGGGGGTGAATGGCGCCACAGCGTTCGCTGTCCGCGAACGCGCGCTGGCCGCTGGCATCAACTTCAGGTACATCGGCGAGACGTCGATCGGCATCGCACTCGACGAAACGTGCGATGCGTCGGACGTCGCGAACATCGTCGCCGTGTTTGCATCAGTCGCCGGCGTACCAGCGCCCGGGCTCGACGCAGCGTCCCTCGCTGACCGCCCGGCACACCCGTACTCGGCGCCGCTCCGCCGCACCAGCGCATACCTGACGCACCCGGTGTTCAACAGGCATCACTCCGAGACGGAGATGATGCGGTACATCCGCAGCCTCGACGCAAAGGACATCGGGCTCGAGACCTCGATGATCCCGCTCGGGTCCTGCACCATGAAGCTGAACGCCGCGGCCGAGATGCTGCCCGTGACATGGCCGGAGTTCAGCAAGCTGCACCCGTTTGCGCCACGCGAGCAGGCCGCGGGCTACTCCCGCATCTTCCGCGAGCTCGAAGCGGCGCTCTGTGAGATCACCGGTTTCGCGGCCGTGTCGCTCCAGCCCAACTCGGGGGCGCAGGGCGAGCTCGCGGGCCTGCTCGTGATCCGCGCCTATCACCGCTCCAGGGGCGACGACGAGCGCCGCATCGTTCTGATCCCGGCGTCCGCGCACGGCACCAACCCGGCAAGCGGCGTGATGGCGGGCATGCGCGTCGTAGTCGTTGCGACGGCGCCCGACGGCAGCGTCGCCCTCGACGATCTCCGGGCGAAGGCCGCTCAGCACGAAGCGAACCTGGCCGCCCTGATGATCACCTATCCCTCGACGCACGGAGTGTTCGAAGACCGGATCCGTGAGGTCTGCGCCATCGTCCACGCGCACGGCGGGCAGGTGTACATGGACGGCGCCAACATGAACGCGCAGGTGGGCCTGACGAGCCCCGCCTCGATTGGCGCCGACGTGTGCCACCTCAACCTGCACAAGACGTTCGCCATTCCCCACGGGGGCGGCGGCCCGGGGATGGGCCCCATCGGCGTGGCGGCCCATCTCGCCCCCTTCCTGCCCGGACACCCGGTTGTGGAAACCGGCGGAGCCGACGCGATTCGGCCGGTGGCGGCGGCCCCGTACGGCAGCCCCAGCATCCTGGTCATTTCCTATGGCTACATCTCGATGCTCGGCTCGGACGGGATGACGGCAGCGACGAAGTACGCGCTGCTCAACGCCAACTACATCAAGGCGCGGCTCGAAGCGCACTATCCGGTGCTGTATGCCGGCGAGAACGGCCGCGTCGGTCACGAGATGATCTTCGACATGCGCGCTTTCAAGGGGGCAGGAGTCGAGGAGATTGATATCGCGAAGCGTCTGATGGACTACGGCTTCCACGCGCCAACGGTTTCGTTCCCGGTGCCTGGCACGCTGATGATCGAGCCGACCGAAAGCGAGCCAAAAGAGGAGCTCGATCGCTTTTGCGAAGCGATGATTGCCATCCGCGGGGAGATCCAGGCGATCGTGTCAGGCAAGGCGGATGCGCGCGACAACGTCCTCAAGAACGCTCCGCACACCGCGGCCATGGTGTCGGACGATGAGTGGTCGCATCCGTACTCGCGCCGGCAGGCTGCGTATCCGCTGCCGTTCGTCCGCGCGAACAAATTCTGGCCGAGCGTGGCGCGGATTGATAACCCGTACGGCGACCGGAACCTGTTCTGCGTCTGCCCCTCAGCAGATACCTACGCAGAAAAGGCGGCCGTGTAGAGGATGTGGGGCAGGGCTTCAGCCCTGCTGATGCCCTCGTCCAGCCGTGAGCAGATCGGCGCGCCGCCGAAATCCCTCCAGCAACGCACGCGTGACCGGGCCGGGACGGCCGGCACCGATCCTGCGCTCGTCCACGAGCACGATTGGCACCACCTCCCGCGTGGTGCTCGTGAGGAACGCCTCGTCTGCGCTGAGCAGGTCTTCGTCCGTCATGACGCTCTCGGTCATGGGGACGCCAATCTCCTGGGCAACGTCGAAGAGGAACTCGCGGGTGATTCCGGCGAGGAGCCCTGCCTCTACGGGTGGCGTGAACGCCGATTCCCCTTTCACGATGAACAGGTTCGACTGCGAGCACTCCGCGATCTCTCCGCGAAGGTTCCTCATGACGGCCTCGAACGCCCCGTGCTGGAGGGCATGCTGCATGGCGAGCGCGTTGTTCAGCAGGTTGTTCGATTTGATCAGAGGGTTCAGCGAGAGTGCATGATTCCGTACAACGGGCACGATGGAGACGCGGACACCCAGCTCGTAGATGTGGGGCCCAGGCTCCACGTGCGGCTTCACGATAACGACGACCGACGGCTGCGGGCAGGCCGCGGGGTCATAACTGAGCTCGCCGACGCCGCGCGTGAGCAGCAGGCGGACGTAGGCCTCGGGTCCAGGCCCGCCAGCGGTTGCCAGGCCGGCGGCCGTGAGCGTCTCGTTGACGAGGCCGAGCGCCTCACGATCCGTGAATGGCACCGGCAAGCCGATCATGCCCGCCGAGTTGCGCATCCGGCGCATGTGGCGATCGAACAGCAGCGGGTGGCCGTGGTATGTGCGGCACACCTCGTACACGCCCTCGCCGTAGAGGAAGCCATGATCGAGCACCGGAATCGTGGCGCTGGTGTCGTGCGCGATGCGGCCGTTGACGTTGATCACAATCGCCATTCAGTTGGATGCTCCGGGTGCGTGCGGTCATCATGCCCGCGTACCCGCGCGAGACGCAAATTGCCTCGGTGCATGCGGCATCGTTGAGCCCGTTTGTGAACGGGCGATGCCCTCGCCGCCATGCTAGACTCGCGCCGAATGCGGGTTCTGAACAGCAGCCAGATGCGCGAGGCCGACCGCCGCACAATCGAAGAGATCGGGATCCCTTCGATTGTGCTCATGGAGAATGCCGGCCGCCAGGTCGTTGCCGCCATCGAGGCCAGCTTCGAGGATCTGGCCGAGCGGCACGTCGCCGTGCTGTGCGGACGAGGCAATAACGGCGGCGACGGATTCGTGGTTGCCCGCACGCTGCTCCACCGCGGCATCGATGTCTCGGTGTTCGTCCTTGGGGTCGTCGCGGAGATCCGTGGGGACGCGCGCATCAATCTCGAGATTCTCGGCCGCCTCGGGCTCACCGTGGTGGAGATCGCCGACGGGCAGACGTGGGAACTGCATTTCTCTGAAGTCTCCTCGTGCGATCTCATCGTTGATGCCTTGTTCGGCACGGGCCTGAGAACGCCCCTCCAGGGCATGCTCGAAACCGTCGTCGCGGATATCAACGGCTCCGGAATCCCGGTTGTCGCCGTTGACCTGCCGTCGGGCATGTCGGCAGACACCGCAGACCTCATTGGCGATGCCATCGAGGCGGCGGTGACGGTCACCCTCGGGGCACCCAAGCTGCCGCTGGTGCTGCCGCCGGCCGAGATGCAGGCGGGCGACATCATCATCGCGGACATCGGCATCCCTGACGACGTTTTTGACACGGTGGACGGGCCGCGGATCGAGCTCCTGACGCGCGCACAGATGCGGCCGCTCGTGCAGCCCCGCCCTCTCGACTCGCACAAAGGTGACTACGGCCACGTCCTGGTGATTGCCGGGGCCCAGGGCCGCAGCGGGGCCGCGCATCTGACCGCGATGGGCGCGCTGCGGTCAGGCGCGGGCCTGGTGACCATCGCCACGCCGGCGTGGTGCCAGGCGGTGCTGGCGGCAATGGCGCCCGAGTACATGACCGAATCGCTCGGCGCGGCGGAGGACGGCGGCATTCCGCTGGCCGATCTGGAACGACTCCTGGACAGGGCCCACGACGTGATTGCCGTCGGTCCAGGGCTCGGCACCGCGCCGAGTACAGTCCGGTTCGTTCACGCGCTGGTCGAGCGGGCGGGCGTGCCGCTGGTGCTCGATGCGGATGCCCTCAACGCCTTTGCGGCCGAACCCGATCGCCTGGCGGGCAGCGAAGGCCGGGACGTCATCATCACCCCCCACCCTGGCGAGTTCGCCAGGCTCGCGGGTGTGACGACCGCCGATGTGCAGGCGCACCGGCTGGACCTGGCGCGCAGCTTCGCCACGTCACACCGTGTGTATGTCGTGCTCAAAGGACACCGGACGATCATCGCCACCCCCGACGAGCGCGTCTTCATCAACCCCACGGGCAACGCCGGAATGGCGAGCGGCGGGATGGGAGACGTGCTCACCGGGATCGTTGCCGGCTGGCTGGGACACCTGCTCGACGCCGAGGTCGCGTGCAAGCTCGGGGTGTTCCTGCACGGCGTCGCGGGGGACCTGGCGGAGGCGGCGGAGGGAGAAGTAGCGCTCACGGCGTCCGACGTCCTGGCGCACCTGGGCGATGCCGTGCTGGAGCTCACAGCACGTAAGCGCACGCCTCGGCCGGCAGCGCCATAGGCCCCCCTCGCCTTCACGACGCCGCATCTTCACGAAGCCAGCAGCCCCTTCACGAACGACAGCAGGGCTGAAGCCCTGCCTCACCTGCGTAGCCCTACGTCACTCAGCGGACCGCGTCACTGCCCATGTGGGTCCGGAGCTCCAGCCCGGGCGCCCGCGTCGCTCTGAGTTGTGGCGCCGGGACTTCAGTCCCGGCGGACCGCGCCGTCGTCTGCGTTCGGATTGATGATGGCAATCCGCCGCCGATCTGCACCGACGCTGTCGATGTGGATCGTAACGGTGGGGGAGGGAGGACCCGCGAGGCGGTCGGCCCATTCGACCGCGAGCACGCCGTCTTCGCCGATGTCGTGGAGGCCGAGGTCGGCGGCTTCGGCAGGGGTGAGGCGGTAGAGATCCGCATGGAACAGCGTCAGGCGTCCGCCGCCGTACTCCTGCACCAGCGTGAACGTCGGGCTGCTGACATCCTCGTCCCGTGCGCCGAGGCCCCGCGCGACACCGCGTACGAACGCCGTCTTGCCCGCGCCAAGGTCACCGTAGAGGAGCAGCACGTCGCCAGCGGTGAGCCGCTCGGCCAGGGCGCGGCCGGCGTCCATGGTTTCCTGCTCGGATTTGCTGTCGATGATCACGGGGGATGGCAGGAACGGGCTGGGTGCGGCGGGCGACCCTTCAGTCGGCCCTTCAGTCGGCCATGGCATCGAACCAGCAGCGCGAGGAAGTTCCGGCGAAGGCCGACGCGTCCACTCGTTGGTGCGTCTGTTCCGGTAAGTCTATTCCGATCGGTAGTTCGGCGCTTCCTTGGTGATCACGACGTCGTGCACGTGGCTCTCGCGGACGCCCGCGGGCGTGATCCGCACGAACCGTGGTTCCCGCTGCAACGCCGGAATGTTGGCCGCGCCGCAGTAGCCCATGCCCGCGCGCAAGCCGCCCACCAGCTGGTGGACCATCATTGCCACGGGCCCCTTGTGCTGCACCCGGCCCTCGATGCCTTCGGGCACCAGCTTGTCGGTGCCGCCGCCGTCCAGGTCGAACTCGTCCTGGAAGTACCTGTCGCGGCTGCCGCGGCGCATGGCACCCATCGAGCCCATCCCCCGGTACTCCTTGAAGCTGCGGCCCTGGTAGATGATCATCTCGCCCGGGCTCTCGTCGGTGCCCGCGAACAGGTTGCCGATCATCGTGCAGCTTGCGCCGACCGCAATGGCCTTCGTCACGTCGCCGGAGAATCGGATGCCGCCGTCGGCGATTACCGGCACGTCGTGGCGGGCCGCCGCCTGCGCGCACTCGAGAATCGAGGAGATCATCGGCACGCCCACGCCGGCGATGATTCGCGTCGTACAGATCGATCCGGCGCCGATGCCCACCTTCACGGCGTCGACGCCGAGCTCAATCAGCGCCTCGGTTGCTTCGGCAGTGGCCACGTTGCCGGCAATCACGTCGACCTCGGTGAACTGCCGGCGAATGCGGCGGATCGTGTCCAACACGCCCTGCGAGTGGCCATGCGCCGTGTCGATGACCAGCGCGTCGACGTGGGCCGCCATCAACGCCTCGGCCCGCTCCATCGTGTCGCGCGCGACGCCAATGGCGGCGGCCACCCGCAGCCGTCCGAGCGAGTCCTTGCACGCGTTCGGGTACTTGACCGCCTTCTGGATGTCTTTCACGGTGATCAGGCCTTTCAGCCTGAACGCCTGATCGACCACGAGCAGCTTTTCGACCTTGTGCTGGTGCAGGATCTCGCGCGCCTCCTCGAGGGTCGTGCCGACAGGCACCGTGACCAGGTGCTCCTTCGTCATGACGTCCGCGATCGGCCGCTGCACATTCGTCTCGAATCGCAGGTCGCGGTTCGTCAGGATGCCGACGAGCCGCCCCTCCTTTGAACCGTCCTCGGTGATTGGCACACCGGAGATCCGGTACTTCTTCATCAGTTCGAGCGCCTCGAAGATGCGCTCGCGCGGCGAAAGCGTGACCGGGTTCACGATCATGCCGCTTTCGGATCGCTTCACCCGGTCCACCTCCGACGCCTGCTCTTCAATCGACATGTTCTTGTGGATCACGCCGAGAGCACCGTGCTGGGCCATCGCAATGGCGAGCCGCGACTCCGTGACCGTGTCCATTGCGGCGCTGACGAGCGGCACGTTCAGCCGGATGTTGCGTGAGAAGCGGGTGGACACGTCCACCTGCGTCGGCACGACCTGCGAGTGCTGCGGTACGAGCAGCACGTCGTCGAACGTGAGCGCGGTGACGATGGCCTGGTCGAGCCTGACCATCGCGGGGCTTTCGATCTTGAGCACCATGGATTACCGTCCAGAGACGTCGGTCGCGAGGCCCGGCGGCGCCGCATACGAAAACGGCCGACAGAAGTCGGCCGGGATCAGGTCGAGAGGGTCAGGCGAGCCGTGGGGTCTCCGGTCCATCAGCTCACCGACGCTCCATGGCACTTCTTGTACTTCTTCCCGCTGCCGCACGGGCACGGATCGTTGCGGCCGACCTTCGCGCCATCGTGACGGACGGTCTTGACGACGTCGTCGCCTCCGGTGCGAGCGGGCCGCGGCGCGAATGGGCTGGGAGCGGGCTGACGTGCAGGCGCCCTGTCGGGCATCCGCGCCTGCTCATTGGGCTCGTTCAGGATCAGCGGTTGGCTGCGGCGTGCCGCCGGCTGGTGCGCCGGCACATCGGCCTGCGCGGCTACGGCCAGCGCGACCCGCTCGTCGAGTACAAGCGCGAGAGCTTCGAGTTGTTCCAGGCGATGCGCGCGCGCGTTGACGAGGACATCGTGCGGCACCTGTGGTGGCTCCGCGCCATGCCCGCCGACCAGCAGGCCGATGTGCCGGCACACCAGCCGGCGGCACGCCGCAGCCAACCGCTGATCCTGAACGAGCCCAATGAGCAGGCGCGGATGCCCGACAG
>Ga0126311_10001655_pt1 | contig 10902 bp, 10 predicted proteins | sample Plot61_FD_92539 | JGI IMG/M metagenome (GOLD analysis project Ga0126311, IMG submission 92539) | Serpentine soil microbial communities from UC McLaughlin Reserve, CA, USA - Plot61 | ecosystem: Environmental > Terrestrial > Soil > Grasslands | place: USA: UC McLaughlin Reserve, Lake County... | reverse complement strand
TGCCCGCGCCGGGGTGCTGTGCCCTCGACAGGCTCAGGGCGCAAGTCGACAGACTCAGGACGCCGGCCGTGACTGGACCCCCGGACCCGATCCCTCCAGCGGTACTTGTCAGGTTCACGAGCGCCGAGTCTCGCCTTTATCCGATGGCCATGACAGACCCGGAGGGCTACAAGCGCGCCATCACCCTGGTCGGCATGGTGGCCAATGAGCTGAGAAGGCAGTGCGACGATCTCGAGTCCATACTCGAGCGCCGCCCTGATTTGATCGCCGCCCTGCCCGGGCTGGCGGCTGTAAAGGGTCTCGAGCTCGGTGGATTGCCGCCAGACGCAGTAGTCGACGCGGCCTCGGCGCTGCGCTGTCGCGAGTTGCAAGCGCGCGCTTGATCGTTGCGGGTGGGCCCGCATCCCTTGACGCCGGCAGAGTGCCTGCCTTTACTAAAGGTTACAGTTTGTCTCGTGAAGTAAACGCTGGGGAGGGCGGAGATGAACATGGGTCGTGGGATTTCCAGCGCTGTGTCATCCCTTGAATCGACCCGGATTGAATCGACTCCGATTGAATCGGCTCCGGCCCAGCCGGCAGAGCGCGGTGCTGCGACCTCGCTAGCAAACCTGGTGGTCGACCTGCAGGCTCGTGGCCTCCAGGTCCAAGTGCCGCTCGAGCGTCGCCACGGCGGCGCGGGGCCGAGCGACTCCGGCATGCTCTGGGTCGGCGGTTTCCCGATCACGGTGCCGACTGACAACGCTACGGCAGCGGACTCGCCGTACGCCCTGAAGGCGGAGGACGACGGATACGCGATCTTCGAGGGCAGTCAGCGGCTGGCTACCGCCTCGCCACAGCAGCGCCCACGCTTCTATGACCTCACGACCGCTGACGGCATCCCGTACTGGAAGATCGGCCTGCTGCACCTCGATTCCTTCGCCAGCACAGTCGTTCAGACCTGCTCGTACTGGGGCAACGACGATCAATGCAAGTTCTGCGGGATCGGCATCTCCTTGGATTCGGGCCGGACCATCGTCAAGAAGAGCCCGGAGCAGCTAGCCGAGGTAGCCGCCGCAGCCAAGGAGCTCGATGGCGCAGTCGATGCGACGCTGACAACGGGGAGCTCCAACGGGATCGACCGAGGCGCCCGGTACGTCGCCCGATGCGGACATGCGGTCAAGGAGGCGACCGGTCTGCCGGTGGAAGTTCAGTTCGAGCCGCCGAGGAAGCTCGAAGTCATCGATGAGGTGGCCGACCTCGGAATCGACTCGGTCGGCATCCACGTCGAGTCGTTCGACCCAGCCGTCCTGGCTTACGTCGCTCCGGCCAAGGCCCGTACGGGCATCGAGGCGTACTTCCGCGCCTGGGAGCGGGCGGTTGACCGCTTCGGCGAGGGGCAGGTCTCGACGTACGTCATCTTGGGCATGGGAGAGGACCCGGAGCTGACCGTAGAGGGATGTCGTCGAGCGATCGACATCGGTGTCTTCCCCTTCGTGGTGCCCATCCGTCCGGTGGCTGGCAGCCTGATGGAGGACGTCAAACCGCCGGACCGCGCCTACACCCAACGCATCTACCGACAGGTGGGCGCTTACATGGCCGAACGTGGCATGGACAGCAATGCGCCGAAGGCGGGCTGTGCGCGTTGCAAGGCCTGCTCCGGACAGCCGAGTGTCCAACCGCTCCTGCAGATCGGCCCGCGTCCGGTGCAGTTGTCCCATGCCAGCTGAGCTGAGCATGCCCGCAGCAGGGTTACCGTCCGCAGGCTCCCTTCCGCGCCCGACAGCCTCCCAAGTCGTGTGCCGCCAGGTCGCCTCGGCGGCAGAGCTCGCCGACCACTTCACCATCCGCCGCCAGATCTTCGTCGACGAGCAGGCGATCTTCGCCGAATCGGACCTTGACATTCATGATCACGTGTCGGCAGTCGCTCTCATCGGGTATTGCGACGGCATCGCCGCGGGCACGGTCCGGTTGTTCGCCCTCGATCCAGCCGACGGCATCTGGCAGGGTGACCGCCTCGCAGTGCTCGCGCCCTACCGAACACGCGGGCTCGGCGCCCCACTGGTCCGTTGCGCAGTGGCAACCGCGGCGGTGCTCGGAGGTCGCCTGATGAGCGCTCATATTCAGCTCGCGAATGTGCGGTTCTTCCAACGACTGGGATGGGAAACCTGCGGTGAGCGCGAGATTTACGCGGGCCTCGTTCATCAGCCGATGAGTATTGGATTGCCTCCGTCCAGGGAGGCACGCGCGACCGTACGACGCCTCGCGGCCGGAGTCAGCGCGCGAGACCTGTGACGCTGTTCCTGGTGAGGTCCAGAACCGTGACCTCGACCTCACCTGAACGCAAGGCCAGCAGCCCCGACTTGTTGATCATGCCCACCACCGCCGCGTCGAGGCCACGTGCGTGGAACGGTGCCAGGCAATCCGCCTCGCGTCCCTGAGGTACACAGAGCAAGAACCCGTAGGCCGGGAAGCACGTCAGCCAGTCCTTCATTGCCACGCCTGGAGGGTGGGGCAGTTGCTCCAGATCCACCGTCACGCCCAGCCGGCTCCACTCGAGCAACATCGCCAGTGAGCCGACCAGCCCGGCCATACTGATGTCCTTTGCCGCGACGCAGGCGCCCGAGGACGCCACGGATGCAAGGACGCGTACGTCGCAGGCCAGTTGTGTGCTGCGCTCATCGAACGACCGAAAGAAGGGAAAGTCCGCGCGCATCTTTCCTTGAGTGCAGGCGGCAACGACGAGCGACTGACCCCCGGCGACGTGCGTCGTGGAGAGGACAGCTGTCGCATGTCCCACGCCGAAGGCCGACAAGGCCGGCGGGCCGTCGTAGACGGTCAGGTGCCCACCGACCAGGGTGACGTCATACCACTCACAGGCGTCCTTCATCCCGCGCAGCGCTTCCCGGGCCAGCTCGGGACTGCCGACGATGGTGTCGACAATCGCCACGGGAGTGGCCCCCATTGCGGCCAAATCGTTCACGTTGGCAAGAACCGCGGCGATACCTGCGCCATACGGGTCTGCTGCGACGAACGCCGGCAGCAACGCCTCTCCGCAGGCGATCACCTGATCTGCCGGACCGTCACGCCCGTTTTGGTGGCGCGTCGGCACCACGGCACCATCGTCGCCAGGACCGTGCACCCAGCTTCCGCCGCCGAGCACGTCACTGACCAGCTGGATCTCGTTCTTGGCCCGCAGCGCAGGATGCGATCGAAGGTAGGCCGCCAGCCCCTCGAGCTCGTCGCTGTGGCTCGACGCACTGGCCATCCGCACCCTCGCTCAACTTGATGGGCCCAACTTTGTCGATCCTGTCGGAAAGTGAACGATACATATAGCATAGGCAACGTGCGTCGGCCCGCATTTCTCAGCTTGCCCGAGCGCAGCTCCAAGCCGCGAGACCTGGGTCTGACCCATGTCCTCGACAAGGGCCAGACGGTGCAGTCCACGCAATCAGTCCTCGCCACATCCGCACCACTCATTGATGTCTGGAAGTTCGGCTGGGGCACGGCATACATCGACACAGCATTGACAGAAAAGCTTGCTCTGCTGCGATCGGCGGAGATCCGCAGCTGCCTTGGCGGGACACTGCTCGAGATCTCTTGGGCCCAGAACAAGGCACCGGAGTGCCTGAACTGGGCTGCCGAGGTGGGCTTCGACGCCGTCGAAATCTCCCGCGGGGTCGCAGCGATGACGGTGTCCGACAAGCGTGAGCTCCTCTGTCGCGCCGCGGAATCGTTCGAGGTCGTATCAGAGGTCGGGAGCAAAGATCCCAACGAGGTCCTCACCCCCGAGGAGTGGACGAGCGAGGTCGCAGGTGATCTCGCAGCCGGTGCTCGCTGGGTGATCACCGAAGGCCGGGAGAGCGGCACGGTCGGGATCTACCGCGAGGACGGCTCGATACGGGAGGACATCGTGGCCGCGGCCGTACGCGGAGGTGGCATCGAGAGGATCCTCTTCGAAGCGCCTCGCAAGGACCAGCAGGCGTGGCTGATTCGGACGTTCGGTCCGGAGGTCAACCTCGCCAACATCGCCTGCAACGAGGTCCTCGCGGTCGAGACACTCCGGTTGGGGCTACGAGCCGACACCTGCGACGTCGCGCGCTCATGGCAGCTCACCTAGCTCAGCCAACCGAACCCCTTGGGCGCAACGTCGTACCGGGTGCGTATCGCGGCGTCGCTGTGACGTCTTTCGACGGTGAACTCGACGCAGGCTCCCTGGCCCGCCACTTCGTCGGCCGCGAGGCTTATCGCCGGACCCGATTCATCGTGGTACGCAACGCCGACCAGACGGCAATCGTCTCCGTTCAGAAGGAGTCCGACGAACCACTTTTCTCACCGATCACGGCGGTGCAGCTCCTCGTCGGGCCGGCCGAGTGCGCGTACGTCGACGACCCCGAGGTCGACACCGGCATTCCCACCGCACTCGCTCGCGCCGCGCTGAGTCAGGCACCGGGCAAACGCGGAGTGGTTCTGCAGGGCCGCTTCGCCCACGTCAGTTTCATCATCGACCCGGTGCTGCTGCGCGTGACTGTTCGAGAAGTGGTGCCTCCGTATCCGCCTAAGCTGCTCGACCAGGCGCAGCGGGTCCTAGGTCTTGCCGAGACCCTGCCTCCGATGGAGCTGGTGCCCGACCTGGTTGAGTTTGATCAGCTCGCGCAGGGCAATACGGCCACCAGCTACCTGCTGCCCTGTAGAGGCGGTGGTGTCTCCATCGAGGGGGCGACGGTGAAGTATTTGGACGAACGCCCGGCCCGTGAGGCGTGGCTGCTGCTCGGCTGCGAGCGATCCGAGCAGATCCACGAGTCCTTCTACGGCGACCGAGCGCCCCAGGTGGATATCTGTCCGCGGAAGCGGCCCGGCGGAGGGGGCGCCACCTTGGCCAAGTGCTGTCTGCTCGAGACGCACAACGAGGTCGATACCGACCGAACCGTCGTCGTGCCCTGGGGGGCGTCGCTGGCACTCATCGCCGACGCGCTCGGCACGCTCGCCCGCGAGTGGGAGCCGACATGGGCACCCGCCTGAGTGACTCCGAGCAGTACCGCCACCTGTGGGGCACCACGGAGCTGGCGTCCGTCTTCGAGGAGCGCGCCCGGCTGCAACGATGGCTGGACGTCCTCAGCGCGCTGGCGGCTGCCCAGGCTCGCCTCGACATGATCCCATCCGAGGCAGCCATGCTGATCGCCGAGCATGCGCGTGCCGATCGACTGGACCTCGATCTCGTGGCCGTGGAGACCCGACGGACCTCGCACTCGATGCTGGGTCTGATCCGGGCGCTGCAGCAGATACTCCCCGAGTCCGCCCGCGAGTACGTGTACGTCGGGGCGACCGTGCAGGACATCACGGACACCTGGTTCGCCCTGGTGATGCGCGATGTCGGTGCTGTGGCGTGGCGGGACCTGCGGGCGATCGAGGAGACGTTGCTTGCGTTGGCAGTCGAGCACCGCGACACCCTGATGGCCGGACGGACGCACGGGCAACCTGGTTCGCCAATTACTTTCGGTTTCAAGGTCGCGTCGTGGGCCGACGAGATCCGACGGCATATTCAAAGGTTGGCGGAGGGGCGACCTCGCTGGCTGGTCGGCCAGCTGGGTGGAGCAGTCGGCGCGCTTGGGTTCTTCGGCCCACATGGATTGCGGCTGCGTGCCGAGTTCTGTGCCGAGCTCGGACTGGCCGATCCCGGGATCTCCTGGCTCACTTCCCGCGACCGGATCGCGGAGTTCGGGTGCGTGCTGGCCATGGTTTGCTGCACGCTTGCCCGGATCGGCAATGAGGTGTACGAGCTCCAGCGACCCGAGATTGGCGAGTTGCGTGAGCCCACGACTTCGGAGACCGTCGGCAGCATCACCATGCCGCACAAACGCAATCCCGAAGGCAGCGAACATCTCGACACGTTGTCCCGATTGGCCCGCGCCAACGCCGCCATTCTCATCGAGGGAATGGTGGTCGCGCACGAGCGGGACGGTCGCGGCTGGAAGGCCGAATGGCTCGCCCTTCCGGAAATCTGCCTGCTGACCGGGGTCTCATTGCAGCTCGCGCTGCACCTGCTGTCCGGCCTGAGCGTCGAGGTCGACACGATGCGCAGCAACCTGCATCGTCACGGGGACAACCTGGCCTCGGAACAAATCCTCGCCGGCCTGAGTCAGAAACTCGGTAAACACACTGCCCAGCAGCTCATGCACGAACTCCTCGCTCCCGGTAGCCGAGACCTTGACGAGGTGGTCGGCGCCGTAGTGGGGTCGGGTGCTGCGACCGCAGAAGAGGCTCGGGCCTGGGCGTCGCGTGACGTGGGCGCCACAGGCGGGATGGTCGACGCCGTCGCAACCCGGGGTCGGCGCGCCCACGCGACCGAGCCGGAGGAGTGGGTGTGAGTCCGCCAAGGGTCGATCTCGCCACTCTTCCCACGCCACTCACCCGCATGCACCGCCTGGAAGCCGCCCTTCAGACAGGGCCGCTTTACGTGAAACGAGACGATCTCACCGGCTTTGGAGTGGCTGGAAACAAGGCGCGTCCCCTCGAGTACCTGATGGGCGCCGCGATCGAAAGTGGTGCCGACGTACTCGTCGCTGCTGGCAGCCCATCGTCCAACTTCTGTGCGGCGGCCGCGCTCGCCGCCGCGACAGTTGGTCTGGACTGCGACCTGCTGTTCCCCGGCACCCCTCCAGAGCCCGCATCGATGAACGTCGAGCTTGCAAGGGCTGCAGGTGCGCGTCTGCTCTTTGGCGTTGTAAAGACCCGCGAGCAACTCGACGACGCCGTCCTCGACCACGCGAATGCCCTGCGCGCCGCGGGCAGACGGCCATATCCGCTGCCGCGTGGCGGGGCGACCCCGGTCGGCGCAATCGGCTACGTCTATGCCGCGCGTGAGCTGACTGAGCAGTGTGATCATGCCGGAATTCAGGTCGCGACAGTAGTGGTGGCGACTGGCTCCGGCGGCACCCAGGCAGGGCTGGTCGCCGGCCAGGTGGGATTCGGCCTAAGGTGGCAGCTCGTCGGTGCCTCGGTGAGCAGACCGACACAACCACTCGCGGACCAGATCCTCCGAAAATCTCAGGACTGTGCGGCCATTCTCGCCCTCGAACCACCCGGTAACGGGAACGTTGATCTTCGCGACTGTCGGGGTGCTGGATTCGGCTTGGCGTCGCGCGACGATCACGTCAGTGGACGACTTGCCTTACGACATGAGGGGCTGCTGCTCGATGACTACTACGGTGCCAAAGCCATGACTCTGTTCAGGTCGTTGCTTGCGGACGGCGCACCGACGCCGGCCGTGTTCTGGCACACCGGAGGTGTGGCGGCCGCTCTGACCGCGCTGACGCAAGGAGCATCCTGATGGCATCCACTCGGCAGACAGGACCACCACAGGGCTCGGCCGCACGTGAGCTGATCGACAGCGGCTTCGCCTTGGAGAATGCGGACGCGCCCTTCCTCCACGAAGGTCTGAACCTCGCCGACATCGCTCATGTTCTCGATCTGCTGCGCCGAGGGCTGGTCCCCGCGCCAGCGGGGCGGGACCTCATCCGGCTGCTGCTCGAGGTCGAGCAGATGGATGCCGAGGACTTTCCGTACGATCCGGAATTCGGTGAGCCCTACAACTCGCGGGAGCGCTTCTTCGTGGCGCGGCTCGGCAAGGTCGCCGGATGGTTGCACGCCGGGCGGCCGCGACGCGAGGCGGCACGGATCGCGTTACGGATCTACGTCCGTGACCAGCTGCTGGAGCTAGTGAGTGAGGTGGAGCGGTTCTCCCGTGGCGCGACCGGGCTCGCCCGCCGGCACGTCGGCACCTTGATGCCAGACCAGACCTACCTACAGCAAGCACAGCCGTCGACGTTCGGACACTATGTGTTGTCGTTCGTCTACCCTGCCGTTCGCGATGCGCACCGACTGCTGGAGGAGTTCGACGACCTCAACCGCAGCCCCGCTGGGGCCGGGTGTGTCAACGGGACTCGGTTGCTGGACGACCGCACGTATGTCGCAGCTGCCTTGGGATTCGACGAGGTCATCGAGCACACCCGCGATGCGATGTGGCAGATCGACGGTCTCATCCACGTGCTGGCCAGTGCGGCCAGCTTGCTGTCCACGCAGAGCAAGCTCGCCGAAGATCTCGAGATCTGGTCGAGCAACGAGTTCGACTTCGTTGCTCTCGCCGACGGCTACACCCGGTCGAGCATCCTCATGCCGCAGAAGCGCAACCCGTACTCGCTGTCCATCGTGCGCGGTGCGTCAGGGGTTCTGATCGGGCGTCTTACGGGATTTCTGGCGGTTGCCAAGAGTCCGTCGGCGCGCAGCGACAATTTGATCTTCGCCTACGGGGAGGTGCCGCGAGCCCTGGACCTCGCGATCCGGGTCACCAGGTTGATGACTGGGGTGGTGGGCACCCTTCAGGTCAATATGGAGCGGATGGCGCACGCGCTGGACGACGGATACACCCAGGCGACCGATCTCAGCGAGTTCATCGTGCAGACGTGCAACGTGGACTATCGCAGCGCGTACGACGTCGTTGGGTGGGCGGTCCGAAAAGCCAGCAACGAGGGCATTCCCGGCAGACACATCACGGGGGCGATGCTGGACGAGGCAGCGGTCGCTGTGACCGGGGAGCGGTTGGGCCTGACCGCCAAGGATCTCGAGCCGGCCCTCGACCCACGCGTCATCATCGAGACGCGTCGCGGGACGGGTGGTGCGGCACCCACAGCTGTCGAATCCATGCTTACGCAATGTGAAAAGAAGGCTGACGACCTTAGGTCGGAGGTCGAGCAACGACGAGCCGCCCTGGATCGGACGAAGCGGCAGCTGCTCGAACAAGCTAGGCGCGTTGCCGCGCAGGAGGATGAAGCATGACGGCCGATCCCGGCCGGACGATCGCACTGCCGGATGAGGTAGCGGTCGTCAACATCGGGCTGTCCCTGTTAGCCGATGCAGTGCGTGACCAGTCGACCGCGGTTCAGCAGGTGGACTGGCGGATCCCGGCCGATGGACAGCTCGATTTGGTCGCCGACCTCGAGTGTCTGTACGGGCAGCGGTCCACCGATCTCGACGCGGCCAATGCCGAGGTTGTGCGTCGCCTGGACGAGTCAGTCCCCTTGCTGGTCGACGTAGCCGCTTCCGGGAAGGTCGTGCCCGGCATGTCGGATCGGATGCTGCTGCACTGTGGGCCAGCTATCGAGTGGGCGGAAGTCCGCGATCCGTTACGCCGCTCGATGCGTGCCGCCACCGTTTCGGAGGGCTGGGCAAGGACCGTCGAGGATGCGGACCGGATGCTCGCCGACGGAACCGTGAGGTTGGAGCCGGGCTACCGACACGACACGGTTCTGCCCATGGCGAGTGCCATGGGCCCTTCGGCGCCGGTCTTTGTCGTCGACAACGCCGACGGTGGCACCCGGGCGTTCGCACCGATCAACCAGGGACCGGGTGAGACCGCCTGGTTCGGTCGCGAAACGCCGGCGGCGATTGCCCGGCTGGACTTTCTCCGTGACGTCGCGGCACCCATGCTGAAGCAGATCGTTGAGTCCTCTGGACCGATCGACCTCTTCAGGCTTGCCGCCCAGGGAGTGCAGATCGGCGACGACGTACACATGAGGACTCAGGGCACTACCAGCTTGTTGATCCGCACGTTGCTGCCGCAGATCGCGGCTCTCCCAGATGAGGGGCGAGTCGCGCTGGCGGAGTTTCTGTCCGCCAATCATCTCTTCTTCCTGAACCTGGCGATGGCCGCTGCAAAGTCCGCCGCGATGTGGGCCGACCATGTCGAGGGAGCGAGCATCGTCACCATGATGTGTCGCAACGGCACATCCTACGGCGTCCGGTTGGCCGGCTCCGACGAGGTCTTTACGGCGGCGGCGCCCCCGGTCGAGCACGCCATGTACTACCCCGACTACGGTCCGGAGACGGGCGCTTCCGACATCGGGGACAGCGCCATCCTCGAGCTCGTGGGCCTGGGCGGGGCCGCCGCGGCCGGATCTCCTGCGGTCGCCGGCTTCCTTCCGGGCGGCCTGGCCGAGGCAATATCGATGACCGAGCAGATGATCTCGATCTGTGCGCAGGAGAGCAGCCGGTTCAAGCTGCCAACGTGGAATTACCGAGGCACTCCACTCGGTGTGGACGTGCGCCGGGTGGTGGAGCTGAACATCACCCCTAAGGTGACGACCGGGATCCTGCACGTGAGTTCAGGTGTCGGCCAGATCGGTGCCGGCGTGGCGGCTGCGCCGATCGAGTGCTTCCGGGCCGCTGTGCGCAGCCTGGCTGCACGATGAGGGTCGAAATTAGGAGGTGGAGATGGCCGACCGGATCGTACACACCCGCTGGGACGGTGGGATGCGGGCGGTGACGCAGGTTGGTGACTTCGAGATCGTCGTCGACGAGCCAGAGACCGCCGGCGGCACCGACACCGGTCCACAGCCGACCGATCTACTGCTGGTCTCGGTCAGTTCCTGCTTCGCCCTTGCACTCGCATTCGTCGCCCGTAAGCGGGGGGTCGATCTGCTCGGCTTGGACGTGACGGCTATCGGTCGATACGAGGGGCTGAAGTTCTGCGAGATCTCGTTGTCGATCTCCTCCGACAGCCCGCGATCTGTTGTGGAGGACCTGCTGCCTGAAGCGCAGCGTGTCTGTTACGTGTCCAACACACTGCAGCGCCAGCCTGAGCTTACCGTCGAGGTGACGTGAGCAATGGCGTCATTGCTGCCGCCTGCCCAGGTGGCTGCGGCGGGTCCGGCCCGGGTCTGGGATCTGATCAGCGGGCCGGTGCGACCGGTCGATGTCCTGGGTCGGTTTGCGACCGCGCTGTACCTGCGGTTGGCGGGTGGAGAGATCATCGCACTACTCAGCTCGGATGCTGTTCGGCTGCCGATTGGGCTGATGCTGCCGACGTCGAGCCGTGAGTTCCCGCTCACCCACCTGAGCGGCCCTGTCGTGGTGGGCTCGGGCGCCGTA
>Ga0126311_10001654_pt1 | contig 10903 bp, 9 predicted proteins | sample Plot61_FD_92539 | JGI IMG/M metagenome (GOLD analysis project Ga0126311, IMG submission 92539) | Serpentine soil microbial communities from UC McLaughlin Reserve, CA, USA - Plot61 | ecosystem: Environmental > Terrestrial > Soil > Grasslands | place: USA: UC McLaughlin Reserve, Lake County... | reverse complement strand
GCTTCATCCCGGCAGCGAGGATGAGGTCGTCGTACGGCCCCTCGAGCGTCGCGCCGTCAGGCCGCTGGGCCACCACCGCGCGTCGGTCGACGTCGACCGACATCGCCTCGGCCAGGAGGCAGTCGACGTTGCTGTGACGCTTGAGGACCGTGCGCAGGGGAACCGCTATCTGTCCTTCCGAGAGCACTCCGGTCGCCACCTGGTACAGCAGCGGCTGGAACAGGTGATGCGTCGTCCGGTCGAGAAGCACGACCTCCGCGTCGCATCCCTTGAGCGCGCGCGCTGCGAACAAGCCGGCGAAGCCACCGCCGACGATGACGACGCGTCGTCCCATCAGGCGGCCTGACCGAGCCGCTCGAGCAGGTGGTCGCCGACCCGCAAGGCGTTCGCCATGGCGGTCAGGGAGGGGTTCACGGCTCCGATGCTGGGGAAGAAGCTCGTGTCGACGACGTAGAGGTTGTCCACCTCGTGCGCGCGGCAGTTCGGGTCCAGCGCACTCATGGTCGGGTCGGTGCCGAAGCGCACGGTGCCTGCCTGGTGGGCGGTGGCACCGATGGCCATCGTCTTGTGCAGGTAGAGGCTGTGGTCGAGCAGGTGGTGCCGGCGGAGGCCGAGCTCGTCGAGCATCCCGTCGAGCTTGTGGCGCAGCCGCTTCACGCCCTCCACGTTGTTCTTCTCGTCGATGCTGAGGCGCACGGCGCCGTCCCGGTCGACCATCACCCGGCTATCGGCCCGGGGAAGGTCCTCACCGCACAGCCAGAAGTCCACGGCGTGGTGGGCGAGGACCTCGAAGGGCAGGTCCGGTGACAGCTTGCCGGCCCACTTCGGCGCTTCGGCGTGGATCATGGCGTCATCGGACTTGCCGAGCATCTGGATTCCTCCGAGGGGGTAGTCCCAGTCGTCGGATCCCAGGTACCAGTCGTTGACCGCCATGGTCTTCTGGAAGCTCGTGGGGTTGGGTTCGTGCGAGACCGCCATCACTGCGGTGTTGTTGTGTCGCATGTAGTGACGACCCACGACCCCCGACCCGTTGGCCAGGCCATCGGGATGTGCCTCGTTCGCCGACCTCAGCAGCAGCGCGGCGGAGTTCACCGCCCCGCACGCGACCACGACGATGTCGGCGGAGAACGAGACCTCCTCACCGTCCGCCAGCTCGGTGACGATCCTCGTGACCGTGTGACCGGAGGGGTCGGTCTCGAGACGTCGCACGTTGGCCTCGGTCACCAGGGTCACGTTGTCCAGACCGAGGGCGGGCTCCACACAGATGGTCTGGGAGTCGCTCTTCGCCCCGACCAGGCACGGGAAGCCGTCGACCCGGCTGCACCGGATGCAGGCGCTCTCCCGCGTCGGGAGACCCTGGTCGTCCTCGTGCAGGTCGACCCCGATCGGCAGGTGGAACGGGTGCAGTCCCGCCTTCTCCATGTCGTCGCTGAGCTGCTGGATCCTCGGCGCGTGCGAGACGGGCGGAAAGGCGTACTGCTGGCTCGCGAACCCCTCACTGGGGTCCTCGCCGTGCTGTCCGTGCACCTTGTAGAGCTGCTCCGCCTGCGTGTAGTAGGGCTCGAGGTCGCCGTAGTCGAGGGGCCACGCCGGCGAGATCCCGCCGTGATGGGTGATCTCGCCGAAGTCCTCCGGACGCAGCCTGAACAACGCCGCGCCGTAGAACTTGGTGTTGCCGCCGACGTAGTAGTTGACCTCCGGCTGGAAGGCGTCACCGTGCCGGTCGAACCACTGTTCCTTCGCGAGGTACTTGGCGCGGACGAACACCGCCTTGGTGTCCCAGTTGTCGATCTCGCGCCGCAGGAAGGGCCCTCGCTCCAGCCAGAGGACTCGTTTGCCGCTCATCGCCAGCCTGTGGCCGAGTGTGCCGCCGCCCGCACCGGTCCCGATGATCGCCACGTCGTAGTGGTCGTTGTTCGTCATGGTTCATCGTCGGTACGGCCTCCCGACGAGGCCATCATCCCTGCGGGGTGAAGCCCTTTCTTCGGGGATCGGCGTTTGCTGTCGGTACCGGGGCGTGCCGACGCCCTCCTGACGGAATCGGAGACGCAGATGGCAGCCGGAACACTGGACGCGGTCAGACCTGTCGACGACGCACCGCCCGCGGCCGCGGACGTCCTCGTGGTCTTCGGGATCACCGGGGACCTCGCGCGGGTGATGACCTTCCTGTCGCTGTACCGACTCGAGCTGCGCGGGCTGCTCAGCTGCCCGATCGTCGGGGTCGCCGTGGACGACTGGACGCTGGAGCGCCTGGTGACCCGCGCTCGGGACTCGATCGTCGCCACCGGCGAGCAGATCGATGACACCGTCTTCGAGCGGTTCGCGGACCGGTTGTCGTACGTCAAGGGCGACTTCGGCGATCCGGACACCTATCGGAGGGTCGCCGAGGCGATCCCGACGGCACGACGTCCGGTCTTCTACCTGGAGATTCCGCCTTTCCTCTTCGGCAGGGTCGTGAAGGGGCTGTCCGAGGTCGGCCTGTGCGCCTTCGCCCGGATCGTGGTGGAGAAGCCGTTCGGCCACGACGCCGCGTCGGCTCGCGCGCTCGCCGACGAGCTCCACCAGTACGTCGACGAGTCGCAGCTGTGCCGGATCGACCACTACCTCGGCAAGATGGGGCTCGAGGAGATCCTCTACCTCCGGTTCGCCAACACGGTTCTCGAGCCGGTGTGGAACCGCGGCTACGTGGAGTGCGTCGAGATCACGATGAGCGAGAGCTTCGGCGTCGATGACCGAGGGCACTTCTACGAGCCGGTCGGCGCGCTGAGGGACGTGGTCGTGAACCACCTCATGCAGGTCGTCGCCGCGGCGGCCATGGAGCCACCGTCTGGGCGCGACCCGCGCTCGGTCAAGGACGCCCAGGTGGCGCTGTTCCGGGCCATCAACACCGGTGACCCCTCGTCCTACGTGCGGGGGCAGTACGACGGTTACCGGAGCGTTGCCTGCGTGGCTGCTGAATCGACCACCGAGACCTACGCCGCGTTGCGGCTCGACATCCACAACTGGCGCTGGGCCGGCGTCCCCTTCTACGTCCGCACCGGCAAGAAGCTCGCCTCGACGCAGACCGAGCTCCGGGTGGTCTTCACGTCTCCGCCCGACCTCGGTTTCGGGTTCAACCGCGACGGTTCGCCCATGCACGACGAGCTGGTGATCAAGCTCGACCCCGAAACCGGAGTCCAGCTGACGCTCGACGCCCGGCGAGCCGACCAGGACGGTCCCCGACCCATCACCTTGGACATGGCCTTCGCCGACGAAGGTGGTGAGGCGCCGACACCGTACGAGGTCCTGCTGCACGCAGCCATGATCGGCGACTCGTCCCGGTTCACGAGCCAGGACATCGTGGACGAGTGCTGGCGGATCATGCAGCCCCTGCTGGAGGACCCACCGCCGGTGCACCCGTATGCCGAAGGTTCCTGGGGACCCGAGGCCGCCGACGGCCTGGTGGTCGAGACCGGGGGCTGGCACGGGCCCTGGCTGGGCTGAGGCAACGACCCCGGCAGGCCATCTCACCCCGCCCGGAGGAGGCGTGGCCCGCGCCGCGAGGCCCATCCTCAGCACGTGAGTGAGGGGCTGCAGTCGTCCGGTGCGGGGCGGCAGGACGCTTCCGGCGATCGACACGGTCTGTGGCGGTCCTTCGTCTTCGTGTGGAGCATCGTCGGGTTGCTGTGCGCGTACGCCGAATGGGGCTGGGAGGGGTTGGCCACCACCGCGTTGACCGTCGCCACCTTTGTCCTGGTGCTCGGCGGATGTGCCTGCGCGGAGCACGGTCGACGCGGGGGGGCCAAGGCCGTACGGCTCACCCTGACCGCGGGCGTGGTCCTGACCGCGGTGACCGGTCTTTTCGGGGTCTTCCACGCCTATGCGTTGTGCATCGTCCTGCCGCTGGCAGCGACCTCACCCTTCGCCACCTCCTTGGCTCGCCGGTTCTTCGGCGCTCCTGGGAGCCCGCTCGGGACACCGCAGTCGAGAAGGACCACGAGCAAGGGGGCCGTCTCGGCCGTCGAGCCGGCCGGCCACGAGCTCATCGAACCCGTCGTGCCGGATCTGCGCAGCCTCGATGACGAAGCGCTCTGCCTGGCATGGCGCCAGAGCTACCTGCGGCTCAGCGCTGCGAAGTCGCCGGCGGACAGCTTGTCGATCGTCGAGCAGCGACAGAGCTACCTCGACGAGCTCCACAGGCGAGCACCACTTGGACTGGTCGCCTGGTTCAACTCCGGCGGACGGGCGTCAGGGAACCCGCTGCCCTTCCTCCACTACCACAGCGACGTCGACCCGTGGCAGGGGCTCACACCTCCCGATGCCGGTGGCGCCCACCTCTGAGGCAGCTCCGCCGGCAACCTCATTGGCGGGATCACGACGCGAAGGAAGGGGTGGGGCACTCTGTGAATCTCGCGCTCGGTGCGGTCCTGCTCGTGGGAACGACCGCGGTGACCACCGCGGTCATGCTCCTGCTGCGCCGGCGAGCGCCGGCGGGGAGCTACTTCGCCGACGGTGACCGCGCCGCCGGGATTTTTGGCGTCCTCGCGACCGGGTTCTCGGTCTTGGTGGGTTTCATCATCTTTCTTGCCTTCGAGTCCTATGACGCTTCACGGTCCGGAGCCGAGACCGAGGCCATCACGGTTGCCCAACAAGTCGAGACCGCGCAGTTCATGTCGCGGAGAACCGCGGACGAGCTGACCGGTGAACTCGTGTGCTACGGGCGATCGGTTGTCGGCAAGGAGTGGCCCGCCATGGAGGACGGCTCGATCGGGAACACCGTGAACCCCTGGGGATTGGAGATGTTTCGCACCCTGAGGTCGGTGGTGCCGCAGACGGCTCCTGAGCAGTCGGCGTACGACCGCTGGATGGAGCAGACGGCGACGCGGCAGCAGGCGCGACAGGACCGCGTTCACGGAGCGGAGGGTGTCCTGCCGTGGCCGCTCTGGGTCGTGCTGCTCGTGCTCTCATGCCTCATCTTCGTCTTCGTGCTGTTCTTCGCGGACTCGGCCGAACTCGCTGCCAGCCAGGGCCTGATGATGGCGTCGGTGACCTTGGTGGTCACGCTGTTGCTGTTCCTGCTGGTGTTCTTCGACAGACCCCACGGCGAGGGCTCCGGAAAGCTGGCGCCGACCGCGATGGTGCGCGCCCTCTCACGGATCGACAACGAGCTGACGCTCGTCCATCTCGACGTGACGCCCCCGTGCGACAGTCGAGGTGGTGCACGGTGAAGTACGCTCCTCGACGCGAGATGGTGGCTTCCATGCTGCGCACGTGCGTGGGCGCGACAGTTCTGTTCCTGGTCTACGCCATCGCGCCCCTCGAGTTGAGCCTCGATGGCTCGGCGGGACTGTGGCTCGCTGCCTCGGTGTTCGTGCCGGCTCTGGTCCTGACCCTGCAGATCGTGGCTGTCGCACGCTCGCCGTACCCGAGGTTACGAGCCGTGGAGGCCGTCGCCATCAGCTTCCCGCTGCTCATCTTCTTGTTCGCAGCGACGTACTACGCCATGAGCAAGACCTATCCCGACAGCTTCGACCAGGCCTTGACCCGCACAGACTCGGTGTACTTCACGGTTACCACGTTCACCACCGTGGGATTCGGCGACATCGTCGCGACGTCGGAACCGTCTCGAATCGCCGTGACCGTTCAGATGCTCGCTGACCTGGTGATGATCGGCGTCATCGCACGTGTCCTGCTGGGCACCATCCAGCAGCGCCGAGCGACGCTCGAACGGGCGCCGTCCACAGTCGGCGACCGGCAGCAGAAGTCTCTCCAATAGCCCCAGGCACCGCGTCAGGGTGTCTCGGCGGCCTTGGGGTTTGCCGGCGCGGTGTTTGCCGGCGCGGGGAGGACGTAGGTGGCGACGAAGGCCACCGTCACGGCGACCACCACCTCTGGTGTCACGAAGAGGCCGTCGGCTCCGAGCAGCACGGTGGCCAGCAGCGCGGAGGTCATCGGCAGCCTCAGCATGGCCGCGCACATGGCGCCGATGCCGGCGCCGATGGCGGCGGCAGGATCCAGGCCGGGGAGACCGCTGACCGCGATGCCGAGGGCTGCGCCGATGTACATCGAGGGAAAGACCGGCCCGCCGCGGAACGCGCTCAGGGAGAGCCCGTAGGCAAGGGACTTGCACACCACGAGCACGAGCAGTACCGGGACCGAGTAGTCCGAGGCATTCCTGACAAGCTCAGGCATCGCGTCCTGACCCGAGAAGAGGACGTCGGTGAAGCCCTGGTCTGTCAGGAGTTGGTAGCCCATGGCGGTGAGCCCGATGAGCAGGCCGAATGCGCCCGTGACCAGCACGCGGTTGAGGTGGACAACCGGACGCAGCGCCAGGGCCAGGGATCGGATGACCCAGCTCACCGCAGCAGCGGCCGCACCGATGGCCGCGGCCCATGCGAGGGAGGCCAGGGTCGGGGTCACCGCTGGGGGCACGGAGATGAGCGCCAGCGAGAAGGTGCCGAGCCCGGTCCAGGAGTCGAGGCCGAGGAAGACCAGCGCGCCGATCCCGGAGGCGAGCAGCCCAGGAAGCGCAACGAGGCTCAGCGTGACACCTCCGACGCCGGCTGCCTCCATGATGAGGAACGCACCGAGGAGCGGCGACCCGAGCAGCGTGCTGATCGCTGCGAAGCTGCCGGCTGCCGCCATGATCGTCAGCGCCATCGGCGGTGCGTCCTTCTTGGCCAGGCTGACCGCGAGCGCCCCGAGGCCGCCACCGATGGCGATCAGCGGTGCCTCCGGTCCGAGCACCGCCCCCAGGCTCAACGTCGCCAGCGCAGCGAGGAAGATGGCGGGCAGCTCACGTCCGGTGGGAGGACCGCCTCCCGTGGTGAACCCGAACGCGGGTGAGTGACCCCCATTGCCGGGTAGCAACCGGATCGTGCCCGCGGTCAGCAGACCGCAGAGCGCCAGCAGGGGGACCGGCCACCACGCCGGCACCGTCCCTCCGAGGAGCTGACCGGGCAGGTCGGTGAAGAGGTAGCTCTGAAGCTTCGTGACCACCGCCAGAAAGCCGTAGGCGACCGCTGAGATCGGGAAACCCAGCAGGGCGGCGAGGACCAGCGCCGACCCGTACGCTCTCGACCGGATCATCGACGCCGGGTCGATGGCCGGTGCCCCACCGGGAGCCGCGACGCCTTCTGGAGGTCGGGTCGGACCCAGCTGAGTGTGGGTCACTACGGAACTCCGTCCTCCGGCGGGCAGTCTGAGGCCTCGCGCCATGATGGAGTCGCGGAGGAGGCAGGTGCCTCATCCCCGCGGGATGAAGCACCTATCGGGACGGCCCGGTTCACCGCGCCAGTGACGGCGTGGTCGGATCCTCCGGTATCAGCAGCCCGAGGTCCCAGGCACGACGGACCGCTTCGTTGCGCCGACTCGCCCCAAGCTTGCGGAGGATGCTGCGCAGGTGGCTGCGGACGGTGTTCACGGAGACGAACATCGTGGCGGCGATCTCGTCGGTCGTCAGCAGCTCGGCCAGGTAACCGAGAACCTCATTCTCCTTCGTCGTCAGCGGCATGACGATGAGCGGAACCGCCGGGTCAGCGGCTTCCGGCTCCGACGGCCGCACGGAATGGTGTCCGTCGAAGACACCGCCGGTGAGGGTCGCGGCCGGCGTTCGGAGCCAGTTGATCCGTCCCGCCTGATCCATGCGGTCAATGAGCGTATGGAGCTCCTCCCCCGCCTCCAGGAAGGGGCGGCGAAGCTGCTCGCGAGCCCCCATCCGAAGCGCCCGCACGAGAAATTCAGTGGAACGTGGACGTGCACCTCGCTCGATCCGTCTCTCGGCGCTGAGCAGCAAGCTGTCGACCTGCGTGGCCAGCGGACCCTCGGTGATCGGCTCGGCGGACTCCGACGCGTCCGTCTCCTCGTGTCCTGCGGCGACGTGAGCACGGTGCAGCACCAGGTCACTGCTAGGGCTCCTCGGCCCGTCGAAACCCTCCAGGAGGGTCAGCGCCTCGTCTGCCCGCCCCAGCCCCAGCAAACAGGTGGCTTCGGCCACGACGAGCTGCGCCGCCAACCACCCGGTCGCCGGTGCGGCGAACCCACTGGTGCCGACGACCTCATCGACACCTCGCAGCTCGACCAGCGCCAACGAGTCCTGGTTGTCACTGTGGAGCAACCGGGCCCGCAGCAGGGCCAGCACCGAGGCGAGTACCCGGGAGTCGTACGACGCGTGCTGACGGTCGGCCTGCGCGAGGAGCTCTAGAGGCGGCGGAACGGCCGACTGGTCGATGCGGACCCAGGCAAGGGCCAACGATGCCGCCTGCAGACCTGGGCCATCCAGGCGGTCGTCCGGATCGCTTACGGTCGGCAGTACCTCCAGCGCCAGCTCCGTGGCCCTCCGCAGGTGACCGTTGGCTGCCTCGACGACGGCGGCCATGCCTCTGAGCTCGGAGGTCGCGTCGTCGAAGTGCCCTGCCTCGGCCGCTCGCCCGCCGTCGGCCAAGACCTGTGCGGCAGCCTCCAGGTCCCCCCGCTCGAACAGGACACGGGCCTTGCAGCCGGCGACGAGCGCGATGAGCTTGAGTAATGCATCGGTGTCTGTGGAGGCCGTCAGCCGCAGGGTGCGCTCCGCAGCGAGTGCTGCGCTCAGCCCGGCTCCGGTGTCCGCACCGAGACTGGCCTCGAGAGCGGTCAGGACCGCGACAGCCAGGGCATGTGTCGGCGGGACGGCTGCCGTCTGGCTCGAGACCAGCTTCTGCGCGACGGCGAGATGGCGCTCACCGCGCCCGATGTCCAGGCCCGAGATCGACAGGGCAGCGCGGGTGATCGCAGCGGCGGTGCCGGGCAGCTCGGGCGGGAGATCCCTGAACAAGGCTCGGAGCCGGTCGCTCTTCCAGCCCACCAGCATCCACACGAAGCCCAGGCGAGTGACCAGGAGATCGGTCGCGGTTGGCCACTCCCCCGCGACAGCGGCATGCCGGATGGCAGCGAACACCTTGTCGTCGTCAGCAAGCCACTCGGCGGTCACTCGGTGCAGCTCACCGACCAGGTCGGGCCGCTCAGCGGCAAGCTGGCCACGGAGGAACTCGAGGAACAGCGGCTGGTACCGATAGCGGTCGCGTTTCCCGCGGACGCGCTCGACGAAGGCGTTGGAGCCCGCCATGCGCTCGATCTGGTGCAGGTCACAGTCCTGACCGATGAGCGCCTCCACGAGCTCGGGGTCCAGCTCGTCGGCGACACAGGTCCGGAGCAGGAACTCTCGTGTCTGCGAGCTCTGCTTGCTCAGCACCTCGCTGAACAGGTACTCCGCGACATTCCCGGTGTCACCGCGGAAGTCCTCCACGGCTTGGGTGACGTCCGCGCAATCCGCGAGCGTCATGGCAGCGAACCTCAGCCCCGCAGGCCATCCGGCAGTGCGCGCCTGAAGCATGGAGACGTCCGCGGGAGCGAGATCGAGCCCTTGGCGCTCCATGAGGACCGGGACTTCTTCGGCGGTGAAGGCCAGGTCGGCGGCACGCAGCTCGGTGATCGCGCCGTCCAGCCGGTACCGGTGCAACGGGAGCGGCGGGTCGATTCGGGTCAGGAGAATCACCCTGAGCCTTTTACGGCACCGGCGGATGACCCAGTCCAGTCCGGCGCCGACGGAGTCGGGAAGCGAGAACTCTCCGGTGTCCAAGACCATCGCCACGTCACGATCGTGAGCTGCGAGGTGCCGGACGAGCGATCTCAGGTCCGGGCCTTCGGCGCTGGGCAACGTCACATCCGAGACATCGACGCCGCTCCTGTGCAGCGTCTCGACCACCGCTGCCCAGAAATCTCGCGGGGCCGCAGGATCCTCGTCGAGGACCACACGCACCACGGTCTGGGCTCTCGAAGCCGCAGCCCAGGAGTCCACGAGAACCGTCTTGCCGTAGCCGGCCGGCGCGCTCACGAGGGTCAGGGGTCGAAGCACAGCGAACCTGTCCAACAGCCGCTGCCGGATGACCATCCCCGATGCTGCGGCCGACGACTCCTAGGTCGCGGGCGCTCCTCCGCCAGGGTGGCACGGTGGAGCCGACATCGGCCCTCCCTCGGGTGAATGGTCGGAGGCACCAGGAACCCACGTAGTTGTCACCGAAGTCCGGGGCGACCTGTAAACCCCTGCCCGAGAGGGATCGCCACAACCGTAGCGCTTCACTCGCGACCGGCGATTCCGTGGTTTCACGTCTCACCCCGGCAGGGTGACGCCGTGGTCATCGACGGGTGCGACTGTCGGACCCACGGCGAACGGAGTCTCACCATGGAGGAGCCCATGTACGAGGTCCGGGTTGCGGGCGTCGTGCCTGACACGCACCTGCGCGACATGCACGTCATCACGCTCGCCCCGACCGAGGTCAACACCGTCCTCTACGGGCTGGAGGACGAAGCGGCTCTGTACGGCCTGCTCGCCAGGTTGAGAACACTTGGCCTCGAAGTCGTCGAAGTGCGCCGGGTGTCCGGCCCTGTGGAGCTACCGACCGACGAGGACCCTGTTCCCAGCAGCGAGCAAGACATGCATGACCGATGAGCAGGCGCTCACGTACGCCGGCCACCTCCTACGAGGTCGCGCTGGCTGGCAGCATTGGTCCGGCCTTCCAGGCTGCGCTGGCGACGGCGGGCACCCATCACTCCGTCACCACGAGCCTTTTCCTGCTCCCCGCGTCCTGCGGCGCAGACCTGGGGGAGGTCGTCGCGATGCTCGAGGCGCAAGGCCTGACGGTGCTGAACGTACGTCGGGTCCCCGACCGCACGCCCGCGAGCGGTCAGGAGTCCGCAGACCGCTGACCTCATCCCCGGCGGGTGATGCGCCCCAACAGCCTCTGCCGCGACCGTACTCGCACGGACCGGCGTCGGACGAATGGACACGACATGACGACAGCAGATGTACACGGACCGGTTGACTTCCTGCTCCTCGAGTTTCCCGACGACCGGCTCACCGGTCGCGCCGCGGAGGAGCTCTTGCGGC
>Ga0126311_10001651_pt1 | contig 10909 bp, 7 predicted proteins | sample Plot61_FD_92539 | JGI IMG/M metagenome (GOLD analysis project Ga0126311, IMG submission 92539) | Serpentine soil microbial communities from UC McLaughlin Reserve, CA, USA - Plot61 | ecosystem: Environmental > Terrestrial > Soil > Grasslands | place: USA: UC McLaughlin Reserve, Lake County... | reverse complement strand
GTCAGCATCGGCATCGCGTTCGGCATCGGCATGTGTATCGCCGGCTTCAGGTACAAAGAGAAAGGCTGGCGCATCTTCTCGCAGACCCTGACGGCCGGCGGCATCGTGCTGCTCTATCTTTCCAACTACGCTGCGTTTGGTTATTACCATCTCGTGGGCCAGAAAACCGCGTTCGCCTTTCTCGCAATTCTCGTCGCGGAAGCGGCGGCGCTCTCGCTCGTTTACAGCGCGCCCGCAATCGCGATCATGGCCCTCGTCGGCGGCTTTCTCACGCCGTTGTTGCTTCATTCCGACCGCGATCAATACCGCTCGTTCTTCGTCTACATCTTCGTGCTCGATGCCGGCGCTTTGGCATTACTCAAACACTGGCGCGGCCTCAGCTCAGTCGCTTACTTCGGCACGCAGTTACTCTTCTGGATCTGGTACGACCAAAACTACCATCACCAGAAACGCGGCGCGGTGCTCGTTTTTCAAACTGCTATCTTCCTGCTGTTCCTACTGGCCCATCTTGCCCGCGAACTGTGGCGACGCGAAACCGCCACGCTCGAAGATGCGCTACTGCTGCTCGCCAATCCATTTGTTTTCTTCGCCACTTCTTACGCCCTGCTCAACACGACGCATCACGACTGGATGGGCGTGTTTGCGATTGGAATGGCGCTGCTCTACGCGAGCGCGGCGAAGATCCTGTTGTCACGATCGGCGGGCAGTCGACGTGAGATTCTGTTGCTCATTGCAGTGGCACTCACATTCGTGAGCGTTGCGATTCCGATTCAGTTACGTTCAAACTGGATCACGATCGCGTGGGCGGTTGAAGGACTCGCGATCCTCTGGGCAGGTCTCCAGATCCGGTCGGCAAAACTGCGCGCACACGCGTTCACGTTGTTTGGTCTCGCATTCGTCAAACTTCTCTTCTGGGACACTCCTTACGGTTATCGACCCGCGTTCACACCGGTATTCAATCGCTACTTTCTTTCCTCGCTCGCCGTCATCGCGTGTTTCCTCGGCGCTGTCTACCTGTATCAACGAGCAAGTGAACGAAAGTTGATCGAAGCTCCGGTGACGAAACTCGCGATCGGTTTGTGTGCCGCGGTCGCTTTCTGGTTGTTAATCTCGATCGAGACACACACCTTCTTCACTGGCCGCGCTCTCGCGGAAAGAATTCCCGAAGACGCTGCGCACCAGCATTGGTTGGGCCAGATGGCGTTATCCGTTTTATGGGCCGCTTACGCCGCCGCACTCGCAGGGCTCGGCTTCATGCGACGAATCGCTGCAATCCGCTGGGCGTCACTCGCGCTCTTTGCGTTGACGATAGTCAAAGCAATGCTCGTTGACGTCGCGCAATTACAGCAGCTCTACCGGATCATCGTCCTCTTCGTGCTCGGAATACTGTTGTTGCTGGTGGCTTGGGGTTATCACAAGGCATTTCATTCGCAGGAGTCACAAACATGAAACGGCTGCGCATTCTTGTCTTCGCAATCGTGGCGGCGACCACAGTGATGGCACAAACATCTCTCTCGCTGTGGCCTTATTACGTCGACGTGACACCGCAAACAAGCGCAAATGGCATGTACGAAACAGTGGTGCCGCTGCCGGTGCTCGATAAAGTACGCCCGGACCTGGCTGACCTGCGCCTCTATGACTCTTCGAACCGTGAGGTTCCATACGCGATTCGCGTCCTTCGAGAAGTAGACGAGAAGAAGGAAATAATGGCGCGGCTCTTTAATCAGGCGACGGCCGGGTCGGCGAGCGAGGTCTCAGTTGATCTGGGAGAAAACCACGGCGAGCATAACGAAATCGAGATCCAGACCGACGGCGATAACTTCCGACGTCAAGTCGTGGTTGAAGGCAGCGACCGGGGCAACGATTGGCGCACGCTGAACAACGACGGCGTGATCTTTAGTTTCACTTCGCACAACAGTTCGGTCGATTCAGGTCGCGTAACTTATCCGACCAGTCGTTACCGCTACTTGCGCGTGCGAGTCATGAGCGATCCGGTGGCTGATGATGATGTGTCCCGCGTGAGTAATGTGAAGGTCATGATGGCCGTGCGTGAGAAGGGTTGGCTCTCAACGTGGAACGTGCCCGTTCCGTCGTACCAGTTGGAGCGCAATCAAGGCGCACACGCGTCTGTCTGGACGTTGGACCTCGGCGGACGCGCTCCTTGCGATCGTCTCACACTCGAGATCGCTGACGATTCATTCTCGCGACCGTTTCAGGTCGAATCGGTTGACGATCCGGAGAATGCGCGTTTGCTTGCGACGGGCACACTCACGCGTCACGCCGGTGACGCCGCAAAATCGCAGGTGATCACTTTCAATCAGGAAGAGAACGTACGCAAGCTGCGCTTGCAGGTTACTGACTACAGCAATCCGACGTTGAACATAACTGCGATCCAGGCGAGCGCGCCTGCTCGTCAGCTCATGTTTGAACTGAAGGAACCGCCGGCACAACCGTTGCGACTCTTCTTCGGCAACGCGAACGTCACCGCGCCGCACTATGACTTCGAAAAGGAGTTGCCGCTGCGACTGTCCGGCGAACCGATTCACGCCAGCATCGGCGACGTCGCAAACAATCGTGAATACAAACCCGAGCCGCTACCGTTCACCGAACGCGTGCCGTGGCTGATCTACCTCGTACTCGCAGCCTCGAGCATTGCGCTTGGCTTCATACTCTTCAACCTCGCCCAGAGCGCGACACGAATGAGCGCGCAACAGTCAAATTAAAAAATCTCACGCAAAGGCGCAAAGCCGCAAAGAAAGCCGTCTAAGAAACTCGGCAGCGCTTTGCGTCTTTGCGCCTTTGCGTGAAAAATTCTTCTACGGTAATGCTGTGAAACCCTTTAGTGGGTTGCCGTAGAACGCTTCAGTCTGCCACGCGGCTTTGTTCCACATGCCGTCCTGATCGCCGATGATTTGCACGGGAACGATCACGCGGTCGCTGCCGAGTTGATTGCTCGTCGCGATGCCGTTGTCGAATTTTCCGCCGGGCGCCACCGTAAACTTCATCGACCGCGCGAGCTTGTTGTTCCAAAGCAGCTTGAACTCATACTCGCCGGGATTGTCAGCGAGCGTGAAGATGTCTTTCGTGGTGTCGTCTCCTGTCGTGTTGCTGCCTTTGATATTCGGGAAGTCGCATTCAACGCGCGCCCATTTCGCTTTCTGCGGCAGCGAGTCTTCAACGTAATGTGTTGTGTTGTTCTCGACCTCGGCTTCGCAACCGGCTTTCCCAACTTCCATGCCGTCCAACAACTTCTTGCCGACTTCTTTGCCCTGGTAGAAGAGATGCGGATCGAATTTGTATGCATCACCGCGGACCCAGAAGGCGACGTGAAAGTCAGGAAACTTCCAACCGAAGACGTCGCTGGGAGTCAGGTATACGTAGCCGATCGGGAGATTCCAGTCGTGGTCCACAAAGTAAACAAACTTGTTCACCGCTTTTGGACCAGCCTCGTTGGAATGTGCTTTTGCAACCTTCATCTTACCGGTGAAGAGCGTTGCATCAGTGCCCTGGAGTTCGTTGCGCATCTTGATGGTGAAGGTGACCGGGCCGGTGTAGGTGCTGCTTTGCTCTTCGGGAATCTGGCGGCCGCCGCATTCAGTCTTCCACCAGTAGCCTTTCTCAATGTTGCTGGTGTCGCAGTCAAACTTCACCCATGGACCAGTCGGAAGCGTGTATTGAACATAGAGCTGGCTGCCGCTGGTGATTGGACCATTGACGCGAAACTTCATCAACGGCACCCAACTCCAGACGTCGTAATTGCCTTTGTAAACGTTGAAAGTGAACGCCGTGATCTGAATCGAATCTTTGGCGATGGTCGGCTGGTCCTGACTGGCGGAAATGTTGACGACCGGAGCAATTCCGATAATCAAAACTGCAAGAATTAAGACTAACTTGTTCACGGGAGGCCTCCTGAGTTCGATCGGTTCTGGAGCAAATCGCCGGAAGTTTACTACGGAGCAGGACGGTTGGTTAAGGTGTGGTTGCGTGCAGCGTTCTTGTAAACAACGCCGCCCTTCATTACGAACAAGACTCGTCGCACCGCAGTGATATCGCTTAACGGGTCTCCATCAAGTGCGATGATGTCTGCTTCAAATCCCTTCGCGATCGTTCCGATTTGATCGCCACGCCTGATCGCATCGGCGCCGAGAGAATTCGCCGAGATCATCGCGGTCAGTGGGTTGACTCCGGCGTCGCGGACACGATCGATGAACTCTTCCGCGTTGTTGCCGTGCGATCCGGCGACTGCGTCAGTGCCGAAAACGATCTTCAGATTCGGAATCTTACTCGCTCGTTGGACCAGGTCGTGGTTCATCGGCAGGATCTTCTCCATCGCGGCAAAGCCTTCTTCCGTGTAACCGGGCGTGCCGAGGTAGCGCTGCTTGTTTCGTAGATAGTTTTCGATAATGAGTCCGGCCTGAGGATCGAGATACGTTCCTCGTTCGGCCATCAGCTTGAGATCGTCGTCGGTTGCGAGTGTGCCGTGTTCGATCTGTGTGCAGCCGGCCAAAGTCGCGGCGCGAACAGCGTCTCCGTAGGCATGGACCAATGTTCGCAGTCCGAGTTTTTTGGCTTCATCACAGGCGGCGTTTAATTGTTCCTGCGAGAGGGTCAGTTTTCCACCCTGGCGGATGCTCTGTGCCGCAAAGATTTTGATAACGTCGGCGCCGCTTTCTTTCTGTTTTCGGATGAAGGCGCGGATTTCATCGGGTGTGCCGGTTTGTTCGCCACGGCCGATGAGTGGGTCCACTGCTGTGAGTATTCGCGGGCCGGGGAGTTCGCCTCTGGCGATCGCGTCGCGGAGTGGAAGATCAGTTGGAGAACCAACACTCTGGACAGTTGTAAATCCAGCCATCAATGTGGCCCAGGCGTTTGCAGCAGAACGATAAGCTGCGTCCTGCGTTGTCTCGCCTGGTCCGGCGTTCTTCCCGTCCTTGCCGAAGCTCCATGTGATGTGTACATGCGCGTCGATCCAGCCTGGCAAAACAGTCAACTCGCGCAGGTCGTAATCGATCGGCGACGCGTTCGGATCGATCGCCACGATCTTCGTGCCCTCGACAACGATGCGAGTATTCTTGAGAATGTGTCCCTTGCCGTCGAGAATCGTGCTCGCGGCAATCACGATGCGCTTCGCCGGTGTTTGCGAATGAATTTGAAAGCTCATGCAGACGAGTATGGCACAGGCGAATATCCTTTTTATGTACATGGGGCGGCTCCTTCGTGCACAATTAGACCACATTATGCGACGCTTATCAGCCACGCTCACACTTACGCTGTTTCTGTTCTCTTCGGCGGTTGCGCAGGAGAAAACGGATCGGGAAAAGGCAAATCTACTCGGACCGGTGCGGTCTGTTCGTTCAGAAACTATCGAATATAAAGACGCGACATTAAAGCAGCGGGTAGGAACCGGCGAATCGGGGTCCGTCACCTACGACGAAAGGGGAAATGAGATCGAACGCAACACTTCCCTGATCCAAGGATCATTTGTCAGTAGGGAAGTTCGTACTTATGACGCCACAGGTAAGTTGATCGGAAGCGTCTCATCAACTGATGACGGCGCGCATGAGCGACGCGTCTATTCCTATGAGGGTGGGAAGCTGATTCGCATGATCAACTACGACGCAGACGGCAAGGTTGATTCAGAGCAATTCAATTCATATGGCAAAGACGGCCGGCTGCTTGAAGAGAAATATGGCGACGGCAAAAGCGCTTTTGGAAAAACAGTTTTCAAATACGATCAGATCGGGAATCTCTCGGAGGCCGCTTTTTATCTGCCTAACGGTACAAAGTCGATTGCGGTCATGGGCGCGTGTGTTGGCACGCATCGGGTGACCTACACCTATAACGACAAACGTAAGCCAATCAAGATTGCTCATTACGATCCTGACGGAGAGGTCAAGTGGGGCTGGGAGTATTCTTACGATTCCAAAGGAATGCTAACCACTGAAGTCGTCCAATATTTGTCGTCCAGGCAGACTAATGCTTATGTGTATGAGTATGATTCCCGCGGCAATTGGATCAAGAAAATCACTACTATAGACTTCGGGTTTAAGAGTGCCCCGCACATAGCTCCTCGCAATACGGCTTCCGTAACTTCACGTGAGATTACGTATTACTGATCGTAAGGAACTGATTCCCCTTTGTTATTACTATGGTTGGTAAGTTTTATTTCGGTTTCAGTGACGCATGGCTGGATCTACCTCGAAAGTCTATCGAGATTTTCTTTAATACGTTCTGCATAGATGCACTTCGGGTAGCGCTCGAGAATGTCTGTAAGATCTGCTCTCAACTGTTTCGCACTCTCTTCTTCCACAGGCAGCTCTCCAGCATGCAAGAAAAAAGCTGAAGCTGGATTTGACCGCAGAATTTCCCACGCTATTCCATCTTCACGCACGGGCTCAGAAACCAACAACTCTACCGGCTTTGATTCAATCCGGGTCTTTGTATGCGGAGAGTCAAGGACCACTTTTAGATAGTATCGACCGGCTTTCGATAATGCATAATCGGTATCGATCCTTTCACTTCGAATCTCCTGTGCATAACTTTCAGTCAAATGAAAAGTCGGCACCTTATAATTGAAAAGCATTATCCCGCCTGTTTCAAATTGATCACCCGGCTTGAGTTCGAGCTGCGATTTTGATCGACCCTCGGTTAGTCCCCAATCAGGTCCGATATACTCGCGGTACTTGTCGCCATCTTCGGAAACATATAACCGCAGACTGCCGCGTTCTACACTGGGTGGTTCGATCGTCAATGTACTATCCGATCCGTTCCCGATGGTGAATTTGAGACTGACTATTTCCCCGAGAAAGTAGTCGCTCTTTTCGGTAGTCATCGCAAGCCAGGTACCCTCTTTAGTTTGGCTGTGGACCTGGCCCACCGCGAAAAAGAGAGAGACCATAGCCAAACTCATTGTCAGCATCGAGTAGTGAATTCTTCTCATATTCTTCTCCCAATACACTTATGGATGCGGAATTGTCCTGATAGAACGGAGGGTTTTCAGGCTGTATTCGCTGCCCTCTCCATCCATCAGTCCGCCATCACCGTGATTGCCACCAAAGAGGTGTCCAAGCTCATGTACAACGGTCCCACTCAATAGATCGCAAAACTCAAGTGTGATGCCGTTTCTGGCTGCGTAACGTTTGTAGTCTGCTGCAGCTTCGACGTACAGTTGGAGGCCTCTTCCATCCCCGATTCCATCAACTCTTCCCAACACCGGATCTTCAGAGTCCGGATCATGATCTCTCTTTATGAGATCCTGATACGCATTCAATACATAAACTGTCCAGAAATCCGGGTCGTCTTCCGTTGCAATGTTGTCGAACCTGTATACGCCTAATAACTCCGCCAAGGTGGGGTTACCACCACTTGGATTGGCCTTGGGAGTATTCAAGACGAATGGCACGTCGTCGTCTTCTCCGGCAAGATCGTACGTGGGTCGAACATAAGCAGGTGCTAACTTATTGACAGCCGGATTGTCGCTGTCCTGAAGAAAACTCATATCAGGCAGTGGGATGTCTTCGCCTGTATCACCATCAACGTTGCTACCATTGTTGTCATTAAAGTCGTCGTCGTCATAAAGCGTGAAGTCGTATCCGACCATCTGTGCCGGGATTGCTTCACTGACGACAATGCTCGTCTCAGTGTTTTTACCCACGCCAGCCGAAATCAAAATAGAGCTATCGTGAGGATGGGTCAGAACAACCCTGCCGTTTACAAAACGACTCGGCTCGAGTAATGAGTCAACCACTAATTTCGACGAACTAGAAGTTAGAGGAGTGATGCTGAGAATCTTACCCGCGACTGAGTTCTTCTGAGCTCCAGCGTCGGGAACAATTCCCATGGAATCACGCTCGATGTGAACTCGCCGCCAGGTCGTCAACAGCGGCGTCGCGATTCCTATGCGTTTGGTCGTTGCTGAACTGGTATGTACGAGACTTCCGTCTTTTTCTCTTAGATCTATTCCGTCGATCTTAACGTCACCCAGGTAGTTATTAACGTCTGTATCCGGTTTGACCTTACATGTCGCGACCACGCGGTAATTGTCGCCAGGCCGAGTGGATACCCTAAGAATTACACTCGCTTTTCCGTCCGCGTCGGTGACCGCTTCGGTGTTAAATAGGCCGAAGCCGCCTCTGTTGTCATTACCCTTCGGTCCGAACTTATCGATGATCGGGTCATCCGATGAAGGGTCATCTACGTCAAACACCTGGAACAGGATTGTCACACCGGCCCTTGGATATGACAGTTGAGCCTGAACCTTAACCTCCTTTCTGTTGGCAAGGTTTGAGACATCATCATCGGGTGTTTTCTTTTCAGGAAAGATCCGAAGACCATGGCCCACATTCGGATTCTCATCAAGAGTATTGAGTTTCATTGGCTGAAACTCGATGGACCCAACATTAACGACGCGAATGTTGTAAATGTCCTGCTGGACTCCTGAAGGAAACGAAAGTTCTGCTTTTATGAACATGTCGATGCTGACGGCTGCCTGGTCTCCTCGCACGAAGAAAGGTGCTGTCAGCCCATGGCCATTGCCGTCCAGTTGGATGGGCACTGGAAGTGAACTGGTAAACGTCCCATTCTGATTTGACGAGAGGCTGATCGCGTTTGCGGCTAAGGCAGACAGTTGCACCTTAATCATATTTGAGGAATTAGGTGCGCCATTGAATGCCTCAAGCTGAACTGGACGGACCGAACCAACACCCAGGAAGTAAGTCTCATTCACGAATCGGAGGTCAGGAGTCGGTGCGGGTGTTGGTGTCGGAGTTGGAGTAGGAGTTGGAGTCGGTGTCGGCGTTGGAGTTGGAGTTGGAGTCGCCGCGGGCGGCGAGGTGATGTTGATCGATAACGTATTACCATCGTTAGATATTAAGCTATACGCCCACAATACATCTGGTCCAACTGAAGTTCCCTTCACATAGAAGTTTGGACTGCGGGCGTAGCCACTGTAATGATCACGATAAATCGGAAGGGTAATGTAGGTGGCGTATTGGCCAAATTCACTGGTAGAAATCTGGGCCCTACCGGCGAAGGTGGTTACGGTGTAACTGTCGTTAAAGTAAAAGTAGGCGCCGGTCTCTACAAACGTTTCAAAATAAAAAGTCTTAGTCGTTAGAACGGGGATATCTGTCGAGCTAACAGCCCGCAGGCAAGTGTGTATACCCCAGATGTCATTCGGATCCATCAGCGGGCACGGATCGTCAAAGGTTGGGACAAACATTGCCGAATAGGCGGGATTAGCAACAGAGGCGGCAGAGATCGAAGTAAATGTCAGCGAGAGCAGTGCGATTGCTGCGAGTATTAGGGTCACATATATGAATCGGGCTTGTCGGGACATCGAGGATTCCTCACTGGCATGAATATCCGAATCAGTTACGACCGAAACATGTTCCGGTCACGCTGGGTGTTCTAATGGCAGGGCGGAAAATACCATTGGACCCAAGGTTGAGTATTTAGGTTTATCTGAAATCCCGATGAGAATCTTTTCAAAAATTTATGAAGGCAGGAAGACAAAATCATTTACGGTCCGAAAGGACGATTGATTGTGACGACTTGGAATTGGGCCGCGATTCAAGTCGTGAAGTGGGCTTGGACCTGACCTCCGGATTTACCAATATAAATCAGGATGCGCTACGATCATCACGTCAGGCCTCAAGTAAAACCTCCGGATGTTTCTTGGCAATGGTGAGCAACTTAAGAGCGGCATCGCCGGGTTCCCTCGAACCTTGCTCCCAAGCCTGAACAGTCTTTGGGCTGATGTTTAGTATCATTGCAAATACTGTTTGCGAGCAATTGAGCCTTCGACGGATTTGAACAATGTCTTGAGCTGACAGGGCCTTTGGTGGTCGCGGAGCTCGAATTCGAGTTATCTTCAAATTTCGACGCGCACCGCGTTCAAAAGCAAGGGCATCTTCCATTGCTTCCTTGAGATCGGCGAAGGCTTCATCAGTCATATAATTTGCTTTATTCGTCTGAACCCTACGAGCTTTTTTTGCGGCTTTCATGGCTCAACGTTTCCTTCCTAATCTGCTGGCTGAGTCTTCCTATGATCCGTTTCTGCGCAGACGACAAGTCTGCTTGCTCACCTTTGCTAAACAGGTACAGTAAGTAAACCCTATCGGCGTGTTGAAGGTAAAGATATAGATACCGGTAGCTGCCGCTCTTTCCACGTTGCGAGACAGGATTTGCGACTCTAGCTTTTCGAACACCATGAGTTCCTTTAACGATCACACCACGCTCCGGATGTTGAACGAGGTCGGACTGAATTCTCGAGAGGATTTCGACTCCGAGCTGGTTAATCTGTGTGGAAAAAATCTTCGATTCAATGAACTCAAACAAGGAAGTACCAGGTTCAGCCATGCCGCACTATACTACTGAGTAGGACTGTGCGCAACTATGGGCGCGACTCTAAGACTGTGTTAACTATTGGCAACCGCGGCCGCTGCTGTAACTCAGTCAAGCTGCATTTCTTCGAGTATGGATGAAACGAACAAAAGCCTCTTTGGTCTCCTGAGCGCAGAGACAATCGCCGATTGGTCGGTACGTTGGAGGTTCTGCGGAAGATCGCTTTGAAAATCTATTTGGAGACTGAGGGCAAATTGGAAGCTAAAGCTTTGCCGAAAGTTCTGAGAGCACAAGTGGACAATCACAAACCAGAAATGTTTTAAGCTGCAAAATACATGTAGGTTGAAGACTACTGTGGAAGCGGCTGATAAGAGTTGGGAGGGAACAATGAACGGCTTGTCCTCAAATGCACAGGTATTCGCACAGCAAGTGTTCCGCGTTGGCTCCTGGCGCGGTGAGTTCGCGCCAACGACGTCGTTCTCGAAAGCAACGGCCTCGTCACCTACGCCGCCGTCCGCACGACACAAGGCGAGCGTGTCGCCGACGCTTTGCTCAATCATCCCGC
>Ga0126311_10001650_pt1 | contig 10915 bp, 12 predicted proteins | sample Plot61_FD_92539 | JGI IMG/M metagenome (GOLD analysis project Ga0126311, IMG submission 92539) | Serpentine soil microbial communities from UC McLaughlin Reserve, CA, USA - Plot61 | ecosystem: Environmental > Terrestrial > Soil > Grasslands | place: USA: UC McLaughlin Reserve, Lake County... | reverse complement strand
TCGACCAGGCATCCGAGCGCTTCCGCGCGCTCCTGCTCGCCGGCCTCGGCTCCGATCCCGAGGTTCGCGCGATCCGCGAGCGCGACCGCGCAGAGTTCCTGCGCCTCATCGCCGACGGCGTCGCCCACCAGCCCGAGCCCTCCCCCGCGCTGCGCACGGCGCTCGACGGCTGGCTCAGCTTCATCGAGGGCGTCAGCCTCGACTGGCTCGACCACCGTGACCTCAGCGCCGAGCAGCTGCGCGAGCTGCTCGTCGCCTCGCTCGCCGGCTCACTGCAGGCCGCGCTCGCCGTCGATCCCACGCTCGAGATCGACTTCAGCGTCCTGTAGCGACCGCTACGCCTCGATCGTCTGCTGCGACTCCCCGCGCGCCGCAACCGCCGGCGGCGTGTCGCGCAGGTACCACTCGGCGTCCAGAGCGGCCTTGCAGCCGGACCCCGCCGCCGTGATCGCCTGGCGATATGTGTGGTCGACGAGGTCACCGGCGGCGAACACGCCCCCCAGCGTCGTTCGCGTCGACAGGCCGGTCGTCTTCACGTAGCCGTTGTCGTCGAGCTCGACCTGACCGGCGACGAGCTCGGACTGCGGCTCATGCCCGATCGCGATGAACGTGCCGGTCGCCGGCACGTCGCGCAGCTCGCCCGTCTCCGCATGCCGCGCGCGCACCGTCGCCAGCGCGCCGTTCTCCCCGGCGACGAACTCCTCCGGCACATACGGCGTGACGAACTCGATGTTGCCGACTGCTCTCGCGCGGTCGAGCATGATCGCCGAGGCGCGGAACTCGTCGCGGCGATGGATCACATGGACTCTCGCGGCGAACTTCGCGAGGAAGATCGCCTCCTCCATCGCCGAGTCGCCGCCACCGACGATGACGGTGTCGTGCTCCTTGAAGAAGGCCGCGTCGCAGGTCGCGCAATACGACACGCCACGACCGGACAGCGACTCCTCGCCCTCGATCCCGAGCTTCTTGTGCTGGGCGCCCATCGCAAGCACGACCGCCTTCGCGCGGTGGACCTCGTCGCCGATCCAGACGGTCTGGATCCCGCCGTCGCTCAGCTCGACTCTCGTCGCGTCGTCGGTGATGAAGCGCGTGCCGAAGCGCTCCGCCTGGTCGCGCAGCTCCTGCATCATCTCCGGCCCCATGATCCCCTGCGGGTAGCCGGGGTAGTTCTCGACGTCGGTCGTCTGCTGCAGCAGGCCGCCCCACGCGAAGCCCTCGATCACGAGCGGCTTGAGGTCAGCGCGCGCCGTGTAGAGCGCAGCCGTGTAGCCGGCCGGTCCGCTGCCGATGATGATCACGTTCTCGACGTCGTCAGCCATTCGCGCTCCGTTCAAAGTCCCAATACTTCACAAAGTATAGCGCTCGCTCGTCAGACGGGCGACATCCGGTGTCGCCACTCCTGGACGCGCCGCCGCAGCTGGACGTAGGCGATCACCCCCGGCACGGTCGGCAGCCAGAACGCGAACAGACGATACGAGAGCACCGCCAGCACGGCGGTGCCGGCAGGCACCCCGAACGCCGCCAGCGCGCCGATCATGCCGCCGTCGACGCCGCCGATTCCCCCCGGGATCGGCAGCAGGTTCGCCAGCATGCCGACGAAGAACGCCTGCACGAGTACTGCGATCGGCGGCGACTCACCAAACGCGCGGAACGACGCCCACAGCACCGCGATGTTGAACGCCCACCATGTGATCGACCCGAGCATCGCGAGGTCCGGGTGGATCGCCTTGCGCAGCGCGAAGCGGATGCCGCCGCGCATCGAAGCGGGCGCGAGCGCAAAGCGGCGCAGCCAGCGCGCCGCGCGCGGGCGGCGCGGTGCCATCCGCTCGATGCGACGCTCGAAGTCCTCCGGCACGAGCGCAAGCCCGCCGAAGACGATGATCGCGATGCCGCTGATGATCGCCGGCACGACCGTCAGCCCGAACGGCGCCTCGCCCGGCAGGATCCCCACGCGCAGGCCGATTCCGCACAGGAACATCGCGACGACGTAGACGCCATAGAGCACCACGAGGAAGGCGATCATCCGCTCGGCCACCTCGCGCCGTTCCATCCCGGAGCGGCGCAGCGCCCACGCCGTCAGCGCAACGCCGCCCGCGCCGCCGGCCGCAAACAGCCGCGTCGCGGCGAGGCTCGCCATCGTGATCAGGTAGCTGTCGCGATGCGTGAGCGGCGAGCCCGGCGGTACGTGGATGCCGTGGAACAGCGCGACGTAGCTGGCGATCGACAGCAGCTCGAAGCCGAGCGCCAACGCCAGCCATGCCTTGTCACCGTCCGAGACTCTCTCGTACGCGTCCTTCACGCCGCCGATCTGCGGCAGCACGAAGTACAGGAACGCGATCGACGCGAGCACGAAGACGGCGAACAGGATCACGCGCCGGCGCGTCAGCGTGACGCGCGGCATCTCCTCCTCGTCGGGGAACCGCCCCCCGTCCGCCGGCTGCGGCTCTACAAGCGGCGCGTTCGACGCCTCGTGCAATCGGGTGGCGCGCTCGACGGCATCCTCGGCCATGGCCCTACGCCTGGGCCTTGGCCTCGATCGCCTGCACCACGCCGGCAACGCGCTCGAGCGACGGGCCGACGACGGGTGCGAGCGCACGCACGCTCTCCGTCAGCGCGAGCCCCGCGAGCAGGTCGACGACGTAGTGCTCGCCGAGGTAGACGAGCGCGAGCCCGAGCGTCAGCGCGTACGTCCAGCCCAGCGCGCCCTCCACCCGGCCCGACTCGGCAAGGAGGTGGGCGGCGTTCACGGACGTGGCGAAGTGAAGGGAGGGCATAGCGGCGAGGGGATTGCCTCCCAGCACAGAGTAGAGCGGCCCCCAGCGGTGCTTCCAGAACTGCTCGCCGTACTCAACCATCATGCGTCGCACCGACGGGTCGCGATGGTCACCGAGCCGACCTCTCTGGGCGGCGTACCAGGGCGGCGCGGTCGGCACCAGCCAGTAGACGACCGCGCCGAGGTCGAAGACGGCGTACGTCGTCGCGGCCGCCCGGCCGAAGCGCTCGCGGTCGCGCACGAGCACGTACGCGGTCGCCGCGTGTGGGACGGCGAACCACAGCCAGTGGGTCCACACGAGCAGCTTCTCGAAGCGGCGCGTCTCCCCCGGCGCAGGCAGCAGCCGCTGCAGCCGCAGCGTCGGTGGCACGCCCAGGCCGAGCGCGCGGTCGACCTGCACCGGATAGTCGATCCGCACGCGGCGGGTGAGTGCCTCCGGGTCGTCGTGCGGCATTTCATAGGCCGCCAGATACGCCCACATCTGCAGAGCGCACGTCGCAACATCGCGTGCGCGCGTACGCGGGAGCGCGACGCAGACCGCGACCGGAGCAGCAGCAGCGGTCGCGAGCACGGCCGGCTTCGGCAGGCGCATCCGACGGCGCACCAGCGGTGCGGCAACGCCAGCGGCGACGACCGCCCATGCCGTGGCTCGGATGGCCTGGGACTTCCGCAAAGCGCGGGGAGTATATGAGGGGCGCCTCATGCCATCGGCGCCGCGGTCACCGCGCGCGACTGCGCCGCACCCTGCCATCCGGCACTTACAGTCCGGCACATGAGCGACTACGAGCTGCTGCACGCCTACGAGACCGTCAACCTCCAGCGCGCCGGCGGCGCCGCGCGAATCGAGCTGAACCGACCGGAGCGGATGAACGCCTGGGAGGCGACGCTCACGCGGGACCTCAAGGCCGCACTCGCCCGGGTCGCCGAGGACGACAGCCTGCGCGCAGTGCTGCTGACCGGCGCCGGCCGCGGCTTCTGCTCCGGCGCGGACCTGGCGGCGGGCTTCGACCCCCGGCCCGACGGCAAGCCCGATCTGCAGACCTCGCTGCGCGAGCGCTACCACCCGGTCATCACAACGATCCGCGAGCTGCCCAAGCCGGTCGTCGCGGCGGTCAACGGCGGCGCCGTCGGCGTCGGCTGCTCGCTCGCGCTCGCCTGCGACCTGATCCTCGCAGCCGAGTCGGCCTACTTCCTGCTCGCGTTCGTGAACATCGGCCTCGTCCCCGACGGCGGCTCCTCCGCCTTCATCCCGGCGCGCGTCGGGCTCACGCGCGCGATCGAGATGGCGATGCTCGGCGAGCGGATCCACGGCCCCAAGGCGCTCGAGTGGGGGCTCGTCAATGCGGTCCATCCCGACGACGAGTTGCAGGGCGCCGCCGACGCGCTCGTCGCCCGCCTCGCCGCCGGGCCGACGCTGTCCTACGCGGGCGCCAAGCGTCAGTTCAACGCCTGGGCCTATGCGAACCTCGCGGAGCAGCTCGAGCTCGAGGCGGCGATCCAGCAGGAGCAGGCGCTCACCGACGACTTCATCGAGGGCGTCACTGCCTTCTTGCAGAAGCGGCCGGCCGCCTTCGAGGGCCGTTGATGTCGGGACTCGTTCACCGTGTCACCCCCCTGGCGCGGCACTCCGCCGCTCCATGAGTAGAATCCGCGCCGCCTTGCGACCTGAATCCTCTTTCCGCCGCCGCCTCGCTGCGGCCCTGCTGCTCGCAACGACCGGTTCGCTGGTCTTCGCCAGCGGCGCGTTCGCCGACTTTCTCACTCCTGAATCGGGTGGATCGCCGAACGCCGACCAGATCGACTCGCTGTACAAGATCATCCTCTACATCGCGATCGTCGTATTCATCGTGGTGGAGGGTGCGCTGTTCTACTCCCTCATCAAGTTCCGCGCCAAGAGAGGCCGCGTCGCCGCCCAGATCCACGGCAACACTCGCCTCGAGATCACCTGGACGATCGGCGCCGCGCTGATCCTCGTGGTGCTCGCGGCCGTCACGTTCGCCAAGCTCGGCGACATCCAGAACCCGCCAAACAGCAGTTCTGACGGCCTCAACCTCGCCCAAGGCGTGCTGACCGCCTCCACCACGGAGCCCAGCCCCCCGAACGGCAAGAAGCTCGCCATCTGCGTCACCGGCCGCCAGTACATCTGGCGCTACACGTACGGCGCGAACTGCAAGTCGAACGCGTTCGGGCTGCCCTTCTCCTACCAGGAGATGGTCGTCCCGGCCAACACGACCGTCGTGCTCGACATCGAGGCGACCGACGTCATCCACTCCTGGTGGATCCCCAAGCTCGGCGGCAAGATGGACGCCGTGCCGGGCTACCGCAACTTCACGTGGTTCAAGGCGCCTCGCGCCGGCGAGCTGTACAAGGGCCAGTGCGCCGAGCTGTGCGGACGCGGCCATGCCGACATGACCGCGCGCGTGAGAGTCGTCTCGCCGGGCGAGTACGAGACCTGGCTCGCCGATCAGAGACAGGCGATCGCCGACGCGAACAGACAGGCCGTCCAGCTGCGCAGACAGCTCGCGTCCGACGGCATCATCTAGCGCCTCCACTGACAAGCAGACAAAGGAATCCCGAACCGATCATGGCCACCACCGCCCCCGCACTGAAGCCAGTGCCTCAGGTGATCGCCCACGAGGTCCAGGCCGAGCCCACGCGCGCGCGGTGGACCGAGTGGTTCACCACGACCGACCACAAGAAGATCGGGATCCTCTACATCGTCACGACGTTCGCGTTCTTCCTGATCGGCGGCGTCGAGGCGCTGCTGATGCGCCTGCAGCTGGGTACGCCGAACAACAACCTGCTGACGCCCGAGCGCTACAACGAGCTCTTCACGCTCCACGGCACGACGATGATCTTCTTGTTCGTCGTGCCGATGATGGCGGGCTTCGCGAACTACTTCCTGCCGCTGATGATCGGCGCGCGCGACATGGCATTCCCTCGCCTCAACGCGCTCTCCTACTGGCTGCTGCTGTTCGGGGGGATCGTCTTCTACTCCTCGCTCTTCTGGCAGCCGCCCGAGGCCGGGTGGTTCTCCTACACCCCGCTCTCGAGCGAGATCTTCACGCCGAGCGGCGGCCAAGACGCCTGGATCTACCTGATCCACATCACCGGCATCTCCTCGCTCGTCGGCGCGATCAACTTCTACGCCACGATCGTGAACATGCGCGCGCCCGGCATGGGCTGGGGCCGCCTGCCGCTGTTCGTGTGGGCGATCCTGATCTACGCGCTGCTGCTGATCCTCGCCCTGCCGGTGATTGCCGGCGCCGTCACGATGCTGCTGACGGACCGCAACTTCGGCACGCACTTCTTCGATCCGACCGAGGGCGGCTCGCCGATCCTGTGGCAGCACCTCTTCTGGTTCTTCGGGCACCCCGAGGTCTACATCATGATCCTGCCGGGCTTCGGGATCATCTCCGAGGTCCTGCCGGTGTTCGCGCGCAAGCCGATCTTCGGCTACAAGGCGATCGCCGCCTCGACGGTCGTGATCGCCTTCCTCGCCGCGCTCGTGTGGGCGCACCACATGTTCGCCGTGCCGGTGCCGACCGTCGTGCTCGGCTTCTTCATGCTCTCGTCGTTCCTGATCGCTGTGCCGACGGGTGTGAAGATCTTCAACTGGATCGCCACGCTGTGGCGCGGCACGATCGAGTTCACGACGCCGCTCTACTTCGCCGTCGGCTTCCTCTCGATCTTCGTCGTCGGAGGCATCACCGGCATCTTCCTCGCCGTGTTCCCCGTCGACTGGCAGCTGACCGACACGTACTTCGTCGTCGCGCACTTCCACTACGTGCTGATGGGCGGCGCGGTCTTCACGATCTTCTGTGGCCTCTACTACTGGTACCCGAAGATGACGGGCCGGATGCTGAGCGAACCGCTCGGCAAGGCGTCCTTCTGGCTGATGTTCGTCGGCTTCAACATGACGTTCCTGGTGCAGCACGCGATGGGCCTCTCCGGCATGCCGCGGCGCGTCTACCAGTACCCGGCCGACGCCGGCCTGACGGTCTACAACCAGATCTCGACGGTCGGCTCGTTCGTGCTTGGGCTCGGGATCCTGCTGTCGGTGATCAACTTCGTCCGCAGCTATAAGAACGGCGCCGTCGCCGGGCCCGACCCGTGGAAGGGCAACACGCTCGAGTGGTTCACCACCTCGCCGCCGCCGGTCAACAACTTCGACGTCGTGCCGCGCATCCGCTCGGTCGAGCCGATGAAGGACATCCGCCGGCAGGTCGAGCGGCAGTCCGGCATCGCGCACAGCGAGACCGAGGGTCAGCCCGTCACCTTCGCGTGACGCCGGCAGCTCGGTTCGGCTCCGTCACGCGCTAGGCTGCCACCGGTCGTGGAAGCCTCCCGTCTCACCTCCCCCACGCCGGTCGAGCGCACCGCTGCCGTCGTCGAGCAGCCGGTGCCCGCACACGGCGTGCGCCAGCTCGTCGCGGACTACGTCACGCTGACGAAGCCGCGCGTCCAGCTGCTGCTGCTGCTGACGACCGTCGCAACGATGGAGGTCGCCGGCAGCCCGTCGCTCGGCCTGATCCTGCTGACGCTGCTCGGCGGTGCGCTGTCCGCCGGCGGCGCCGGGGCCGTGAACCACTGGTACGACCGCGACATCGACCTGCAGATGGCGCGCACGGCGACGCGGCCCGTCCCGTCCGGGCGCATCTCCCCGCGCGCCGCGCTCACCTTCGGCATCACGCTGGCCGTGCTGTCGTTCGCGGAGCTGAGCCTCTGCGTCAACGTGCTGGCGGCGTGCCTGGCGCTGTCGGGCTTCCTCGGTTACGTGTTCGTCTACACGCTGTGGCTCAAGCGCTCGACGCCGCAGAACATCGTCATCGGCGGCGCCGCCGGCGCCGTCCCGCCGCTCGTGGGTTGGGCCGCGGTTACCGGATCGCTCGACCCGGCCGCGCTCTACCTGTTCGCGATCGTCTTCTACTGGACGCCGCCGCACTTCTGGGCGCTCAGCCTGCTGATGAAGGACGAGTACGCGAAGGTCGAGATCCCGATGCTGCCGGTCGTGCGCGGCGAAGACGAGACACGCCGCCAGATCACGCTCTACAGCGTCCTGCTCGTCGCGATCACCTTCTTGCCGTTCGCCGGGCGCCTGTTCGACGGTCTCTACGCGGTCGTCGCGGGCGTGCTGGGCGCGATCTTCCTCACCTTCGCCGTGCGGCTGCAGCGCAACCCGGATCGCCGCGCCGCGCTGCGCCTGTACCTGTACTCACTGCTCTACCTCGCGCTGCTGTTCGCCGCGATGGTGGTCGACGTCAAGCTGTAGCGCGACGCCGGCCCGCCCCCGACCTCGATAGGATTCGCCTCCTCATGGACCGTCGCCTCGCCCGCAAGAACATCCGCTCAGCCCTGATCGCCACGGCGGTCTGCGTCTTCATGTTCGGCGCCTCGTTCCTGGCCGCCGCGATCTACATCTCATGACGAATCCCGAGCAGACTCCCCCGCCTGTTGGCGAGGAGATCCACCTCCCCGGCCCGAGCCTCCTGCCGATCCTCAACGCGGCCGGCATCACGCTCGCGCTGATCGGCATCACGCTCGGCTGGGTGCTGTGCCTCGTCGGCGGCATCCTGTTCGTCGTGACGACGTGGAAGTGGATCGCGTCGACGCGCCGCGACATCGCAGCGCTGCCGCCAGAGCACTCCTCGCACTGAGGCGGCCTCAGCCGCTCGCGCCCGCGCTGAGCGGCACCGCGCAAACAGCGCCGTCCTCAGTCCAGCAGCGCACGACGTCGCGCATCGAGAGGACGCCGACGAGCTCGCCGCCCTCGACGACGATCAGGTGACGGAAGCCGCCGCGGACCATCTCGCAGGCGGCCTGCTCGAGCGACCAGTCGGGCGCCGCGAACACGAGGTCGCTCGTGAGGTGGTCGCCGACACGCTCGGCATCGGGGTCCAGGCCACGGCCGATCGCCGCCAGCACGTCGCGCTCCGTCAGCAGGCCCGGCCCGGGTTGCTCTCCGTCGAGCACGATCGCCGAGCCGACACGCCGCTCGTGCATCATGCGCGCGGCCTCGCGCAGCGTGTGCCCTGGTCCCACCGTCAACGAGGTCGCGCTCATCCCCTCACGCACTTGCATCGTTCGGCCTCCCGTTTGCTTGCAACGATTGCCTCAAAGCATAGTCGCCCGTCTGGATGCGGCGCGAGACGCGGTTTGCGCCCGGCGTACCCAAAGCGCGCCAATGCGCCAGCTTGGAGGTTTCCTGCGCGCTACGACAACCAAACCTGCGCTTTGTACGTATCTGCTGCACATGCAACGACCCGGAACCGTCCGTCACCGCACGCAGCTCTATACGGAAGCGATCCGGATCGTCGAAGCCGAGTACGCATCGGATCTCGAGCTCGACGACATCGCCCGCCGTGTCGCCAGCTCCCGTCGCCAGCTGCAGCGCGCCTACGCCGAGATCGGCCACACCACGTTCCGCGAGCACCTCACGCGCGTGCGCATGGAGCGTGCCGCCGGTCTGCTCGCGAACGGCTCGATGACGGTCCGCGAGGTCGCGCGCCGCGTCGGTTACCGCCAGCCGGCGCAGTTCGCGAAGACGTTCCGCCGCCACCTCGGCGCGGTCCCCTCGGCCTACCGCACACGCATGCGCGACCGCGGCGCGGCGATGCAGCACGCCGCCTAGAAACGTCGGCCGAAGGCGGTCGCTTGCGACTGCCGGAGGCGCTATTGCCGACGCGCCACCTCCTTCGCAGCGCCGGACTTCGGTCCGCCGGCGCCGACCCGGTTTGCGGTACGTCCCACCTGTCCCTTAGGATCGCGCCCGGAGAGTTTCGAAGGGTGCTCGCGACAGGACACGACGGTGCGTAGGCACCCAATCATCCAGATGGTCGCCATTGGTGCGATCGCGTCTGCGATCGGCATCGCGCTGGCGCTGTGGATCAACTGGTTCCCGGCCGACGCCGCGAAGCAGGGCAAGCCGATCGACACGCTCTACGACGTGCTGATGATCGTCTCGATCCCGATCTTCGTGCTCGTGATGACGGTGATCCTCTACTCGGCGTGGGCGTTCCGCATGCGCCCCGGCCAGGAGAACGAGGACGGTCCGCCGATCCACGGCAACACACGCCTCGAGGTCTTCTGGACGGCGATCCCGGCGATCATCCTCGTGTCGCTCTGCAGCTACGCCTACGCCGTGCTGAACGACATCGAGAAGGTGCGCGCCGACGAGCTGGTCGTGAAGGTGCATGCGATCCAGTTCGCGTGGACCTTCGAGTACCCCCAGGCGGACGGCAGACCGGTCGTCTCCAACCAGCTGTACCTGCCGAAGGACAAGCCGGTGCGGTTCGACATCGACTCGCAGGACGTGCTGCACGACTTCTGGGTCCCGGCCTTCCGCGTGAAGATCGACGCCGTCCCGGGCATCACCACGAGACTGCGCGTGACGCCCACCAGAGTCGGCATCTTCCCTGTCGTCTGCGCCGAGCTGTGCGGCCTCGGCCACTCCGTCATGCGCTCGACCGCGCACGTGCTCTCGCCCGCGGCCTTCGACAGATGGCTGGCGTCGGAGAAAGCGCCGGCGGTCAACGCCGGCGGCGGTGGCGGCAGACAGCTTTCGCAGGATCAGTTGGTCGCACTCGGGAGAACGACGTTCGTCGGCGACGGCGGCTGCGGCGCCTGCCATACGCTCGCCGATGCCGGTTCCACCGGCTCGACCGGTCCGGATCTCGACAGAGTCCTGAGAGGTCAGAGCGAGGACGACATCCGCACCGACATCGTCGACCCGAACGCAAGAATCGCCCCCGGGTATCAGGCGAACATCATGCCGCCGAACTTTGAGCAGACCCTCTCGGCCCAGCAGCTCGACGGGCTGGTTGCGTACTTGGCTACCGTGTCGAAGTGATGAGGAGATCAAGCCAATGATCGCCAAGCTCCGCGCTCCCGGCTGGTACCGCGCAGGCCTGTTCATGTTGTTCGGCGTGGCCTTCGCGTACTTGCTCGTCGGGGTGGTGCGGAGCGCGATGCACTACCCGGATGCGTGGGACGACGGCGACGCGATCACGATCGTCTCGCTGCTCGGGACGCCGCTCTTCTTCCTCGTCGGACTCGGCTGTTTCGACTACTGGTTCTACTGGGTCTCCGGCCGCCCGACGCGCCCCGAGGACCACTCCGCGCACGGCGCCCACGGCTGGAAGG
>Ga0126311_10001649_pt1 | contig 10916 bp, 2 predicted proteins | sample Plot61_FD_92539 | JGI IMG/M metagenome (GOLD analysis project Ga0126311, IMG submission 92539) | Serpentine soil microbial communities from UC McLaughlin Reserve, CA, USA - Plot61 | ecosystem: Environmental > Terrestrial > Soil > Grasslands | place: USA: UC McLaughlin Reserve, Lake County... | reverse complement strand
CGCGCCTGCTGCGGATGGGCGGAGACGAGCACGTCCTTCTGCTGACGATGCACCACATCATCTCGGACGGGTGGTCGAGCGGCGTGATGGTGAGGGAGTTGGCGGCGCTCTACGAGGCGTACGTCAGGGGTGAGGAGTCTCCGCTCGAAGAGTTGGGCGTGCAGTACGGGGACTACGCCCTGTGGCAGCGCGAGCAGATGACGGGCGAGGCGCTTGAGACTCAGCTCGCCTACTGGAAAAATCAACTCGCGGGCGCGCCGCAGATGCTCGAATTGCCGACGACGCGGCCGCGCTCAGTCGCCAAAGTTTTTCGCGGCGCGCGGGAGGAGCTTACGCTCTCGCCGCAGTTGACGGGGTGGCTCAAGGCGCTGAGCCGGGGCGAGGGCGCGACGTTGTACATGACTCTCTTGGCCGCCTTCGACGTGCTGCTCTGGCGCTACAGCGGGCAGACGGACATCCTCGTCGGCTCGCCGATTGCGAACCGCAACCGCGCCGAGACGGAACCGCTCATAGGCTTCTTCGTCAACACGCTCGTGCTGCGCGCGCGCGTAGACGAGCGCCGGAGCTTCCGGGAATTGTTGGCTCGGGTCAAGGATGTGTGTCTGGGGGCTTACGCGCATCAGGACGTGCCGTTCGAGAAGCTGGTCGAGGAGTTGCAGCCGGAAAGAAGCTTGAGCCGCACGCCGCTGTTTCAAGTGATGTTCGCCCTACAGAACGCGCCGATGCCGGTGCTGAAGTTGGATGACCTCAAGCTGTCTCTCGCGGACATCGCCGGGGAGACGGCCAAGTTCGATTTGACGCTCTCGCTCGAAGAGTCGCGCGGCGGGCTGTCGGGCGCTTTGGAGTACAACGGCGACCTCTTCGACGCGCACGCCGTCAGGCGCATGGCCGGACATTACCGGCGACTGTTGGAGAGTATCGTCGAGAACGCGGGCGGGCCTCTCTCGGCGCTGACCCTGTTGAGCGCGGCGGAGCGCCGTCAACTGCTCGTCGAATGGAATGACACCGGGCGCGGCGACGCGCCGCACGCGTGTGCTCACCAGTTGTTCGAGCGGCAGGCCGCGCTCACGCCCGAGGCCGCCGCCGTGGTCTCCGAGCGAGGACAGATGACCTACGGCGAATTGAACCGGCGGGCCAACATGCTGGCGCATCACCTGCGGGGCCTCGGCGTCGGGCCGGAGACGCCCGTCTGCATCTGCGTCGAGCGCTCGGCCGAACTGTTAATAGGCATACTCGCCGTCGCCAAGGCCGGGGGGGCTTACGTACCGCTCGACCCGTCCTACCCGGCGCAACGTCTCTCCTTCATGTTGCGGGACAGCCGCGCGCCGGTACTTCTGACGCGCGAGGGCTTGCGCGGATTGTTCGAAGGGTGTGAGGCCGCGCCGGTGCTGCTCGACCTCGACGCGGAGGCCATCGCACGCCGGAGCCCCGAGAACCCGCGCGGCGGCGTGCTGCCCGACAACCTCGCGTACGTCATCTACACTTCGGGCTCTACGGGCAGGCCGAAGGGCGTTCAGATAACACACGCGTCTTTGATGAATCTCGTCGGGTGGTACCGGCGCACTTCGCACGTCGCGGCGGGCGAGAGGGTGGCCCAACTCTCGGGCGTCGGGTTCGACGCCTCGGTCTTCGAGCTGTGGCCCAACCTGACGGCGGGCATGACCTCTTACCTGCCCGACGAGGAGACGCGTCTCGCGCCGGAGAAGCTGCGCGACTGGCTGGTCTCAAACCGCATCAACGCGTGCTTCGCGCCGACCCCGCTGGCCGAGCTGATTCTGACGCTTGAGTGGCCGGCGGACGCGGCGCTCCGCGCGCTCTACACGGGCGGGGACACGCTGCACCAATTCCCCGACGCCTCCCTCCCTTTTCAGTTGGTGAACAGTTACGGGCCGACCGAGAACACGGTCATCGCCACCTCCGGCCGCGTCACGCCCGAGGACGCGCGCGCGAGCCACGCCCCGCACATCGGCCGCCCCGTCGATAACGTCGAAGTCTACCTGCTCGACCGAAACATGGAGCCCGTGCCCGTGGGCGTGCGCGGCGAGCTGTACGTCGGCGGCGCGAGCCTCGCGCGCGGCTACGCGAACGAGCCGGGGTTGACCGCGGAGGCGTTTATCCCGAACCCCTTCGCGGCCCCGCCCGGCTCGCGCCTCTACCGGACGGGCGACGCGGCGCGCTACCTGCACGACGGCCGGATAGAGTTCCTCGGCCGCCTCGATTATCAGGTGAAGATTCGCGGCTTCCGCGTCGAGCTGGGCGAGATAGAGGGGGCGCTGAAGAGGCACGCGGACGTGCGCGAAGCCGCCGTCGTCTGTGACGAGGTGCGGCCCGGCGAGCACCGCCTGACGGCCTACCTCGCGCTCGACGCGGGCGCGCACCCGTCGCTCGATAAGCTGCGCGGCTACCTGACGGAGACGCTGCCGGAGTACATGCTCCCCTCGGCCTTCGTCATGCTGGAGCGCCTGCCCCTCAACGCCAACGGGAAGATAGACCGCAGCGCTCTGCCCGGCGGCGGCGGCGCGCACCTCGCGCCCGACGCCGCGTACGTCGCGCCCGCGACGGAGTTGGAGCGCGTCATCGCAAAGCTCTGGCAGGAGCTTCTGGCCGTGGAGCGGGTGGGCATCCACGACAACTTCTTCGACCTCGGCGGCCATTCGCTGCTCATCATACGGATGCGCGGCAGGCTACAGGAGACTCTCCGGCGCGAGATAGCGGTCGTAGAGTTGTTCAAGTACCCGACCGTCAGCGCGCTGGCGCGTCACCTCGGCGGCGAGAACGGCGCGCGGGAGCCCGAAGGCGTGTCGCCGCACCGGCGTCGCGGCGAGGCGCGTCGCGAGTCCGCCGAAAGGCGTACGCGCCGCCCGCCGAAGCGGCCGACTCTTTAGCGTCGCCGCGCGAGACCGTCAGATGCTAGTTTAATTGCTTGCGGCAGAAGATGCCCTTTTAGTAAGATGTGCCCTCCTTAAGCAGGCGGCGGCTATCTTAAATTAACGACACCTCATCATGTTTCTAAAGATTCGACGAGCGTTGATTCCCGTCATAATGATAAGTGACATCTTCACGCCTGATACGCCGGAGCCAAGCCCGATACGCCCCGTACTCAGTGTCGAAGGGTTCATCTTTGTGCGCGGCCTCCTCGCCCGCGCCGCTCTTGCCCTCAGCCCGGCCCGCAAGTTAACGAACCCACTCTAAAATAAAATCCCGCGCCCGCGGCAGGCAGGGCGCGGAGTCTTGATAGCGCGGGCCGAAGTTGAAGCACTGGCCCACAACGGGGCGGCGGCTCGCACTTTATTCATTGAACCTGATTCTGGTCGCGGTAGTTTCTACTCGTGGGGGACTTGTATGAGTGGCGCGGACGCTTTCAGTTATGACATCGCCGTCATCGGCATGGCCGGTCGTTTCCCCGGCGCGCGCGGCGTCGAAGAGTTCTGGCAGAACTTGCGCGGCGGCGTGGAGTCGGTCAGCTTCTTCTCGGACGAAGAGTTGCTGCGACGCGGCGTCGAGCCCGAGTTGTTGGGCGACGCCAACTACGTCAAGGCCGGGGCCGTCGTCGAAGACGCAGAACTCTTCGACGCGCCGTTCTTCAACTTCACGCCGCGCGAGGCGGAGATGACGGACCCGCAGCACCGGCTCTTCATCGAACACGCGTGGCAGGCGTTGGAGACGGCCGGGTACGACGCGGAGAAGTACGCGGGCCGCGTCGGAGTCTTCGCGGGCGAGAGCGTCAACTCTTACCTCCTGCACAACCTTCTTCCGCGGCGCGAGCTGATCGAATCGGTGGGCGTCTTTCAAACCCTTATAGGCAACGACCGCGACCACCTGGCCACGCAGACCGCATACAAACTGAACTTAAAGGGGCCGTGCCTCAACATCCAGACGGCCTGCTCGACCTCGCTCGTGGCGGTGCACGTGGCCTGCCAGAGTTTGCTCAATCAGGAGTGCGACATCGCGCTCGCGGGCGGCGTCTCGGTCGGCGTGCCGCAGGGGCAGGGCGCGCTCTATCAGGAGGGCGGCATCGTCTCGCCCGACGGTCACTGCCGGGCCTTCGACGCGCGGGCCGGCGGGACTGTGAAGGGGAGCGGGGTGGGGGTCGTCGTGTTGAAGCGTCTGGCCGACGCGCTGGCCGACGGCGATTGTATCGAGGCCGTGATTAAAGGCTCGGCCGTCAACAACGACGGCTCGCTCAAAGTCGGCTACACAGCGCCGAGCGTCGAAGGGCAGGCGGGGGTCATCGAAGAGGCTCTGGCGGCGGCGTCGGTCGAGCCCGAGACCATCGGCTACGTAGAGGCGCACGGGACGGGGACGGCGCTCGGCGACCCGATTGAGATAGCCGCGCTCGCTCAGGCTTTCGGCGCGGGCGGCGGCGCGCGGGGCTCCTGCGCCATAGGCTCTCTGAAGACGAACGTCGGCCACCTGGACGCGGCGGCGGGCGTCGCCGGTCTCATCAAGACCGTGCTCGCGCTCAAGCACCGCGAGATTCCGCCGAGCCTACATTTCGAGCGGCCCAACCCGAACATAGACTTTTCGCGGACTCCGTTCTACGTCAACACACGGCTTACCGCGTGGGAGTCGGACGCCGCGCCGCGCCGCGCGGGCGTCAGCTCCTTCGGCATCGGCGGCACGAACGCGCACGTCATACTCGAAGAAGCCCCCGAGCCCGCGCCTTCGGGCGCTTCCCGCGCGCGCCAACTGCTGACGCTCTCGGCCAGGACGGAGACGGCGCTCGGGCAGGCGACCGCCAATCTGGCCGCGCATCTCGAACGACACCCCGACTCGAACCTCGCCGACGTTGCCTACACGCTTCAGTCGGGGCGAAGGGATTTTACACACCGCCGCGCTTTCGTCTGCCGTGACACGCAGGACGCCGTGCGCGTCCTCGCATCGACGGACGCGGGCCGCACGCGGAGCAGCTTTCAGGAGGACGCGGCTGTGCCGGCCGTCGTCTTCATGTTCCCCGGTCAGGGCTCGCAGTACGCGCGCATGGGGCGGGAGCTTTACGAGGGCGAGCCTGCGTTCCGACTCGAAGTTGACCGCTGCGCGGACGTGCTTGGCGCGGACGCGGGCCTCGACCTGCGCGGCGCGTTGTACGGGGAAGCGGACTCCGACGAGGCCGCGGCGCGGCTGATGCAGACCTCCGTCACGCAGCCCGCGCTGTTCGTCGTCGAATACGCGCTGGCGAAATTGTTGATGAGTTGGGGCGTGCGCCCGGAGGCGTTGATAGGTCACAGCGTAGGCGAGTACGTCGCCGCGTGTCTGGCCGGAGTCTTCTCCGTCGAGGACGCCTTGAGGTTGGTGTCGGCGCGCGGGCGACTGATGCAGCAGATGCCCGCGGGCGCGATGCTGGCCGTGCCGCTTTCGGAGCGAGGCTTGCTGCCCTTCCTGAGCGATGCGGTGAGCGTGGCCGCGATAAACGGGCCTGCGATGTGCGTCGTCTCGGGGGCGTCGGAGGAGATTCAGAACACGGAGGTGCGGCTCGCGGCCGAGGGCGTCGCCTCTCGCCGCCTGCACACTTCACACGCCTATCATTCGGAGATGATGCAGCCGGTCGTCGGGCAGTTCGAGAGGGAGGTCGCCGCGATTCAGTTGCACGCCCCGAGGGTTCCGTACATCTCCGGCCTGACGGGGACGTGGATTAAGCCCGAGGAGGCGACCGACGCGGGTTACTGGTCGAGGCAGTTGCGCGCGCCCGTGCGCTTCGCCGCGGGGGTCTCGGAGTTGTTGAAAGAGCGCGGGCGAATTTTGTTGGAGGTCGGGCCGGGCCAAAGTCTTACGACGCTCGTGCGCCAACAGCGTAACGGCTCGGCGGGTCGCCTCGCGCTCCCCGCGCTCGCGCGCCCGCGCGGGCAGGAGTCGGAACTCTCGGGCCTGCTCGAAACTCTCGGCCAACTCTGGGCCGAAGGCGTCGTCGTCGATTGGGGCGCTTTCTACTCCGGCCAACGACGCCGCCGCGTCACTCTCCCGACCTACCCCTTCGAGCGTCGGCGGTATTGGATTGACGCACCGGCCCGGACGGACGCCGAGGACGTGTCGCAACGCGCGTCGAAGCGAAAGCCGGACGCGGCCGATTGGTTCTACGTCCCTTCCTGGAAGCGCTCGACAGTCCGCCGGGAAGCCGTCGAACAAGGCGCGACGACGAAAGGCCGTTGTAGCTTAATCTTCGAGGACGACGCGGGTCTCGCCTCGCTCGTCGCTCGACGTTTGGGAGACGCGGGCGCGGAAGTCTTCGTCGTCAAAGCGGGCGAGCGCTTCGGCAAGGTCTCCGAGCGCGTCTACGAAATCAACCCGCGCCTGCGCACAGACTACGACGCGCTATTCGCGGAGCTTCGCGCGAACGGTAAAGCGCCGGAAGCGATTCTGCACGCGTGGGGCGTCTCGGACGAGTCAGAGGCGGCGGCGACGCACGACACTTTTGAGTCGTCGCAGGCGACTTGCGAGTCGGCGCAGGCGAAAGGTTTTTACAGCCTGCTTTTTCTGATGCAGGCGATGGGCGAGGGCATGCCCGCGGGGCCGCTCAGCCTCGCCGTCGTCACGAGCGACGCGCAGGAGGTGACGGGCGAAGAGTCTCTGTCGCCGTCCAAGGCGACCGCGCTCGGGCTCTGCAAGGTCGTCCCGCAGGAGTACCCGCACGTCAACTGCCGCTCGATTGACGTGACCCTCCCGGCGCGAGAGGCGGAGCGCGAAGCGTTAGCCGACAACCTCGTCGCCGAACTCGCCGCGACCGACGCGGAGACGACAATCGCATACCGCGGGCGTCACCGCTGGGTGCAAATCTTCGAGCCGGTCAAGTTCACGGAGACGTTGCGGGAGTCGCCGGGCGCGGGGCGCTTGCGCGAGGGCGGAGTCTATCTTTTGACGGGCGGGCCGGGCGACATCGACCTCGCGCTGGCGCGAAGCCTCGCCTCGACGGTGCGCTGCAAACTCGTCCTGCGCGCCGCGGCGCAACTCCCCGCACGCGAGGAGTGGCGGCAATGGTTGGAGGCGCACGACGAGCGGGACGAAGTCTGCCGTCACGTCCGAGGCGTCCTGGAACTTGAAGAGGCGGGGGCGGAAGTCCTGACCTACTGCGCGGACGCGAGCGACCTCGAACGGATGGCCCCCGTCATCGCCGAGGCGCGCGAACGCTTCGGCCGGATAGACGGAGTCTTTCACACGTCGGCGGTCACGGGCGGCGGCATGATTCAACTGAAGACGCCCGAAGCAATCGAGGCGGTCTTCAGGCCGAAGGTACAGGGGACGCTCGCGCTGCAATCGCTCTTGAAGGACGAGCCGCCGGACTTCTTCGTGCTCTTCTCGACGACGCTTTCGCTGACGGGCGTCTTCGGTCAGGCGGACTACTGCGCGGCGAACGCTTTTCTCGACGCGTTCGCGCGCGCGCAGACCGCCGCGGGCGAGACGCTGACGGTGTCAGTCAACTGGAACCTGCCGCACTGGGAAGACTGGCAGGAGGCGGGGCTCGCGGGCGCGCCGGAGTTTCAGGCGCAGTTCGCGGAGATGCGGAGGGCTTACGGCCTGACGCACGCGGACGGCGTCGGGGCGGTGCTGCGCATCATCGAAGGCACGCAGCCGCAGGTCGTCGTCTCGACGCAGGACTTCCAAGCCTTGATGGACGCGCAGAGGCATGCGGCCGCGGGCGACCTGCTCGACCGGTTGAAGTCCGCGCGCGCGTCGGGCGGTGCGCGGGGCGACGCGCGGGCCGAAGCCTACGCGCGGCCCGAGGGCGAGACCGAGCAACGCGTCGCGTCCGCGTGGGAGGAGATTTTCGGCGTCGAGCGCGTGGGCCGCCGCGACAACTTCTTCGAGCTGGGCGGCAACTCGCTCATAGCCATCCAGCTCGTCTCTCAAATACGCAAAATCTTTCAAGTGGAGCTGCCGCTCAATCGTCTCTTCGAATCGCCGACCGTCGAAGGGCTCGCCCTCGCCGTCGAGGAGAGCCGTCAGAAGGCGAAAGAGACCGAAGAGATCGAGCGCCTGCTGATGGAGATAGAAGGTCTCTCGCCCGACGAGTTGCAGGCACACCTGTCAGAGGAACTACAGACCGGGAGCGAGCACAGCCTAGATGGATGACATCGCCAAGCGACTTGAGGCTTTGACCTCGGAACAACGCGAGCTGCTTGAGCTGCGGCTGAGAAAGAAGGGCTTGCAGTCGCCGCTCGCGGGCGGAGACCCGAGCGCCGCGGTCGAGACCGCCGCGCCCGAAGTCAGCGAAGACCCGCACGCGTGGAAGGAGCGCAGGGTCGAGCGCGGCGTGCGCTTCGGCATCTACTTCTTCTCCGACGACGGCTCGAAGAACAGCGACGACAAGTATCGTCTGCTGCTCGAAAGCGCGAAGTTCGCCGACCGCCACGGCTTCAGCGCCGTCTGGACGCCGGAGCGCCACTTCCAAGCCTTCGGGGGGCTGTACCCGAACCCGTCCGTCCTGAGCGCCGCGCTGGCGATGATTACGGAGCGCACGCAGATTCGCGCGGGGAGCGTCGCCCTGCCGCTGCATCATCCGGTGCGCGTCGCGGAAGAATGGTCTGTGGTCGATAACCTCTCGCGCGGGCGCGTCGGCGTCTCGTTCGCTTCCGGCTGGCACCCCGACGATTTCCTGTTCGCGCCCGGCGTCTACGACGAGCGCAAGGAGGTGATGTATCGCCACATCGAGACGATAAGGAAGTTGTGGGCGGGCGAGTCCGTGACGTTTCAGAGCGTGAACGACAGCGCGGTCGGGGTCAGCATTCTCCCGAAGCCCATTCAGGCGCAGCTCCCGGTCTGGATTACCACGGCGGGCAGTCCCGAGACCTGGAACAGGGCCGGGGAGATAGGCGCGAACGTTTTGGCGGCGCTCCCCGGCTACGAAGTGCAAGACCTCGCAAGGTTCATACGCGACTACCGCGCGGCGCGCGCGCGCGCCGGCCACGACCCGCGCGCGGGCATAGTCTCGCTGATGGCCCACACCTTCGTCGGCGAAGATAACGCGGCGGTCAGGGAGAAGGTGCGACAGCCCTTCTCAAACTACCTGCGGACTTACTTCAAGCAGTTCGAGCACGCACAGGCCGGCACGCCGATGAGCGAGGCCGACAAGGACGCGCTGATGGCGGCGGCCTTCGAGAACTACTTCCAGGAACGCACCCTGTTGGGCACGCCCGCCAAGTGCGCGCGGCTGGTCGAGCGCCTGTCGGCGGCGGGGGTTGACGAGCTGGCCTGCCTCATAGACTTCGGAGTCGATACGGATTCGGTGTTGGAGAGCCTGAGCTACCTGAACGAGTTGAAGGAACATTTCGCGCAAGCGTCGGGTGAGGAAGCATGAGCGATCTGGCTGAGAGAATAACCGCGTTAAGCCCGCAGCAGCGTGCCCTGTTCGAGGCGATGCTCAGGAAGAAGGGACTGCGCGCCCCCGAGGCGCAGACCATCCCGCGCGTCGAGCGCACGGCGTCGAACCTCTACCCGCCTTCCATCGACCAGGAGCGGCTCTGGTTCATAGAACAGTTGCAGCCCGGCAACACGGCTTACAACATCTTCACCGCCAGCCGCCTGCGCGGCCCGCTCGATGTCGGGGCCATGCACGCGGCCGCAAACGAACTGCTGCGGCGTCACGAAGTCCTGCGCACCACCTTCAAGGTCGTCGAGGGACAGCCGATGCAGTTCGTCGCCCCGACTCTTGAGCTGTCTCTCGCGCCCGTCGATTTGGAGCCGCTGCCGCGGGCCGAGCGCGAGGCGGAAGCCCTCCGGCGCGTGCTCGAAGATGTCTCCGCGCCGTTCGACTTGGAGCGCGGGCCGCTCGTGCGCGCGGGGCTGCTCCGTCTGGGCGCGACGGAGCACGTCTTCTACCTCAACATGCACCACAGCATCACGGACCGCTGGTCGGCCGACATCATCGAACAGGACATCGGCGCGCTCTACTACTCGTTCCTTCAGGGGCAGCCGCCGTCTCTGCCGGAACTCCCGATCCAGTTCGTAGACTACGCCGTCTGGCAGCGCGAGAGGATGCGCGGCGAAATCTATCAGGCGCAGCTCGCCTACTGGAAGAAGCAGTTGGGGGGCGCGCCATTCGTGTTGGAGCTGCCGGCGGACAACCCGCGCCCGTCCGTCCAAACCTTCCGCGGCGAGCGCGTCTACTTCCGTCTACGCAAAGCCCTGCTCGAAGCGCTCAGAGAGTTGAGCCGCGAGGAGGGCGCGACGATGTACATGACGTTGATGGCCGCCTACAAGCTCCTGCTCTACCGCTACACGGGGCAGGAGGACATGCTGGTCGGCTGCTCCATCGCCAACCGCGACCGCCCGGAGACGCAGAACATGGTGGGCTTCCTGCTCAACCTGCTCGTGCTGCGCACGGACATGTCGGGCAACCCGACCTTCCGCGAGCTGCTCGCGCGCGAGCGCGAAACGGCGCTCGGCGCTTACGCGCACCAAGACCTGCCCTTCGGCAAGCTGGTTCAGGAGTTGCGCCCCACACAAGACCCGAGCCGCAACCCCGTCGCGCAGGCGGCCTTCATCTATCTCGACTTCCCCGAGCTGAAGACTATGGAGTCGATGGGGCTCGAAGTCACGCCGCTCGTGATAGACAACGGCGCGTCGAGATTCGACCTGACGCTCGCCCTGACCGAGACCGACGACGGCTTTAACGGGTCGTTCGAATACATCTCCGAACTCTACGAGCGCCCGCGCATGGAGCGCATGGCGAAACACCTGGAGACCCTGCTGGAACACGTCGTCGCCGACCCCGACCGACGCATCCGAGAGCTTCCGCTGCTCACCCGGCGGGAGCGCCGGCAACTCCTCTACGACTTCAACGACACGCGCCGAGACCCTCAGCCCGCGGGCACGATTCACCGACTCTTCGAGGCGCAGGCCGCGCGCACGCCCGACGCCCCCGCGCTTGAGTCCGGCGGCGCTTCGCTCTCCTACCGGGAGCTGAACCGACGCGCCGACCGTTT
>Ga0126311_10001648_pt1 | contig 10917 bp, 12 predicted proteins | sample Plot61_FD_92539 | JGI IMG/M metagenome (GOLD analysis project Ga0126311, IMG submission 92539) | Serpentine soil microbial communities from UC McLaughlin Reserve, CA, USA - Plot61 | ecosystem: Environmental > Terrestrial > Soil > Grasslands | place: USA: UC McLaughlin Reserve, Lake County... | reverse complement strand
GCGCCCGCGTCTTCTTCACCGACTTTCGCTACACGGAGCGCGCCGCGGACGAGGTCGAGGGGTGGGACGTGGTGACCATCTCCGACGACTGGCTGGGAGGGATCGCGGAGCGCTTCGCCGGCTCCGTCGGATTCGAGGACGACCACGTCTCCGTGCGGCTGCTGCGGCGGATCGAGGAGAAAGCCCCCGACGGGGTCGAGATGGCGGCCGCCGGAGGCGCCGTCGAGAAGCTGCGCCGCGTCAAGGACGATGGGGAGCTGGCGGCGATCTCGGCGGCGGCCGAGCTTGCCGACGCGGTCTGGCGCTGGAGCATCGAGCAGGGCCTCTCCGGCCGCACCGAGCACGAGGTCGCCGCCGCCGCCGAAGCGAGGATCCGCGAGCTCGGCGCAGAGCCGTCCTTTCCCGCGATCGTGGCCGCCGGGCCCAATGGCGCGCTCCCGCATGCCGAGCCCGGCGAGCGGCAGATCGGCGCCGGCGAGCTGGTGGTCTTCGACATGGGCGCGAAGCTCGACGGCTACTGCTCCGACGGGACCCGCACCTTCGCCACCGGGGAGCCCGGCGGGCATGCGCGGGAGGTCTACGAGACCGTGCTCGCCGCCCAGTCCGCCGCCCTCGATGCGCTCACGGCCGGGGCCTCCGGGGAGGCGCTGGACGGGGCCGCCCGCGAGGTGATCGAGGCGGCCGGCCACGGCGACCGCTTCGGCCACGGCCTCGGCCATGGCGTCGGCCTCGAGGTGCACGAGGCGCCGCGCCTGTCGCAGCGCTCGGAGGACACACTGGCGCCGGGCGAAGTGGTGACCGTCGAGCCGGGCGTCTACCTGCCGGGCGAGCTCGGCGTTCGGATCGAGGATCTGGTCGTCGTCACCGACGAGGGCCACCGTAACCTCAGCGGGCTGCCGAAAGCGCTCGAGATCGTCGCCTAGCCGCGCCGCGCCGCGCCGCGGCTAGCGGCTGAGGTCGATCCCGTCGGCGACCCGCGCCCCGAAGGCGGCGACCAGCTCGACGGTTGCCTCGAGGTCGCCGAGGTCGACCAGCTCGACCGGCGAGTGCATGTAGCGCAGCGGGATGGAGACCAGGCCGGTGGCGATCCCCGAGCGGGAGATCTGGATCACGTCGGCGTCCGTGCTGGTCCCGCGGCCGCTGGCGCCGACCGTGTACTCGATTCCCGCCTCCTCGGCGGTCTCGACCAGCAGGTCGAACATCTTCGGGGAGAGGGTCGAGCCGCGGCCGATGACCGGGCCGGAGCCGAGGGCATGGCTGCCGACCTGCTTCTCGTCGACCCCCGGGGCGTCGGTGGCGTGGGTGACGTCGACGGCGATCGCCAGGTCGGGGCGGACCTCGAAGGCCGAGGTGCGGGCGCCGAATAGGCCGACCTCCTCCTGGACGGCCGCCACCGCCGCGAAGCTGGCCTGGAGCGAGCCGCGCTCGTCGCAGCGTCGCAGGGACTCGAGCGCCACGTAGGCGCCGAGGCGGTTGTCCATCGAGCGCGAGATCAGCCGGTCGCCGGCGAGCCGGACCGGCTCGGCGGCGATCACGGCAGGGTCCCCGACCCGGACCAGGCCGCTCGCCTCGTCGCGGTCGGCTGCGCCGATGTCGATGTGCAGGCCTTTCAGCTCGACCACTTTTTTCCTCTGCTCGGGATCGAGCAGGTGGATCGGCTTGCGGCCGACGACGCCGGAGACGACGCCTTCCTTGCCGCGCACCTCGACCCGCTGGCCGACGAGGATCTGCGGGTCCCAGCCCCCGATCGGATTGAAGTAGAGGAAGCCCTTCTCGTCTATGTGGCTGACGACGAGCCCGATCTCGTCGATGTGGCCGACCACGGCGAGCAGCGGCCCGTCCTCGCCGACCCTGGCGATCGAGGACCCGAGCCCGTCGCTGGAGAGCGAGGCGAAGGAGGCGGCCTCGCGCCAGATCGCCGCCGCCGGCCCCTCGTAGCCGGAGGGCGCGCCGGCGCGCAGCAGCCTGTCGAGCAGTTCGGGGGTCTCGGCCATCGGAGAGGGGCAGTATGCCAGGAGCGAAATGCCGTCCCACCGGGCTTTCAAATAACTTTTCCAATGTGGACATGCCGATTTCCGCGGTCATAACGGGCGCTTCCAGCGGGATCGGAGAGGCGACCGCTAAGCGGCTCGCCCGCGAGCCGGAAGCCGAGCTCGTCCTGGTCGCCCGCCGCGAGGAGCGCCTGCGGGCGCTCGCCGAGTCGCTCCCCTGCCGCGCGACCCACCTGGCTCTCGACCTGACCGAGGCCGATGCCCCGCAGCGGGTCGCCGCCCACGTCGCCGAGCAGCTTGACGGACGGCTCAGCCTGCTCGTCAACAACGCCGGGGCCTCCTGGCGCGGCAGCTTCGCCGAGGCCGGCTACGAGAACGTCCGCCGCCACATGGAGCTCAACTTCGACGCCGTGGTGCGGCTGACCGAGGCGCTGCTGCCCCCCCTGCGCTCCGCGGCGCCGTCCTCCATAGTCAACGTCGCGAGCACCGCCGGACGCGTCGCCCGGGCGCGGACCGGCTCCTATTCGGCCAGCAAGTTCGCGCTGATCGGCTGGACCGATGCGCTCTATGCGGAGGAGGGGCAGCACGGCGTGCACGTCGGCATGGTCCTGCCCGGCTACATCGCCACCGAGGGCTTTCCGGCAACGGAGCTGCGCGAGAAGGCGCTGACCCGCTGGCTGGTCTCCAAGCCGGAGCGGGTCGCCGACGCGATCCTCGAAGCCGGGCCGGGCGGCAGGGCCGAACGCTACGTGCCCCGGTTCTACGCCCTGCCTGCGGTGGCGCGCGTCCTCATGCCCGGGCTGGTGCGGCGCGTCCTCTCCGGCGGCTCTGCCGAGGCGCTGACGACGACCACCGCCGCCGAAAAGTCGGAAAGCGCTACTTGAACTGAGCGGGAGTCAGCCGGCAGCTGTCGAAGCCGAAGACGAAGCTGACGTTGTTCGCTGCATTGCTGCTGCGTTCCGCGCGGATCTTTTCGTGGGAAGCCTTGACCTTGTTCTCTTCCTTCAGCGCCTTGCCGACTTTGGCGAGATTTTTCTGCACCATCTTCAGGAAGCCGAACCACTTTTCGAGTCGGGGGGAGTCTTCTGGAGGGCGAGGAACCGCTTCGATCGTCTTCAGCGCATTGCCGAAGTTGGCCGCCACCTTGATGAAGTCGGCGCCGGCGGCGGGCAGGCGCTTGGCGTTGACCTTCTTCCTCGCGTCTTTGAGGATCGGTTTGTTGGCGCCGGTGTTCTTTGCGCAGACAGGGTCTACTTCGGCGACGTATTCGGCGCGGCTCGGGATCGCCCCGGGCAGGATCTCCGCGCTCGCAGAGACGGCTGCGACCAACGTCGCGGCGATCACCAGAGCGGCTGTCGTCAGCGTTCCCTTCAAGAGTTCCCCCTCCTGCGGCGCAGAGATTACAGCGCCCAGCCACCTAAACCCCGTCGGGGCGCAAAGCACTCGGTCCATCTAGGATTCGCGGCTGTGATTTCGACGAACCAGTTCAAGAACGGATCGCACATCGAGATCGACGGCAAGATTTTCAAGATCGTCGAGTTCCAGCACGTCAAGCCCGGCAAGGGCGGCGCGTTCGTGCGCACCAAGCTGCGCAGGATCGACGACGGGTCGGTCCAGGACAAGACCTTCAGGGCCGGCGAGAAGTTCCGTCCCGTGCGCACCGAGTCGCGAAAGATGCAGTACCTCTACGACTCCGGCGAGGCTGCGGTCTTCATGGACAACAACGACTACGAGCAGATCGAGATCCCGCGCGACGTCGTCGGCGACGCGATGCAGTGGCTGCTCCCCAACTCCACCGTAGACGTCCTCTTCGTCGACGAGCGGGCCAGCGACGTACAGCTGCCGAGCGCGGTCGAGATGAAGGTGAAGACGACCGAGCCGGGCGTCAAGGGGGACACCGCCTCGGGCGGCGGCAGCAAGCCGGCGACGCTCGAGTCCGGCGTCTCGGTCCAGGTTCCCCTCTTCATCGAGGAGGGCGAGGTCGTCCGGATCGACACCCGCACCGGCGAGTACGTCTCCCGGGCCCAGTCCTCCTGATCGAGATCCTCCGCTGAAAGCGCGAGAATAGGACCATGCGCCGATCGGACCAACGCCGCGACGCCGTCTTCCTCAGCTACCAGCGCGACGTCACCGGCCGCCCGCTCGAGGAGCTGGTCGCCGACTCGCGGCCGCTGACCCGCGAGATCGCGGAGGGCGTCGACCGGCACCGCGAAGAGCTCGACGACGAGATCGAGGCGCATGCCAAGGGCTGGGCGGTGGACCGGCTGGCGCCGCTCGACCTCAACGTGATGCGGGTCGCGCTATATGAGATCGAGCACACCGAGGTGCCGGTGGAGGTGGCGATCGACGAGGCGGTCGAGATCGCCAAGGAGTACTGCGGCGCCGACGCTCCGGGGTTCATCAACGGGATCCTCGGTGCGATCGCGCGCGAGCGGGGCGGGGTCAAGTGAGGGCGAGCGCCCGATGACCCGGCTTGCCGAGATCTCCGAGCGCCTCGAGGCGATCGCGACCGAGCTGGGCGCCGAGGGCGGCGACGACGAGCGGGCCGCGGAGCTTGCCCGCGAGGCCGCCGACCTCTCCCAGGAGGCGGTCGAGGAGGCCAACCGCCGCATGCGGGAAGCCGAGTCGAAGTGAGCCCGGCCCGCCGCCGGTGAGCTATCCCGAGGACCTGCGTTCCCTGGTCGACGAGGCCCTCGGGGACCTGCGCTTCTCGAAATCGGCGGCAACGGAGGGGATCGACGAGGCGATGCGCTACTCCCTGCTCGCCGGGGGCAAGAGGGTGCGCCCCGTTCTCGCCCTGGCGACGGCGCGTGCCCTGGGCGCCGAGCCGCGGCGTGTCCTTCCTGCGGCCGCCGCGATCGAGTTGATCCACACCTACTCGTTGATCCACGACGACCTGCCCGCGATGGACGACGATGAGCTGCGGCGCGGGATGCCGACCTCGCACGTCAAATACGGCGAGGACGTCGCGATCCTCGCCGGCGACGGGCTCTTCGCGGAGGCGGTGCGGATCTTCATCGAGCAGCCGGGTCCGCCGGACCGAGTCCTCGCGGCGCTCGCCGAGCTCAGCGCCGCGACGGGCGTCGAGGGCATGGTCGGCGGCCAGTACGTCGACGTCGCCGGCGAGGCCGCCGACGCAGAGGCGCTGCGCGCGCTGCACGGGCTGAAGACCGGCCGGCTGATCGGCGCCAGCGTCGGCGTGGTGCTGAAGCTCGAGGGAGTGCCCGAACCTGAGACAATTCCATACCGTCGGTTCGCCAACGAGCTCGGCGTCCTGTTTCAGATCGTCGACGACATCCTCGACGTGACCGGGAGCGACGAGCGGCTCGGAAAGCCACATGGAAGCGACGAGCGACACGGAAAACTCACCTACGTCAGCCTCTTCGGGCTCGAGCGAGCGCGGCAGCTCGCCGCCGAGTCCCACGCGAAGGCGACCGAGGCGCTGGCCGAGGCCGACGGCGCGATCGAGGACCTGATGAACGTGGCCGACTACATCTTCACCCGCGACGAATGACCGATCGAGAGAGCCCCGACAGCCGAGATCCCGCCGCCGAGCACCTGCTCGACGGGATCGACGCGCCCGCCGACCTGCACGGCCTCGACGACGAGCAGCTTCAGCGGGTCGCGCAGGAGATGCGCGGCTACATCATCGACACGATCGGGGAGATCGGCGGCCACTTCGGCGCCAATCTCGGCACCTGCGAGCTGGCCGTCGCCCTGCACAGCATGCTCGACTCGCCCCGCGACAAGGTGCTCTGGGACGTCGGCCATCAGGCCTACCCGCACAAGATCCTCACCGGCCGCCGGAAGGGACTGCCGACGATTCGCAAGTACAAGGGATTGGCGCCCTTCTGCTCGGTCTTCGAGTCCGAGCACGACATCATGGGCGCCGGTCACGCCTCGACCTCGATCGGCTACGCGGTCGGCCTCAAGGAGGCGATGCGCAAGGGGATCGGCGAGGACGGGCGAGTGGCCGCCGTCATAGGCGACGGGGCGCTGACCGGCGGCGTCGCCTACGAGGCCCTGCATGCCGCGGGCGGCCTCCAGACGCCGGTCGTGATCGTCCTCAACGACAACGGCATGTCGATCTCCCCCAACGTCGGCGCGCTCTCGCGTTATTTCAACCGGGTCCGACTGAACCCGCGCCTCTACCACGCCCGCGAGGAGGTCGAGGACCGCCTCACCAGGCTGCCGCTCGGCCTCGGCAAGCGGATCGAGCGCCTCGGGCCGGAGATCAAGGCGGCGGTCAAGGCCTACTGGGCCCCCGGGCTGTTCTTCGAGGAGCTTGACCTCGCCTACCTTGGCGTGATCGACGGCCACGACGTCCACGCTCTCCGCGAGGCGCTCCAGGAGGCATTCGACGCCGACCGCCCCGTCGTCGTCCACATCCACACGGTCAAGGGCAAGGGCTTCGCTGCCGCCGAAGAAGGCGGCCTCGTGTCGATGGAGAAATGGCACGCCGCCAAGCCGAATTCGATCGTCGACCGCAAGCCGGCGGGCCTGGTCGAAGTTCGCGAGTCGAACTCGCCGGAGTCGATCGCGCCCGAGCGGCTGGAGAAGCCCGCTCCGGTCAGCTCGCCGCCCCAGTACACGCAGGTCTTCGGCGAGGCGATGGTCGCGGAGGCGAGACGCGACCGGCGGGTGGTCGGGATAACCGCGGCGATGGCGGGCGGGACCGGGCTCCAGAAGCTCGCGGACGCCGCCCCCGAGCAGTACTACGACGTGGGCATCGCCGAGCAGAACGCCGTGCTGCTCGCCTCCGGCCTCGCGATCCAGGGCGCCAAGCCGGTCTGCGGGATCTACTCCACCTTCCTCCAGCGCGCCTATGACCAGATCATCCACGACGTCTGCCTGCAGGAGCTCGACGTCACCTTCGCGATGGATCGCGCGGGTCTGGTCGGCGACGACGGCCCGACCCACCACGGCGCCTTCGACGTCTCCTACTTCCGGCCGATTCCCAACGTCGTCCTGATGGCCCCGCGCGACGAGGCGATGCTCGTCCACATGCTGCGCACGGCGATCGCCCACGACGGCCCGGCGGCCCTGCGCTACCCGCGCGGCGCCGCCGAGGGGGTGGAGCTGCCGGCCGCCCCGGAGGAGATCCCGATCGGGACCGGCGAGCTGCTCGAGAGCGGCGAGCGGGTCGCCCTGCTGGGCTTCGGCTACGGGGTCTCGGTCGCCAGGCAGGCCGCCGAGGTGCTGGCGGCGCACGACCTGGAGCCGACGATCGCCGACGCCCGCTTCGCCAAGCCGCTCGACAGCGAGCTGCTCGAGCGGCTCGCGATCGGCCACGACCTCGTGGTGACGCTCGAGGAGAACGTGCTGCCCGGCGGCTTCGGCTCGGCGGTGCTCGAGCACCTCGAGGATGCCTTCGCCGGGCGCTCCGAGGAGCGCGCCGCGGTGCTGCGGATCGGCCTCCCGGACCGCTATGTCACCCACGGCAAGCCGGCCCTGCTGCGCGAGGAGGTCGGCCTGACCGGGGAGGCGGTGGCGGAGAAGGTGCTCAGCGCGCTGCGCTCCGGCGAGCCGGCGCTCAGCTGAGCCGCCCAAAGTTAAGACGAGCTTGAACCAATGCGCTCAATCCTGTACGTTTCCGCGGTCTCTTCAGTGACGGCAGGACTCCGGCCTTCGAGCCGGACACCGCTGGGGTTACTACAGGGAGAAGAGACATGTACCTCTAGTAAGCGGATCCGACAGGCAGGCGGACCGCTGCCCGGAAACGGCCGCGGCGTCGTCGGCAACTCGATCGCCGCACCCGTCCGCATGCTTTTTCCGCCCAACAGATAACGCCCCGCGGGGGTGGCGGGGCGCTATCCGGGGTTACTACAGGGAGGGGAGAGCTTGGCGCCCCGCAGGGAGTGCGGAACGCGCGTTTCTCACGGCCCTCATACCCATGATCGAAAGCTCTAAACACCCCGGGCGAAATACCCGAATTTTTAACATTCGGCTCAATTGCCGCCTTCCATGTGCCGATGAAAGAGGCTGCGTGAAGGTGGAACGGATCACCGCCCGGAAGTTGAGGACGTTGGCCTGCGCCTGCGCGCTGTTCGGCGTCGCGATAGCCGCCTCCCTGCAGCCGGCGGGCTCGGATGCGGCAAACCGGCGCTGCTCCCCGGTCGTAACCGCGGTGGGCCCCGGCTTCGCCAAGGCCTTCGTCCTGATCCTCACCGGCCGGGTCGATTGCGAAAAATCGCGCGAGGTGATCTTCAAGGCCCTATCGACCTCCCCCTACGAGGAAAAGCAGATCAAAGCGTGGGACTGTAGGAGCACGGACAGGGGCGGCTCAGGCGTGTACGGAGCCCGGTGCGCCACGCAGGGCGAGAGGGATGAAGAGCTGATCAGGTCGACGATTCCCCGACGCTGCCCCGCCTGTAGGAAGATCCGCCGCTGACCTCACGTCCGCCGGGGCAGCCATCGTTTGACCCCCATGGCCGATTCCAGGAGCACGTATGAGAGCCCGCTCGGCAGGCTGACCATCGTCCTCGCCCCCGCCCCCGCCGGGGCGCTGCGTGCAATCCACTTCCAGGGCGGCGCACGCCCCGCCGAGGCCGACGCCCTCCCGCCGGCCCGGGTGGCCGCTCAGCTCAACCAGTACTTCGCCGGTGAGAGGCGGGAGTTCGAGCTCGACGTCGAGCTGACCGGCACACCCCTTCAGACCGCGGTCTGGGAGCGACTGCGCGCGATTCCCTATGGGTCGACTCTCAGCTACGGCGAGCTCACCGAGGAGCTTCCCGAGGCGGTGTTCCCGGACGGGGTCGAGCCGCACGAACGGGCCCTGGCAGTGGGCACCGAGGTGGGGCGAACCCCGATCCCGATCGTCGTCCCCTGTCACCGGGTGATCGGCGCGGACGGCTCGCTGACCGGCTACGGGGGCGGGCTCGAGCGGAAGCGAGCTCTGCTCGCGCTCGAGAGCAGCCAGCTGGCGCTGCTCTGAGCCGCCGGCCGCGGTCAGCGAGGCTAGCCGGCCGCCTCAGCGCCTTGCGGTCAGCCCCTTGAGCGCGATCTCGAGCGGCGAGTTCCCGTCGCCGCTCTCGAGGCTCTTGCGCAGGCTGCGCAGCTCGTCGGCGGCCTTGGCAAGGTCCTTGGAGCGGATCTGAACCCGTTTCGGCTGGGGCAGCTTGACGCCCATCACCTTGCTGCCTGATTTCGCCGCCCCGAGGGCCACTCCGCCGGCGGCGCCGACGAGCGCGGCCGCGCCCGCGATCAGCGGCAGTTTGGCGCTGCCGTTGCTGGAGCTGCCGTTGCTGGAAGCCCGTTTGGGCTGCCCGCCCGAGCCTTTGGACTGGCTTTTCGCTTTCGTCGCGTTCGATTTGCTCGATTTCGATCGCGAGCGTTGCGATGTCGATTTCGACGATTTCGATTTCGGTTTGCTTTTCGTCTGCGCCATTTCCTCTCCTCCAAGAAGTCGGTTGCCCTCCCTGTGCCCCTTTTTGGACGAGCTAATCGCCGCAATTGACGAAAAACCGGCCCCGCAACGTCAACGCCCCTATGGCCAGGCGTCAGGCCTGGCTCAGATGAGCTGGGACCTGGAACAGAAAACGCCCCCTCCGGGAAGGAGGGGCGTTTCTGGGTTACTACAGGGAGGAGAGATATGGGGCGGGGCGCAGCACAGAGCGGAATCCCGCTTGTCCAAGCTAAATGCCTCCCGCCGAGGAATCCGCGCTTGCGGGCCATGGCGATCCACCGGCTCATGGTGGGACGCGAAACCCCCCAGCCATCGGCCAGCGTTTGTGTCGGTGCTCTACTGAGCCGCACAGCATCCCTGTAGGCCGTTGCGATGTCCCGCAGGTCGTCGTCCGTGAGAGGGATGCCATGGCGCGGCTGGCGGCTGGCACTGCTGGCGATGTCTCGGATGGCGAAGACATCAACCCACTGGCTGCGATCCGGCTCGCGGAAATACCCAGGCTGGCTCGCCGTCGATCTCCCTTGGCAGACCGACGCCGGCGGCACGTGGAAACTTAACCGCTCAGCGGGGACGCTGACGCGCGGTGATCAGCGTCCCACACCGAGCAGAGAACTCTTAGCGCCTATGGCAGCCCAGGTAAGCAGCACCGCCGCCCAGGTCGCCGAGGAACCCATACTCCCCACTAGGTTCGGTCGGGCACGGCTGACCGTGGTAGAGGTCAATCCGAAGCAGCGACTCCGTGCCTGTGAAATCAGGCACGTCTGAGGATGGATCGGTCGTGTTGAAGAAATACAGCAGTTGGGCGTGTGGCCCGGTCGGCGGAAACTCCTGGCCAGGCGCCGCGCAATGGACACCTAGGCCGGGAACGTTGAAGCATGTCCAGCCGTGTGAACTGAGTTTGTCTGGGCTCAGGCCGCCCGAGCGAGCGCCCGACGGACTTGCGGTCGCCAATGACAGCACCAACGCAACCACCAGGGCCAACGCAATCGTGAATCGTCGCATGCAATACCTCCCTCTCGAGGTGTCTTTGGGTGCCTCAAACCTATTTCCGTCAAGTGGGGGAGGGTCGTGCGTTCTGTCACATAGTCATCAAGACCGCGGCTGGTCGACCATAAAGGAAAGGAATGCGCTTCATGAGGATTTCCGATGAGTAAGAAAGTCGATCCGGGCGCAGAGCTGGTCAAGTCGATCCAAACCGGCCTGCCGAAAGGAATCGAGGTCGACGAGCGCGAGGAGGCAACCGCCGAGAGCGGTCTTGCGCCGCTGACGCTTCATGAGTGCCGGCATACGTTCGCCTCACTTCTGATCGACGCCGGGGTAACGCCAAGGCGATCCAGGAGTTCATGGGTCACTCAAAGATCCAGACGACCTTCGATATTTACGGGCACATGCTGACCGGGAGTCACGATGAGGGGCGCTCCCGAACAGAAAACGCCCCGCCGGGAAGGCGGGGCGTTTCTGGGGTTACTACAGGGAGGAGAGATATGTATCTCTATATATGTTGATCAGTGGGAGGTAGGT
>Ga0126311_10001647_pt1 | contig 10919 bp, 5 predicted proteins | sample Plot61_FD_92539 | JGI IMG/M metagenome (GOLD analysis project Ga0126311, IMG submission 92539) | Serpentine soil microbial communities from UC McLaughlin Reserve, CA, USA - Plot61 | ecosystem: Environmental > Terrestrial > Soil > Grasslands | place: USA: UC McLaughlin Reserve, Lake County... | reverse complement strand
GTGCGCGCGACGCGCAGGTCGAGCGACTGGTAGGAGTGCGTGAGCCCGAGGTTGCGGCCGAGGTTTCCGGCGAGGAAGAGCGCGCCGCAGCCGGGCGAGCCGGGGACGCAGAGCGTGCCGTCGGCGGCGACCGACGGGCGGTCGGTGCTCGACGAGAGGTCGTTGTTCGTGTCCTGCCCCGAGAGGATGTTGAAGGGCCTGCCGGAAGACCACTCGAAGATGGGCGCGACGATAAAGTCCGCCAGGACGCTGCGCCAGCCGTTGCCGCCGCGCCAGGAGGCGGGCGATGCGAGCACGCCGCTGAAGACGAAGCGGTGGCGCTGGTCGAACAGAGAGTCGGCGCGCTCAAGGTCGAGCCGCGTCACGTCCTGCGGGAGCAGGAGCGTCTGCAAGTCCGAAGAGTCGTCGATGGCGTGCGCCCAGGTGTAGCTCGCGAGGAACTGGAAGTTGTTCGCGAAGCGCCTGCGAAGCTCGAAGTTGCCCGCGTGGTAGACGGAGTTCCCGTCGGAGAGCTGCGCGTTGATGTCGCCGAAGGTCGAGACCAGGCCCGGCCTCGCGAGCGCGTTCGTCGCCGTCAGCACGCTGTTGAATACCGCGGGCGTGACCGCGCCTCCCGTGATGGCCTGGACGAAGAAGTAGTTCGGCCCGCCGCGCCGGAAGAGGTTCGCCGCGAAAGGCTGTACGACCGTGCCGCGCGTCGTCACGGCGACGAGGCCCGGTATCGGCTGCGCCACGATGTTCGAGCAGCTCGTGGGCGAGACCGTCAGCACGGCCGTCGTGTTCGTCGGCTGCGTGCCGAAGCAGCGCACGTAGTTCTGTACGAGGAGCGCGTTGTTCGGGCCGTTCAGGTTCGTCGGGTGCGGGAGGTGGTGCGCGCCCGTGAAGAGCCAGCTCGCCTGGAACGACATGTTGCCCGTTATCTTACGTTCGAGCGTGACGTTCGCCTGGTTGGCGTATGCGTACTCGAAGTTCGAAGCGACGGGCAGCGAGAACGGCAGGAACGGGCCGAAGCCTGGGAACGTCTGGTCGTTGAAGCGCTGGCGGCCGAACTGGTATTGCGCGGAGGCGGCGACGCCCGGCGTCTGGAAGTTCGCGGGGATGATGCCCGCCGCGATGGCCTGCTGGCAGAGCGGCGAGAGGCTGGCCTGCGAGCAGACCGTGCCCTGGAAAATCTGCACCGCGTTCAGAAGCTCGGGGCGGCCCGTCGTCGTGTTGATGAAGCCGGGCTGTCCGGGCAGGGAGATGAACTGCTGCTGCTGAACGTTGTCGGCGATGTCGGAGTTGAAGCCGATTGCGAGGAGCGGGTGGTCGTAGAAGATTCCGTAGGCCGCGCGGAGCACCGTGTTGCCGTTGTTCTGGATGTCCCACGCCACGCCTATGCGCGGCGCGTAGTTGTTCTTGTCGCGCGGGAAGCCCTGCTGTATGCCGAAGGCGTCGTAGAACTGCTGCGTCTGCGCGGCGGGAACCGCGATGCCCGAGAGCGGGTCGCGGAAGTCGGTCGGCGGAATCTGCTTCGTTATCTCGTAGTCGTAGCGGACGCCGTAGTTGAGCGTGAGGTTCTGGCGAATCTTCCACGAGTCCTGCGCGAACAGGGAGAGCGGGCGGTTGTTGAGCTTGCTGACGGGGTTGCCGAAGCCCTGTACGAAGTTGCCGGGGAAGCCGAGGCCGTACTGCTGCACGGGCGTGAACGCGGGCGGCGCGCCGGGGAAGCCGAACGTCTGCGCCGCGAGGCCGCCGAAGTTGAAGAGGCCCGCGAAGTTCAGCTCGAAGATGGCGGAGACGCTCACGAAGTTGGCGTCCCCGCCGAACTTGAACGAGTGGTTGCCCTTCACCCACGTCAGGTTGTCGCTGTACTGGTAGCGGTTCTCCGTGCGTATGACGGGCGAGAACAGCTCGCGGCCGATGAAGGCGACGCCCGAGATGTTGTAGGCCGTGCCCTGCCCGTTCTGCGAGACGAAGGTCGCGCGGCGCGTGCTGAAGCTGAAGCGGCCTTCGTTGACGACGGTCGGCGCGAGCGTCGAGTGGAGCGTCGTGACGAACGAAGTGTCGCGCAGGGTCTGTATGCCCGTGCGCGAGAAGTCGTTCTGTCCGAGCGACTGGTTCTGCGACTCGACCTGAATGCCCGAGATGTCCGAAGGGTTGTAGCCGAAGCGCATCGTCAGCTCGTTCAGCTCGTTTATCTTGTGGTCGAGGCGCGCGGAGGTGAACGTCGTGTCCTCGGCTATGGGGAAGACGCGCGCGAGGCCGAGCAGCGGGCGGAAGGCGTTGGGGCTGACGGGCACGGGCGCGCCCGTCAGGAAGAAGCGCTGGCCTATGACCTGCCCCGCGCCTATCGCGCCGCCGGGGCTGCGCAGCGTGCTCGCGCCGTTGAGACCTATCTGACCGCCCGACGAGGCGAAGGTCGCGTACTGGACGGCCGCGCCGAAGAGCGCCTGCCCCTGCAAGACCTGCCCCGCGCCGATGAGCTGCTGCGCCTGCGCGAGCAGACCTTGAATGTAGGTCGCCTGCGGGGCCGTGATGCGGTCGAAGGTCTGGTTGCCGAGCCCCGGAATCGGAATCGTGATGCTCGAAGTCAGCCCCTGAATAACGTCCGACGTGAAGAAGCCCGACTCCTGCCGCTTGCGCTGCTCGAAGGCGATGAAGCCGAAGGTGTTGTCCTTGTCCAGGGGGAAGCCGAGCGTGGCCCCGTACTGCGCGCGCGTGAAGGGGGGCTTCTTGTTGGGGTCGTTGTCGATGACGGGCGCGAAGGAGTTGCGCGCCTGTATCGACTTGTGGCGTATGAAGCCGAAGACGTTGCCCGTCACGATGTTCGAGCCCGACTTGGTGACGACGTTGACGACGCCGCCCGCCGTGCGGCCGAACTCGGGCGCGAAGGAGTTCGTGACCACCTGAAACTCCTGCACGGCCTCCTGGCTCACGGTCGAGCGCGCGGCGTTGACCGAGTTGTCGGTGTTGTCCGCGCCGTCCACCTGCACGAGGTTCGAGCGGCCGCGCTGGCCGCCGAAGCTGACGCCCGAGGTCGGCGCGGGGCCGATGGGGCGGCCGTTGTCGCGCGTGACCATCGAGTTCGTCAGGGTGAAGTTGATGTAGTCGCGCTGGTTGATAGGCAGGTTGTCAATTCGCACCTGGTCGATGGTGCTCGACACGTTGGTCTTGGAGGTCTCGATCAGCTCGGTCTGGGCGCCGGAGACCGTGACCACGTCGGTTATCTGCCCGACTTCGAGCGCGATGTCCAGGTCCGCGCGCTGTCCCACGGTGACCGTGATCGAGGGGACGACGGCCTTCTTGAAGTTCGCGGCCTCGACCGTCACCTCGTAGGCTCCGGGCGTGAGCTGGACGAGCTGGTAGAAGCCGTCGTCGTTCGTCGTCACGGTGCGCACGTCGTTCGTCGCGGGGTTGCGCACGGTGACGGTGGCGCCGGGGACGACCGCGCCCGCCGGGTCACGGACTACGCCGCTCAGGTTGGCCGAGGTCGAGTCGGCCTGCGCGAGAGCGGCGGTCGAGCCGAAGGCGAGCGCCAGCGCGCAGGCGAGCACGAAACGGTAAGCGGTCGGGAGCCACCGCCGTGTGGAACAACGCATAACTCTTCTCTCCTTGAAAGACAGATATTGAACGTACGGGCGAGGCGTCGATGGCGCGCGGGCCTAAACAGGGCGCGCCGTCAGCCCGCGAGAATTTTCGAGCACGCACGCGTGCGGACTCGGCCGCAGCGCCGGGAGACCAAAATCAGTTTGTCACGCGCTTTAAAAAAAGAGGTCTGCGGCCTGAAAGCGTTTCCGTGTGTCGAGAGCCTTCCTTGCCGCCGCTTGCGTACGACTTTGTACCTGAAAAAGAGGCACTTTGCAAGAAGCATATTTCCTTGCGACGGGGCCGCGGACTTACGCGGGCCGCGCAACAAAAGGGGCCGGCGACGCGCCGGGCCACGCGTTAACCGCCCGCCCCTTTCGCCTCAGTCGCCCGGCCCGGCGCGTCGCTCGACGAGCGGGCGGAGCAGTCGCCAGTAGCGCGCGGGGAGCAGGCGCTGCAAGAGGTCTATCTGCGAGGCGTCGCGCCCGACGAGTATGCGCGGCTCGCCCCGGAGCATCCCGCGCATGATGCGCTCGGCGGCCTGCTCGGGGCTGGTTATCGCGAGGCGCTCGAACCTGTCCCGCTCGCGCTCGCCCTTCGAGGGGTCTGCGCCCGCGCCGATGCGGGCCGAGCGCGCGATGCCCGTGCGCACGCCGCCGGGGTGGACGGTGGAGACTTTGACGTTCGTCCTCTCAAGCTCGTGCCTCAGAGCTTCCGCGAAGCCGCGCACGGCGAACTTGCTCGCGCAGTAGGCGGCCTGGCCCGGCGGCGCGATGACGCCGAAGATGCTCGACACGCAGACTATGTGCGACGGCGTCTCACGCTTGAGCAGGGGGAGGAAGTGTTTGACGCAGTAGACCGTGCCCCAGAAGTTGACCGACATCACCCACTCGATGTCGGCGAGCGAGACCTCCTCGACCGTGCCGTGCAGCGCCACGCCCGCGTTGTTAATCAGAACGTCCGCGCGCCCGTGCCGCTCTTCGACCTCGCGCGCGAAGCCCTCGACGCGCGCCTCGTCTGCCACGTCCACCACGTGCGTCGAGACGCTTGCGCCGCGCGACGCGAGGGCGCGCGCGGTCTCTTCGAGCGCGCCGCCCTGTATGTCCGCGAGGCACAACGCCGCGCCCTCTTCGCACAGGCGCGAAGCCAGTGCGCGCCCTATGCCCGTCGCCGCGCCCGTCAGGACGGCGACCCTGCCTTCGAGTCTTCGGTTCATTCGAGTATGAAGTTCGCCTGCTGCCTGACCGCGAGTTTCGACTGCGCGGCCGCGGAGATTTGTATGACGTAGCGGCCGGGCGGAAGCTCCGCGAGCGACAGCTCGCCGCTGAAGGGTAGACGCGCGGGGTCGGACGACGCGGCGCGCGAAGGGTTCGCTTCGGGCAGAGTCAAGACCGGAGTGCCGTCGCGCAAGACTTCGACCCGCAGCGTCACGTCCGAAGGCGTCGAGCCCTGCGCGTTGTAGACGAAGGTCTGGAAGCGAAGGCGCGAGTCGCGCTTGAAGCGCCGGCTGACGTTGACGGGCGCGACGCCCGAGCCCCGTCTGGTCTCCGCGAGGAAGATGCTGCTGAGCGCGGGCGTAGTGGGCTGAGGTATCTCGACCCACTGCGAAGCGCTGCCCGTGCGCCCCGTGCGTCGGTCGCGCGCGGCGACGCGGACTTGATAGAGGCCGGGCGGGAGTTGTAGCTGTTGGCCCCACTGAGCGAAGCGGAGGCCCGCGCGGGCGAGCGCGTCGCGCCTGAGCCCGAGCGTCTGCTTGAAGCTCGCGAAGCTGCCGCGGTCGTCAATCGCGACGCCCCAAACGTCAACCTGCGCGCCCCCGGAAGAGTCCGCGCCCTCGCCTTCGCCGAAGTCGAGCGCCTCGGAGTCGAGCTGCATCGAGGCCGCGAGCACAGTCCCCCTGCCCTGCGCGTCCAGGTACCCGACCGAGAGCGCGAGCGGGAGACCCTTCAAAGGGTACAGCGAAGCGAGCGCCGCGCGCAGGGCCTTCTCGGGAGATTCAACCGAAGTCTGCCGTGCTGACGCTGGCGTAGACGTTGAAGACGAAGGCGTCGATGACGTTGACGAAGTCGAGGGCGACGACGAAGGCGCCTCTGACGAAGATGACGAAGGCGTCGCCGTCGGTGTCGAAGTTGATGAAGGCGTAGCCGTCGGAGACGTGTCTTCGACGGCAGACGTTTTGCGAGTCTTCTCCTTCAAGCCCGAAGAGGGGCGCGCGCTGAAGTAGCGCCGGCGGAGTTGGACGCGCAGGTCTGGTCGGCCCTTGACCGAAACGTCTACGCGCGAGTCGCCCGCGCGCTGCGCGTCCGTGTCGGGCCGCCACGCGATGAGGTAGTAGTTCGAAGACTCGTCCACGGCCTGACGGAAGGCGTCGTTGAAAGAGTTGTTGTTGAGGAACGCGCGCCCGCCGGTCTCCGCGGCGAGACGCTCCAGAGGCTCCTGCGTCATCTTCGCGTCGAAGAACGAGCGGCCGTTCGTGCGGACTGCGAAGTCGGGGTAGTCGTTGCGGCTCGCGTCCACGGCCGGGTCGCCGAACGTGCCGCGCGCGTCGAGCGTGTAGACGACCGCGCCGACGCGCGCGGCCTCCTCGGTCACGATGCGTAGAACGTCCGGCCCGTTCGAGCGCTTGTAGTCCGAGACGAAGCCGTCGGAGATGAAGAAGACGAGCTTGCGGCCCGCTAGCGGCGCGGAGGATTCGAGCAGCCCGCCGAGGCCCGCGAACGTCGCCTGCTCGGCCTGCATCCCCTGCGCGTTTATCTGCCGCAGGCGGTTCCTGACCATGTTGACTATCCCGAGCCCGCCCATCTGGTACTCGTTCTTCGTCGCCTCGATGAGGTACGCGAAAAGCTCTCGGTCGCGGTGGTTGACGATGCGGTTCGCGTCGGCCTCGCTGATGGGAACCTTGCCCGCGTAAGGCTCGGTGTTGCGTATGTACGCGAGCCGCTCGACGGCGGCGCGCAGGACTGTCTTGTTGTCGGTGAGCTGTTGGAGGAAGCCCACGCGGCCGCTCGTCGAGGCGACGGCGATGATGTCGCCCGAGGCCATCTGCTCGTCGATAAATTTCAGGAGAGACTTTCTCGCGCGCGAGAGGCTGTCGCCGCCGAGGTGCAGGTCGTCTACGAAGAAGAAGATTACGCGGCCGCGTCCCTCGACGGTTTGACGAATGGGCTCGCGAGTGTGCGCGCCCGCCGTCGTCTTCACGCCGCGCGCGGCCGCGAGCTTCGACTCCTCGTCCGCGCCGCCCGCGCGCACGCGCTCGAAGAAGGCGAGGGGCACCGCGCGCCCGTCAACTTTAAGCTCGAACTGCTCGGGCTTCAGGTCTTCGGCGAAGCGCCCGCGCTTGTCCAGGACCGTCACGTCGGTCTGGACTATCTCCGCGTTGACGCGTATCACCTCGTCGTCGTCCTGCCTCGCGGGCCGCGACTGCGCCGCGCCGACCTGAACGCACACGACGACGATGAGCGAGAGGGCCGCGCGACGTATGACGGAGCTTTTCATCTCACGACGCTCCTTCGGACAACTTAGAGCGGCACGCATCAGAGGCGGACGCCTACGCTGGGAGCGCGGGCATCCCTGCCCGCCAAAGCGTGCTGAAAGCACGCTTCAAACCTTCCGCTTCAACTCAACTTTGAGTTAAAGAGTCTCACAGCCTTCGCGCTTTAGCGCTCAATGCGGGCAGGGATGCCCGCGCTCCCGGCTTTAGACGAGCCGCTGCGCGTGGCGCGCGCGAGTCCGCGTCTGAATCTCGCGCTCGCGCCGAGCGCGAGGACTGCGAACTCGGCGAACGCCGAAGGCGCGAAGGCCGCGCGCCGAAGCATCCCGCACAGCCGGAGGCGCGCGCCGAAGCGCTCGTCGTAAGCCGCGCGGTACTCGCGGGCGAGCGAGTCGTAGGCGTCGGCCTTCGGGTCTTGCGACGTTGGATGCGCGTTCTCTCGCGAGCGTCTGGCGTCGTGTGAGCGCGCGGCGTCGAGCGCGCGCCGTACGCAATCGGCCGCCAACTCGCCGCCTTCGAGCGCCATGAGCATGCCGCTGCCCGTGAAGGGGTCTATGAAGGCCGCCGCGTCGCCCGCCGCGAAGAGTCCCGGCGCGGGCGCGGGGTCGCGACGCCCGAAGCTCTCGACGGCGACCGCGAGCCAGCGCGTCTTCGCTTCGGCGTTCGACAGAGTCTCGGCCGCGCGCCTGTTTCGCATTAAGACTTCGCGCATGACCCGCGCCGCGTCGCCGCCGCGCGCGCGAACGTCGCGCGCGCCCGCGAAGAAGCAGAGGTTACTCGCGCCGCCCTCGACCGGACTCAAGCCTCCGTAACCGCCGGGATAAAAATATATCTCGCACGCGCCCTCGGCGCCGCGCGCGCCTTCCAGATGCGCCTTGAACGCCACGAGCCGCGTGCGCGCGCCCGTCTCGTTTCCGACACCGACGCTCTCATCCTTCGCCGTCTCGCGCGCGCCCTTCAACTCTCGCTCGGCGCGGCGTGCGACCGCGCGCCCGCGGCCCGTCGCGTCTATCGTGAACGCCGCGCGGTACTCGCGCACGCGCGACCCTTCGACGTGCAGACTCACGCCGCGCACGCGCCCGCCTTCTACGGTGACGCCCGCGAGCGCGGACTCTTCGAGGACGCAGACGCCGACCTCGCGCGCGCGTCGAAGCAGCCGCGCGTCCATCTCCGCGCGGCTCAGTCCGAGCGCCGCCGAACGCGCGCCGCCGAACCACTCGCTCGGCACCGAGAGCGCGCGGCCGCTCGGCGCGTAGAAGACGGTCTCCGACACCTGCGAGCCGCCCGCCGACTCCATCCCCGCGAGCACGCCGAGCCGCGCGAAGTGCCCCAAACACTCGGGCGAGATGAACTCGCCGCAGAGCTTCGCGCGCGGGAACCTCTCGCGCTCGGCCAGAAGCACGCGCGCGCCGCCCGCCGCCAGGTGAATCGCCGCGCTCGAACCCGCGGGGCCGCCGCCCACTATGATTACGTCGAAGTCCGGCATCGTCACTTGCCCCCGCTTAGAACCAGACGATACGGAAAGCGCCTCTCGACCTTCGCGCCCGAGAGGCCCGCGCGCTCGGCGAGCGCCTTTAGCTCGCGCGGGAGGAAGGCGCGCAGGATGGAGAGCGCGCCGTCCTCGCGTATGAGCCGGTTGTGCAGGAAGAGCCGCCCCACGGTCGTGTAGAAGTAGTAGGCCAGGGGGTGTCTGTGCAGGTCTATCACGTAGACCCTCTTGCGCGCGACGCGCGACATCTCGCCGAGCAGCGCGACGACCGACTCGTCGCGGAAGTGGTGCGTGAAGAGTGAGCACATCACGTAGTCGAACGCGCCCGCGTCGAAGGGCATCCGCAGGGCGTCGGCGCGCACGGCCGCGATTTCAGAAAACTCTCTCGACTCTTCGACGATGCCTTCGGCCGAACGTTTATTAAGTTCGAGCCCGACCAGCGTCGCCTTCATCCGCCGAGTCCGCGCCCAGCGCGCCGCCTCGCGCAGAAGCTCGCCCGTGCCCGCGCCCACGTCGAGCAGGGAGAACTCGCGCGCGCCGTCCTCTTCAATCTCACTCAGCACCGAGCGGCGCAACGCGCTCGCGTCGCCGAGCCAGCGGTTGACTCTCCGCAGCTCGACCATGCAGCCCTCGTACTCCTCGGCCGTGTAGTCGCCGAGGTCTAAGTGCTCAAGCTCGTAGCTGCGCCGTCTGAAACGCTCGAACATAAGCGCGCCGCCCGCGGAGTCATTAGAGCGCGAAGTTGTACGTGATGACGCCCGACACTTTGACGGGGCGGCCGCAGAGCGTCGTCGGCGTGTACTTCGCGCGCAGGGCCGCGGCCTCGGCGGGGCCGCGCAGCAAGGGCTCGCCGGAGACTGCGCGGGCTTCCGTTACGTCGCCCTTCTCGTCGATGGTGACCTTCACTGTGACCCGCCCCGCGACGCCCGCGGCCTTCAGGTTCTCGGGGTAGTCGGCCTTCGGCTTACTTATCGCCTTGCCGTTGGCGACCACGCCCAACACGAGCTTCTTCCCGCCATCCCCCGAGCCTTCTACCTTCAGCGTCTCAAGCACCGTCTTCCATGCGGCGTTCGCCTCGCGCTCTTCGGCGTCCGTCCTGAAGAGAGAGGTTGAGGTAACGGCCGCCTTCGTACATCGCGTAGACTTCTTCCTTGTTTATCCCGCCTCTTCTACACGCTCGACGACGAGCGCGCTGTTCTTCGAGCCGAAGCCTATGCAGTTGCAGAGCGCGACGCGTACGTCGCGCGCGCGCGCGCGGTTCGGCGTGTAGTCGAGGTCGCACTCGGGCGCGGGCTCGTCCAGGTTTATGGTCGGGGGTATCACGCCGGTCTTGATGGCGCAGAGCGCGGCCGCGAGCCCGGCCGCGCCCGAAGCCCCCTGCGGGTGTCCTATCTGCGACTTCGTGCCCGACATCGGCGTCCGCTTCGCCGACAGCCCGAGCGCGAGCTTGAGCGCCCGCGTCTCGATGCGGTCGTTCAGCACCGTCGAGGTGCCGTGCAGGTTCACGTAATCCACCTCTTCGGGCGCGCGCCCCGCGTCTTCGAGCGCGAGACGCATCGCGCGCGCGGGCTCCTCGCCCGTGTCTTCCAGGCGCACGCGGTGATACGCGTCGCAAGTCGCCCCGTAGCCCGCGACTTCGGCGTAGATTTCAGCGCCGCGCCCGCGCGCCCTCTCGTACTCTTCGAGCACGTAGACCCAAGCGCCCTCGCCCAAGACCATCCCCGAGCGGTCGCGCGAGAACGGGCGACTTGCGCGCGCGGGCTCCTCGTTCCAGCCCTCGGTCAAGACCTTCATCAGGCAGAAGCCCGCGAGTATGCCGGGCGCAATCGGCGCGTCGGAACCGCCCGCGAGCATCGCGTCCTGTCGGCCGAGCGCGATGTGCTGGGCCGCGTACGCGATGGCGTCCGTCGAGGAGGTGCAGCCGGTCGAGATGACGTGCGAGAGCCCGCGCAGCCCGAAGGCCATCGAGAGTTCGGAAGAGAGCCCGCCGTGTGTCGAAGAAGGAATCGTGTAGACGCTCGCGGTCGCCGAGTCGCCGCGGAGGAAGTACTGCTCGTACTGCCGCTCCGTGAAGGCGAGCCCGCCGCCGCCCGTGCCGAGGACGACGCCGAACGCGCGCCGCTCCTCCTGCGTGAAGTCCGCGGGCTCAAGCCCCGCGTCCGAGACGGCCTCGCGCGCGGAGGCGAGCGCGAGCGGGACGGTGCGCGCGACGTGGCGGCGGTCTTTCGGCTTCAGCTCCGCCTCCCAGTCGAAGTCCACGACCTGACCGGCTATCTGCACGGGCGAGCGCGAAACGTCGAAGCCCTCGATGCGGCGTATGCCGCTCTCGCCGCGTCGAAGGGCCGACCAGAAGGCCGCGCGCCCGACGCCGAG
>Ga0126311_10001646_pt1 | contig 10921 bp, 10 predicted proteins | sample Plot61_FD_92539 | JGI IMG/M metagenome (GOLD analysis project Ga0126311, IMG submission 92539) | Serpentine soil microbial communities from UC McLaughlin Reserve, CA, USA - Plot61 | ecosystem: Environmental > Terrestrial > Soil > Grasslands | place: USA: UC McLaughlin Reserve, Lake County... | reverse complement strand
TACACATGCATGAAATCTATCTCCTATTTGTACTGGACCCATATCGGTATTTCTGTCAAAGGCAAATGTTCTTTCAATTGTATATCCTCCAATTTTATCAAATTCTTCTTGAACATTATCTATTATTTCAGATTTGATTTGTCCTTTTAGCATTGCCATAATTTTTATTTTCTGGGCATTCTTTTTATCTTCCATTGGAACTATTATTTTTACTTTAACAGGTTTGTTAATATTATTATTATTATAAACATATTCTTCTTCTTTAGCATTAATTGTGTTTTTATTAACATAGTCTTGGTTTACATTATTATTTGAAGAGAAAGAGTTAGTGGTAGCATATTCATCATACATAGGAGTATAACCATCATCCATAGTAGCAAATGATGTTTCTTGAGTTGGAGAGTGCATATCATAATAATAAGCACTTTTGGCATAAACTAGAGATGTTGGTTTAAATAAATTTGCCTCTGTTGGTTGAGTTGTAGATTGAATATCTCCTTCATTACAGTCAAAATACTCCATAGTAGGGTGATGATTTTGGTCATCAAAATAGATTGAGTTTATTCTATTATCATTATCATCATAATTATCATTGTTGTTGTTAGCATTTGTAAAATGATATGCACAAACAAAGAATTCATCAGGCTTACTAGCACTAACAAACTCATTCTCTTGGTTCATAACAAAATTAACCTTTAATTTATTGGTTGTTTCGTCTAATTTATCTAAATGAATATTTTTGATAAATCCTTCACCATTGATAACACCAACTACTTTAAGCATTCCTATTTTTGGTACATTTTGAAGGTTAATGCTAGACACAACAACCAAGTTATTTATTTCATCAACATTTGCTTTTTTTATTACAATTTCTGATGCTTTTTGTGCATTCACAAACTTAAAATCTAAAATTGTTAATGGCACAGTAATAACAAATATCACTAAAAATATTACACTAGTATTTTTTGTTAATACTATTTTATTATCCAATATTTGAATATATCATACTAATTATATCTGAAATCCGTCAGAAGAATAAAGATTCTTTAAAGATAATGTTGTAATAGTTGATTTTTTAAAAAAACTACAATAAGATGAGTATAAGGAACTATTATAGTCATTTACTAGTATTGAATTCTAAAAAGTAACTTATATGCGATGTTAAATCATTTTGATTTTTATGTTAATTAATCATTAGAAATGGTTTTTAACTTGGTTTAACTAAAAGTAACTACTACTCCCTCTCTGTAACTATCCTTCTTGAATTTATAATACTGCTGTTTTCTTTCAATAAGTGGACTTAAACCAAATTAATTATTCTTATCATTCACAAACTAGTATACATCAGCTATCAACATTTACCACAGCAAATAAACTGTTACTTAAAGAGAAATTCAATATTGAATTTAAGACTAAAAAGAAAGAGTTAACATTAGGAGATAAAATTTGCATTGTTAAACCTCATAGATTTAGTTTGTGATACTATTGTTAGAGGCATATTACCAAAAAGACATCTAGGATTAGAATCTCCTACTGTATATGTATTGGTAACTGATAACAAATTTGACTTTTACAATATAACAGAAATTGCTGATAAAAAATACCAAATATTGAATAGAGTTTTAGAAAACGTAATAGTAAAAAGAATATTTACAATTTATCAATTGGCAGATTTTTTAAATAGAGATTTAGAAAAAGATATTAAAAAATACAATTCCAAATTAGTAATTATAACAGGTGACTTTTTCCTTCATTCAGATTCACAAATTTCAAAAGAAGGTAAAGACTGGTTTTATCCTCAAATGATTAAAGCAATAAAAAAGGTTAAAGATTCTATTATTCTTGTATTTTCTCCTACGAAGTTATCAAGTTTGATAAATTATAATACATAAATTTGGGAGAACCTAAAAAATAATCTCCAGTCACTTTTAGATGATTTATTATAGCTATAAAAATAAAATAACTATTCGTTTTTGATTGATGTAGATGTAATAACTCTTCAATTTCTTTATGCATTTTAAGAAAGTTTAATCCTTTTTCGGTAGTCCTGAAGGTTCTAGCTCCTTCAATATATTCTATAAGGTTATTTTCTATTAAAAGAGAAAGATATTCCTTTAACTGATTGTAACTAAGAAAAGCATTATACATAATTTTTGTCTTTGTTGCTTTTCCGTTTGCTGCGTCAAGTATATTGCTTACTATTCTGTTCTATCTCTATATTTCATATTATTAGTTAAGTGATTTAATTATATTAGTATAATATCACATGAAAAGATAAGATAGATATTGTAAATTTTCTAATATTATTTGTAAATTATGTCATAGAAAGATAATCAATTGCTTGAATAATAAATTTGATTCTACTACTATCATGTATTTAGCTTTTATCTTTAGAAACTTATTTTAAAGAGACAACTAAACTATTTACAATATAAGCGAAAATTGATTAAAATTATAAAATTAATAATACAGATTAATAGTTTCATTGGTATAACAAAATATTATAGTTTAATATTTTAAATTGAAAAGATTTTTAAAAAAAATAGAGAATGGATGTTATTAGATTCGAATTATTATGTTTATCAAATTCATGTAACTCATAGTCCAAGTAGGTCAACGAGCTGTATAATTTCTGTGACAGAGTAATCTAAAGATTCTGCTATACCGAGGATTATATTTCCACGAATAGTTTCACCTGTCATTGTAACATCTAAGATTGGATGGAACAAATTCTCAACTAATTCACTAGGTGTTGCAGCTTGAAGTGCAGTACATAATTCTGTTAAACTGCTAACTGTTATTGTTTGTCCTCCTATAGTTATATCTATTCCTCCTGCTAAAGCTGTTTCTACAGCTTCAAAATCAGTTTCATCAAGATTATCTCTAAATGATTCTTCACATGCATCTATTTCATTATCATTACCATTGCCACCACCATCTGTTGCATTGCCGGCGCCTGATACTACATTTGTATTATTGTTGTTATTATTAATTATACATGAGAAGTCTTTATCTTTCTTGTTATCATATCCATCATAATATCCGTCACCACCATATCCACTACCACTATATCCACTACCACCAGATGAATAAGCATCTAAGTATCCTTCTTCTGCTGTTGGTACTTGTCCCTTATTACCAATATTTATATCTCCAGTATTATTACCGTTGATATTTAGGTTGATATTGATACAATCTAACTTGTTTATATTGACATTATTGCTGCTATCTTTTTTTGATTTGTAGTAGTTGTTGTTGCTATCTTGTCCATTGGAGGGATATTGTGACTTGTAATTTGGTTTATAAGATGAATATTGTGACTTGTAGATATTGTCGTTTCCATATGATTTCCTGTCGTTATTCATTTCATATTCTGGTTCATAGCTATTGTATCTATTACTGTCTGCGTATTGTGGTGGGTATTCTCTTGGTTCTCGTTCATAGCTATTATCTCTAGGATATGGTTCGGATTGTGCATTCACTCCAGTAATAAATGAAGGAGATATAGCAGCAATTGCTCCAGCAATTAATACAACTGCTAAAAATATTGCATTTGATTTTATTGATAGTATTTTATTCAATATTGAAATCTAGAATACTTATTATATCTAAGATGCGAATGAAGAATAAAGATTGTTTCAATATAAAGTTGTAATATTTGATTTTTTAAATATATGTAGGATAAGATAAATATAGACTATCATTATAGTCATTTATTGGATATAGACTAATTAGAAAATGATAGCATTATATTTGATGAACTCAATGTAATTATATTTGAGCTGATTTTTACAAATCCATGTCCAAAATTTTTTTCGGTGAAAAATATAATTTGATTTATAAATTTAAGGTTTTAGTCTCTCATATCTCTAAGATAAATCTATAACCCTCAAAAATCAACAATCTTTTATTCTACTTGCTTTTACTATTGATTGCTACTTGGTGCTTTCCATATCTATCAGACTTTGGTTCACAGGTGTTATGGTAGCCTCTAACACCCATTTCTAAAATCTAAAAAGCTAAAACTAAACTATCTTAATCTTTTTTTAATTTTCAGTAAATATATTTTATTTTGATAGAGTGTGTTGAACTGCTTTTGCCAATAAAAATATAACAAAACCTAATGAAACTGATGTAATAATCTAAGGAATTATCGAGGTAATTTTCAATTAATAATATAGATATAGACATACCTCTACCTATTACCTTGTCTTCTACCCTTTGCAAAGACTTCAAAAAACTCATTATGGTTCATTCATTTGATAGTAATATTTTGCCTCGTGATATATTATTTGAGCAACATAGTCATCCATTCCTAATACTTGTGCCATATCTGATGGGTGAATATTTAGAATTATTTCAATTGTAAATCCTGCACTGTTAAGAGATTCAACTAAACCTTTTGGTATATTAAGACATTCTAATCTTTATCTTTTACATTTATAAATTCATCTTTTACTATTGATATCAATACTTTTAGAATGCTACAACATTGTTAATAACAACTTAAGAAAATTTTATCATTATTAATACATCAAGAGAGAAAATGTTTAATTTAAATAGATAATGTTTTTGTTCATTTTTTGAAACTTTAAACATTCTTAAAGATGATAACAACTATTAGATTCTAAAGAAATAATAAAAATAATACAATTGAGAGTAATAATATCTTATTATATTAAAAATGGAACTTATTGCCATCATAATATAATACTTCTTTGTAATAGTTTTGGCTATAGTTTATGTTCTTAAAATAAATTTAATTATAAATAGGTCTAAATAATATCATTAAAGAAATGTTATCTAATTGCTATTAACCATATTAGGATATCGTATACAATAATAATGAAAATTATAAAAGCAAATACTTTATTCGATGGCATAAATGAAAAGAAAAATTGTTTTATAGGATTTGAACATGACGAAATAAAATTTGTAGGTAATAATAAACCTGACGATGCTGAAATAATTGCAGAAGGAGAAAATATTGTTGTTACACCTGCATTTATTGATTCTCACAGTCATATTGGACTAGTACGGTCAGGTGAACCCAGTGGTGAAGCAGAGGATAATGAGCATATGGATTCCATTTATCCATTGGCAAATGCTATACATAGTGTATATATGGATGATTCAGCTTTCTCTGACTCTATTGAAAGTGGAGTATTGTACTCCATAGTATTACCAGGTAGTAGTAATGTTATAGGGGGCAAAGCTGTTCTAATAAGGAATTTTGCCAAAGATATTGAAGAAGCATATCTTAAGGATATTGGCATTAAAATTGCATTGGGATATAATCCAAGAAGTAGAATAGACTGGAAAAGGAAATAGACCATCATCACGTATGGGAGTTATTGCAATGATTAGAGATAATTTCATCAAGGCTAGAAAGATACAGAATCTACTGAGAATAGAAAAAAAAGTTATTGATGAAATAGACCCAACAACAGAATTATTCATAGATATACTTTCTAACAAATACAAATTGATGGTCCATCTTCATAAAGAAGATGATGCTATAATATTAGTTCAATTAGTAAAAGAATTTGGAATAAAGGCTATTGCGAATCATTGTCTTGGTATTCAGAGAGAAGAGGTTTTTGCAGCATTAAAAGCAGTTTCAATACCCGTCATCTATGGCCCAATGGATTCCTTTTCAAACAAAATAGAACTAAAGCATGATAGATGGAGAAATGCTAAAGTATTATTGAAATCAAAAGTTAGATTTTCTCTTATGAGTGACCATCCTATTATCCTTCAAAGAAATATATTTTATACATTGAGACATTTATTACGATTGGGTTTATCTAAATCAAATGCAATATCAAAAATTACTTCAGAAGCTGCAGAAATATTAGGAATAGAAAACTTGGGTCAAATAAAAGAAGGCTTTAAAGCATCAATGATTGGTTGAAATGGAGACCCTTTTTCAATAACTAGTTATCCTATCTTAGTAATAGGAGAAGGCAAAATAGTCTACAAAGAATAAGACTCAAATTAATAACGATAGTGAAATAAATGTCTCATCATAAATAATATTATCTTATATTTAGCTTTTAGTATTAGAAACTTATTTTTTCTATTTTTCTTTCTATTTGAAAAATAATGAATGATGAAAGTATATGTTTTATTAGAAAGATAACAAGAATGATACTAACTTTTTTAGTTAAAGTCTAATATAAATGACTATAAGAATTATAATAGAAATTTACGCCTTTAGTATAGTATATAATAAACTAATTATTTTAGATATTTATAATAGAATTAAGAATAACCATAATAATGGTTACAACAAGAGCATTGTCATCATCATCATCATTCAATATTATAACTAAGTTTACAGCAACAATATTCATTTTGCTATCATTATCTATAGCTACATTTGCCATGATTCGAAACAATGATGGTGTTTATGAATCATCATTTATTGTATTTGCTCAAATTGAAAAAGATAAAGATACAAATCAGAAAATGAATCTACATAGTCAATCTGTAGTAAATAATAATAATAGTAGTAGTAATAGCAATAGGAGCACAACATTTTCTGTTATAGGAACAATAAGCTCTTTAGTTATAACAGTTCCTGAAGATGAATTCAATATAACAAATGCATTCAAAGTAATATTAACTGGAGACTGGATTTTAAATGTCCATAATGGAACTGTAACAAATTTTGAAGCAAATTTTTTGGCATCGCCTATGGATGGTTCAATGGGACATATTCATCAGATAACAAACTTTAGTGCAAATAAAGACGATGGAGATGTTAAAATCCAATCTACACCTCTATCAGATAATAATAGCAATAGTTTATCAATAAATGGAACTGCTGATATTAAAATAAATGGTATAACTATATGGAAATATGCAGACTTATCAATAACCATTTCCAAAGACAGTACAATAACTATTGACCCAGATGATAAAGATACAGGAAATCATTTTGGAAACCAGCAAGTATATGGAACTGTTAATCGCTTAATTATTATGTAAGTATAATCATCTTCTTCTTTTGTTAATCTATCTATAAAATCTAAAATATATTTCAAAATTGTTTAGTCACAATAAGAATTGGATAAATTTCTTAGAAAGTATAGGTGAAATAACATTAGGAAGGTAATAATACTGATAGCGGTACGAAAATAAGAGTTTGATTTATGGTAATAAAAGAGATAATAAAGATTTACTTGAATATAACAATAACATAATATGCATTTATCTACATTCGTTCTTAGATATTCATTATAGAGGTTAATTTTTCAATAAGGTCGTCAGTTTCTATTGGCTTGAGAATAAAGTATTCTTCATTGATTGTTTTACCCATTTCCAAAGCTCTTTTTCTAAAATCTTCTTTAAACGTTGTGATTGCAGTTAAAAAACATATTTTTACTTTGTGGTCTTTTTCTCTTATTTTAATATATAATTGGAATCCATCCAATTTTGGCATCAAGATATCAAGAATTACTAAATCATAAAAATTGACTTTGTAATTATTCAATGCTAAAATATGGTCAGTAAATGATTCGACTTTAAATCCATTGTCTTGTAAAAGAGATTTTTTCTAGCAAACTTACTGGTTTTATATTTGATAATTTTGGATTTTGTTGAATTATTAACATAATTTGACTAAGCTGATTATTCATATCCTCTCTTAATGTTTTAATATCATTTTCATATTTTTGCTGTAATGTTTCTATCCGTTTTTCTTCTAATCCTTTAATCTCATCATATGCTTCTGGTTTTATAGGATAGCTACATTTTGAACAATATTTATTTTCAATAGCATTCACTAGTTCACATCTTGGGCAATTTAAAATAGAGAGTTTTACCTTGGTTTCTGTTTCCTTCATAATTCCATTTCTTTGTCTTTAATAGGTATTCCAATTTTTCTCTCTCCTGTAGATTATTAATTTCACCATTTTCCAACAAACGAATTATTCGTTCACGTAATTGTTTCATCACTTTGTCAATATTGTCTGCAGTTATAGGAACACCATTGATAAGATTACAAATCAATCTTGAATTAGGCTCATTTCTGAAAGGATGTTCATTTAACCAATCTCTGACGTATGGAAACGATGTAGTAAGCAATATAGGTCCAGTTTCAGTCTTTGCTTCATGTGGAATTTCACCTTCTCCATATTTGTCTTTTAAACGAATATGTTTAATTTTTAAAGTCAGTTCATGAGGTCTAGCATCTAAATCCCAAAGTAATGATAGAATTGCTTTATTCCTTTTGTATGATTCGTACTTGATGATGGTCAAAATATCGTCTTTCTCCCATAATTCATTTTCCAAATATGGGCTAATTCGTTTGGTCTTCTTATTCTTTATTTTTACAAAATCAGGTGTTTCCCATTCTGAAAATGGAACATCATCAAGGTCTTTATCCTTGTAGTTATACATCCATCTGAAAAAGTATTTTATTCTCATAAGGTAATCATTCCAAGTTGTAATCCAGCGTTTATCTGGGTCATCTTCACTATTTTTTATTTTTGTATCCAAAAATGAAATTATTTGGCTTTTGTTCTTTATTTCATAATATGAAATTGAAGGTTCAAGAAATTTACTATATACTATAATTGCTTTCAGGTTATTGTTTTGATACCTTTCCGATGTACCAGCTCTTTTCATAAACTCAAAGAATTGTACAAGTAATTGCTTATTCTCTGAATTGAATACATCTCTTTCAATGTTGCTGATTGTTGTAGATAGTTTAACTGTCGTATTTCTTGAGCCTCCTTCTTTTCTCTATGCTTATTGTATTTATAAAACATGTATATGAACCCGAATACATAACGGGCCCGTCGGGAGTAATACCGATAGCGGTTCAAAAATGAGTCAATTATAGATATTCTATAACTTGTATTTAGCTTTTATTATTAATAACTTATTTTAAAAAATTTCATCGATTCATAAAAAAAGAAAATCTTGTACCAAAAATTATCGTATACATTGATGATAAAAAGTCATGACAACCTACTAATAAAGAATTAACATTCTTCTATCATGCATCTGAAAATAATCTCAATTACCATCAATACAGGATACTAAGATGTCACCATTTTTCTGAAACTAGTTCATTGATTTTATTTTTTAGATTTCTCAATAAGATTGGTTTGTGTATTACACACTTTTCAATATGGGGGATTTTATCTTTTAGTTGTTCTAAATATGATAAATCTGCAGTAATCAAACAGACCTTAACCTCCTCATCAATTTTCTTTAATGCTTGAAACATTGCAATACCATCTATATGAGGCATTTTTAAATCAAGAAGAATCAAATCATATCTACCTTTTTTAAAATAATATAATGCATCCAATGGATTTGTATATGCATCTATCTTGTAATTGTCATGCTCTAAATATGTTTTAAACAGATTATTGATATCTATATCATCATCTATTATCAATATTTTTGCCTTAGGAGTTGATATATGTGCATGACCTCACAATAGATTGATAAGAAACATAATTTATTAAGATTAAATACAATTATACGTTCTTTATCATTACAACAATTGAAATTGACATTTTAATCAACAACACAATATTATTATCTTTTTATTTTATTATCATTTTTTTGCTTAATACTAATTGAAATTAATTCTTGAACTTCTTTATTCAATCTTTCAAGATAAACAGGTTTTTCTAATATTCTATCGATTGTTGCAATGTATGATTTATCATTAGGAAGATTGTCTTTTATAAAAGCGCTAATAATCATGGTTTTTATTTTACAATAAGTATCTTTCTCTTTTATTTTTCTAATAAAATCTATTCCCGACATCTGTGGCATTTTATAATCTGCAATAACCAAATAACAATTGCGAATATTTTGATAAAAATAATTCAATGCTTCAATAGGATTTTGAAATGATATTGTATTGAATCCATTGGATGATAAATATTCACTAAATAAATTAAGAATATCTTTTTCATCGTCTACCAATAAGATATAATAATAATCGTTATTGTTAGATAATTTCAATACTATGGCTACCAATATCAACTAAATAAATAATTCTACTTGTTATTCAATAATTGATAATAGTTATGCACTATTGTTATAACAATATATAATAATACTATAGATATTGATTATTTACATTATAGATTTCAGTTAAAATCATGAGGATAATTTGAAAGTCATAATCTTATACTATCAAGCGCAAATTTAGCTTATCGTTTCTAAAAAAACAATTTCATATCCTTTATTTTTAAAAATTAATAATTTATTAATAAATTTCTAAAGTAATTGTTAATATCATATAAAATATTTAATATAGATACTTATATTTAAGTAGGATAATGATGTCTAATCTATTAGAGAGAAAATAGAATGCATATTATGATAATAGTAGGAAAGTGTAAAAATAGTGATTCTTAATAACAATAACAATAAAAAAAAAGATTATAATCAGAATAAACAAAAAGATAATGAAAACAATGAAAATAATTTCATAATTAATAATGAAAATTCCATTTATAATAAAGAGAGAGGTAATATATCAGAAGAAAAGACGCTGGTATATCATGGAATTGAAGATGCAAATAATGTTATCATAAATTTTGTTCATAACACAAAGAATAGAATAGATGCATGTCTTGATGCCAATGGACCATCAGTAATGATTGATGTGCAACCTATAAAAGAAGCAAGAATCAACGCAAAATATAGAGGAGTAAAATTCAGGTATATTACTGATATTACTAAAGATAATATTTCTTATTGTAAGCGAATAGTTAAAGAGTTTGATGCAGAATTGCGACATTTAGATGAAGTTAAAGGTAACTTTGAGATAAGTGATGGTGGAAAAGAATACGTAGCTACTGCTAATTTACAAAAAGCAAAACCATTAAAACAACTAATATATAGCAATGTAAAAGAGATTGGAGAACAACAGCAATATGTTTTT
>Ga0126311_10001645_pt1 | contig 10923 bp, 6 predicted proteins | sample Plot61_FD_92539 | JGI IMG/M metagenome (GOLD analysis project Ga0126311, IMG submission 92539) | Serpentine soil microbial communities from UC McLaughlin Reserve, CA, USA - Plot61 | ecosystem: Environmental > Terrestrial > Soil > Grasslands | place: USA: UC McLaughlin Reserve, Lake County... | reverse complement strand
GGCTCAGGGCGCGCAGGCTCAGGGCGCGCAGACTCGGCGCGCGCAGACGCGGGACGGGCCGACTCGGCGCGAGGCTCTTCGGCGACCTCTTTGAAATCAAACTCCTCTTCGTCCTCCATGAATTCCGTGAAGTCCGATACGTAGAGGAAGGCGTCTCGCTCCAGGCCGATATCTACGAAGGCCGACTGCATCCCGGGCAGCACCTTCATCACGCGGCCCTTGTAAAGGTTTCCGACCACCCCTTGATTCTCGTCCCTTCGTTCCACATAAAACTCAGTTACTACTCCGTCTTCGAGAATGCAGACCTTCTTTTCGTGCACATTCGCGCTGATAATCAGTTCTTTCGTCATCAATTCTCCTAATCTGGTTCGCGCCGGCAGGCTGAAAAGGAAGGCAAGCCGATCGTCGGCAGTCCGTAGCGGGCCGGACCTCATCTCGCAGGTTATTAAGAGCGGGAATACGCCTGAATCTACCAGGCTCTAGGCTTTAATAAATGGCTAAGCGTGAGTCGCGAAGGCCGGGCTCGATCGCCTCGTGCCGTGCGACGACGCTCTGCGCAAAAATCAAGAAACTGTTGACCCACTCCGCCAGGCTGCGATTTGTCTCCTTGAATCGAAAAGCAGCGATGTTCAAAGCCGCTTCGTTCAGAGGCAAAGGTCAGCGCTTGCCCTCGTGCTTGATAGCACGAACCTTTCAAAAATAGCTACAAGCCATCATTCAATTTAAACCACCGGACCGCCCTTCGACATTCTACCTCCGGAGTCCGGTCGCTGATAAATACCCACACCCGGCGCAGCCGCAGCTACCTCGCCTGCCCGCCGAGGGAAACGGCAACGCCATCTCGTCCGAGATTCAGCGCCCCGTCCAACAAACCGCCAGAATACAAACGGAGACGCCGCACCCTGGAGCTGAGCGAAAGCATCTCTTCATCAACCAGATCATAGACCGAAGCTATGACTTCCATCGGCTTAACCCCTCCGTTCGCCGAAATCTCCGTCACTATCCTGAGGCTGTTCAGCTCCGGATCGATCTCAAGCCCGAGCGTGTAGCGGCGCACATCAACCCTCTGCCGCTTGCCCTTGCGCGCGCGCTCGACAAAGCAATCCTCTTTCGCAAGGAACTCATCAATCAATCGCCGATGAATCTCGAAATCATCAAGGCCTTGAAAACCGGGGCGGCCCGCGCGGGTCCTTGCAAGCACGACCGACATCTCGGGGATGCCGAGCGTGAAGCCGTATTCGGCCCGATTCACTTCCTTGATCAAGACCGGGGCGTTCGGCGGCAGGCGCTCGATGGACTTGAAACGGAGGCCCGCGGGCAGCACGCCGTTGATGCGGCCGAGGAAGTCTCGCTCGTCGAGTTCGTCCGTAGTGTCGAAGTCGATCAGCTCGTTGTCCCCGGCCGTTCCAACCCCGAGCGCGGGGCCGTACTGTATGAGAGGCATCGGGTGATACCCGTGGCTATAGCCGAGGACGAGCTTCGCTCGGCGGAAAGCGCGGGGCAGAGTGCGTGTCAGGTCGAGGTGCGACAGGTATTTCACCTCGTCGCCTTTGGTAAAAGTGGCGCGGTACCTGAATTGAGCGGTCTTCGGCTCCTGCCCCGCAGCGGGCGCAGTCCCGGGCTCTCCCTTCACGGGCTCGGCCGCCCGAGACAGCTGGATCAGAGGCCGTTCCTCGAGCTGGTCCTTGACCCGAGCGATGCGCTCTTCGTACGTGCGCACTTCTACGTGCATGTCGAAGGCTTTCTTGAGGTGCGCGCGAGAGAGTGACAGGTCGCACTCAAGGCCGCAGTTATAACAGAGCAGGGGTTGAGAAGCCACGCGCTCAAAATCGTCGTGCGAAGGGGCGATCGCGGTCGGGCGGCCGTCGATGACCTTCACCGGCAGCTCGCATGGGGGCGAAATCTTCGCCTTCACCCCCTTGATGTACTCGCGCGCGTTGAACTCGCGCTTGACGAGCGTGTCGATATGATCCCACGGGAGCTGGATGAGCGGCGCGCCGGGCTTATCGAACTCCCTCACGGGGAATTCCTGAAGGTATGGTTTTATGTCGACGCCTTCGAGTCTGAAAGCCTCCATCCAGGTCTCGAACTTGAACTGCTCATTCCATCCGTCGAACCTCGCGCCCATCTTCCACGCGCGCTCGATGACGCGGCAGAGATTCCTGTCTCCGCGCGAGATGATGCCTTCAAGGACCGAAGTCTCCGCGTGGTGGACCTTCACTTCAATCCTGTAGCGGCGGCCCATGTCCTTAAGTATTTTCTGCTTCTGCTTGATCGACTCTATGCCTTCCTGCTTGCACCATTGAAACGGGGTATGCGGCTTGGGTACGAAGTACGAGGCGGAGCAGGTAGCTTTGATATTCTTGTTGAACCTCGCCCTTCCGAGCTCGCGCACTTTCCTGCCCAGCTCGGCTATCCCCGCGACATCCTCCTCGGTTTCGGTCGGGAGGCCGATCATAAAGTACATCTTGATCGAGGACCAGCCCTCGGAAAATGCGACCGAGCAAGAGTTGATCACGTCCTCTTCGGTAATGTTCTTGTTGATGACGTCGCGCATTCGCTGGGTGCCCGCCTCCGGCGCGATTGTGAAGCCGGTCTTCCGCACGCGGGCGATCTCGCGGGCGAGAGACTCCTTGACGCCGGAAGCGCGAAGAGACGAGACGGAAAAGCTGACGTTTCGCCGCTCAAGCTCCGAGCCAAGCTCTTTGACGAGGGGCTCGAGGCACGTGTAGTCGGCGGTCGACAGGGAGGTGAGGCTCGTCTCGTCGTAGCCGCCCTTTTCGATGCCGTCGATGATCGTCTTGACTATGGACTTGGGGTCGCGTTCGCGAACTGGCCTGTAGATGGTCCCTGCCTGGCAGAAGCGGCAGCCGTCAACGCACCCGCGCGCGATCTCGATGGCGACCCGGTCATGGACGGCCTCGATGGCCGGGACCGGCGAGTCGGACGGAAAGGGGTACTGATTTATGTCCTCGACCACCCTCCGGCGCACGGGAAAAGGGATCGCCGGATCGTCGGGCTTATCGACGATGAGCAGGCCGTGATGGGGGCTGACCCTGGTCGGGTAGAGGGAGGGCACATACATTCCCTCGATCCCCGCGAGCTCTTTGAGCACCTCCGGCCGGGTCACGGCGTCGCCCAGGGCCTTCAGCTCCATATAACGCGACACCAGTTGCGGGAAGGCCTCCTCGCCGTCGCCCACGACGATAACGTCGATGAAGTCGGCGACGGGCTCGGACGAGTAGATAGTCGGGCCCCCCGCGATAACGAGCGGATCGTCGAGCGAGCGTTCGCGCGTGTGCAGAGGTATGCCGCCGAGGTCGAGCATGGTCAGCATGTTCGTGTAAGTCAGCTCGTATTGAAGCGAGAAGCCTACGATGTCGAACTCCGACAGCGGGGTGTAGCTCTCAAGGGAGAGGAGAGGAATGGCGTTTTTCCTCAGCTTCTCTTCCATGTCGGGCCAGGGGGCGTACACGCGCTCGGCGGCCCAGCCTTCTTTTTTATTGAGCAAGCTGTAGAGGATCTTGAGGCCGAGATGGCTCATACCGATTTCGTAGGTATCGGGAAAACAGAGGGCGATGCGGGTATCCACCTTCGACTCGTCCTTGTGAATCGCGTTCCATTCTCCCCCGACATATCGCGCGGGCTTCTCGACCGTCGGAAGGATCGAATCCAATGCTGCGCGGTATTCCATCTCATTCATAGAGTAATCTTAAACCGTAACCTTTCGATTAGTCGAAGGGATCGCGACGGGCGGCTCTCGGGCCTCATCAATTGACGAACCTTCTCATTCGCACGCTCAGGGCGAGCCCGACGCCCATGAAGACCGACATGACGGCCGTCCCTCCGTAACTCATGAGAGGCAGAGGGATGCCCATTACCGGCATCAACCCTATTACCATACCTAAATTGCAGACTATATGAAACAGGATGAGGTCAACGAACGCCATAATCATGAGCGCTCCGGGTCTGTCGCGGGACCCGCGAGCTATCGAGGCCATGCGCCAGATGAGCAGAAGGTAGAGCGCGAGCATCAACAGCACCCCGACAAGGCCGGTCTCTTCGCCCACGACCGCGCCGATGAAATCGGAGTAGGCATAAGGCAGAAATCCGAGCTTACCCTGCGTGCCGCCGCCTATGCCCTTGCCCACCACGCCGCCGGAGCCGACGGCGATCATCGATTGAATGGTCTGATACCCGTACCCGCGAGGGTCGGCTTCTTCAGGGTTCAGAACGGCCTTGATTCTCTCCTGCTGATACCCCTTCAGGTGCGGGTATACCGCGACCACGCCTCCGACGACGGCGACGAGGCCGACGATCAGAAGGACCTTCCTGATCCCCCCCAGAAAATAGAAGGCTCCGAGTATCGCTCCGAACGTCAGCATGGTCCCCGTGTCGTGCTGCGCCGCGATGAGCAGGACCGGCGGCAGGGTGATGCCGAACATAATGGCCATGTCTTTGAGAGAGAGCGCGCCGCGGCGAGGGTGCGCCATGAATCTGGCGAGCATCAGAATCGTCGCCACCTTCGCGAATTCGCTGGGCTGAAAGCTGAAGCCCCCGACGTGAAGCCACGCCTTGTTCCCGTTAATCTCGATCCCGAAGAACAGGACCATGATCAGCAGGAGGATCACCGCCGCATAAAAAAACGGGGAGATGGTCATGATGATCTTATGGTAATCGGTGAGCATTATGACCGAGGCCAGGACCAGCCCGATGCAGAGGGAGGTGATCTGCTTCTTGATGAAATCGGTGGGCGCGGGGGCGGTGCTGAAAATGCCCAGGCAACCGAATATCGTAAGAGCCACCGGCGCGAGAACGAGCAACCAGTCTACGTCTCTTAAAGTTCTCTGATTGAGTTCGACCATCTTTGAGTACTGGCACGGCTGACGGCTTGAAGGCGGCGAGCCGGAGTTTGCTGACACCCAAATCTTAGCACGTCGGCCGACGTGCCCAAAAGCGCGGTCCGCCGAGACGGTCCGGGGTTCACCTGTGAACCACTACGGGGGCGCTTCCTGCGTGAGGAGCTTTATTGACGCCATTCGGGTGTGCCTGTGACATGGGAGGTTCGGTCCTGGCGACAAGCTCGGGCAAGACGGGGCGGCCGAGCTTCTTCGAAAAATAGGCCGCGTGAATCATCTTGGCTTTCGGCGCGGAAGCCCTGCCGCCGAACCCCCCGTTCTCGGTCAGCACTACGACGGCGAACTCGGGCTTCTCCTGCGTGTGAAGGGGCGCATAGCTAATGAACCATGCGTGGTCCTTGTGCTCTTTGCCGCCCCGGGCTTTCTCCATGGCGATAACCTGCGCGGTCCCGGTCTTGCCGCCGACATTCAGCTCGCGCGGGAACCCCACGCCCCCGGCCGTGCCGCCTTCGTTGACGACGCCCCACGCCCCGTAGGAGACGATGTCTATGGTAGTCTGCGACAGCTTCAATTCTCTGGGGTGGCCCTCATAGTATTTGACCGGAGCGAGCGGCGTCGCCTTGGCCTCCTTGAAAAGGTGAGGCGTGTAGTATTCGCCTCCGACCATTATGCCGTTCGTTGCGTAGAGCAACTGCATGGGAGAGATGGCCACCGAGCCCTGGCCGATCGAAGCGAGCACGGTGTCGAAGTCCTTCCACTCCGGGTCGCGCGGATTGAATCTCGCCTTCAGCTTCTTGTCCGGAATCCAGCCCGGAGATTCCGACGGGAGGTCGATGCCTATCTTCTGCCCGGTACCGAACTTCACCATCCAGTCGTGGATCATGTCGATGCCCATCTTCAACGCGAGCCGGTAGTAATAGCCGTCGCACGACCTCACGATCGCGGTATGGATATCGGGCGAGCCGTGATTTCCCATGCAGCGAATGAAGCGGTTTCCCATGCTGATGCCGCCGCCGCAGGCCAGCCTCGAATCCTTGGCACTTATAACCCCCTCTTCCAGGGCGGCCGTCGTCATGAGCAGCTTCCAGGTGGAACCCGTGGGATAGATGCCCTGAACGGCTTTGTTATAAAGGGGGTTGGTCTTATCGCTCATGATCGCGCGCAGCTCGGCGCGGTTGTCCGAGGAGATGACGTTTGCGGCGAACACATTCGGATCGAAAGAGGGCCGCGACACCATGGCGAGTATCTCCCCGTTCTGAGGGTTCATAGCGACGGCCGCCCCGGTATCGCCGGTCTTATCGAACTCCAGTTCGGCCACCTTCTGTATGTCGAGATCGAGCGTCGTGTAAACGTCCTGCCCTTTGATAGGCTCGACTTTTTGAAGCTCGCGGATCGGGCGGCCTCGGCTGTCGACGATGAGGCGGCGCATTCCTTCCTTCCCGCGAAGAATCCTGTCGTAGATGGCCTCGATGCCGCCTTTTCCGATTATGTCCCCGGACTTATAATCGGCGAACTTCGGATTTTCGAGCTGCTTCGAGCTGACCTCGCCGATGTAGCCGAGGACGTGGGCGGCGAGCTTGAGGTTAGGGTAGATTCGCTGCGGCTGAAATTCGATCTGTATCTCGGGGTTTTCAAATTCGTGAGCGGCGACCCAGGCGCGGTCTCCGGCCGAGGCGTTCTGTTTGACGAGTATCGGCTGAGACTTCGGCCTCTTGGAGTCGTTGAGCTCCGCGACGAGCTGGTCGCGGTCTACGCCGAGGTTCTCGACGAGCGCGCGAGTCGTCTCTTCCCGATCGGTCATATCGAGAGGGTAGATAACGATGTTGCACGCGGGCGTGCTGTCGGCCAGGAGCTTCCCGTACCGATCATAAATATTGCCCCTCGGCGCGGGGATGGGGATCTCGCGGATGCGGTTATTTTCGGCTCGCGCCTGAAAATCGTCGTGCCGCGCGACCTGCAAGATATAAAAGCGAATGCCGATGACGACGAAGAGGGCGAGAACCAAGTACTGGAGCACGAACAGTCTTGTTTCGAAATCGTAGGACCCCTCTTTAGGGTTCTTTTTACTCATAGAACCTCCGCCTTATAGCCATTCGCCGAGTCTCCGCCTGCTCAGAAAATACTCGATCGAGCGCTACGAAAAGGAACATGGATGTGGCCGTGTCGGCCAGAGCCTTCCAGCCGACGGTCTTGCCAAACCCTGCCCAGTTACTGACGTAGGGCAGCGTCTGATTCAGCACTTGATCCTGCTCGAGCATCTGGTACAGCCCGACAAAAAGCACCGTATTCACCGCCGAGGCGACCGCCACGACCGCGAGACGGGCAAGCGGGTTCTCCAGGGGGAACTTTATGCTCACTACCGCTATCAAATAGCCGATCAGAATCTTCGTGAACCCGCTGACGCCCAGTATACCGCCGCTCACTGCGTCGCCCCCGTTGCCGGACAAGAGGCCCACGAGAATGGCGAGCCTCGGAGAGCGCTGCAGGCTGAAGTAGACCGTCACCAGTAAGGGCAGGTCAATGTAGCGAAAAAACTTCAGATAATTCGAGAGCAACAGTTGTAGCAAGAGCGCGAAGACGATGGTCAGGGCAATTTTTAAGATCCGCACTCTTCCGGCTACCTCTGTTGGCTTAGCTTATCACTTAGATACCGTCTCTTCTACGGTAAGATCTTTATGGTCCACGAGAAGCACGAAAACCTGCTCTACGCGATCGACCGGCGCCGAAGGCTTGATAATAATCTTGTGCCACGACGCGTTCGGGTCGACTTCCAGGCGCTCGACTTTGCCGACGACGAGCCCCTTAGGGTAGATGCGATCCAGGCCCGACGTGATTACTGTCTCGCCGACTTCAATCGGCTCGCTCGACGAAATATTCTGAAGCTCACACCGCCCGTCATCCAGGCCCCGAACTTCGCCCTTCGCGCGCGAGGTTTGGAGCATTGCGCCCACTCCCGCGTGCTTATCGGTAATGACCTGCACCACGGCGTGAACCGGGCCGACCGAAATTACGCGGCCGACGATTCCTGTCGCGGTCGCGACGGGCATATTGCGCTTGATCCCGTCGGACGACCCGCGATCGATGATCAGACGCCGAAACCACAGGCTCGTATCGCGCGAAATGACATTCGCGGCGAGCTCCGCATATTGCGGCCGGGTCGGGAGGGCGAGTTGCGCGCGCAGCTGCTCGTAATCGGCCGCGCGCTCGACGGCCCTGTCCCTCTCCTGAGTCAACTCCTCCAACCGGGCTTGCAATTCGACGTTTCGCTCCTGGGCGCCTCGCATGTCCGCGTAGCCGCCGATCCCCCCCGTTATCTTCGACACGCCCCAATCGACGCTCCTTGCAATCGGAGTGAAGCCAGTCATGATCCACGTGCTGAGGAGCGATTGCTCGCTATCGGGATGCCTGGCGAAATAGGCCATCAGCATGACATGTCCCAGTAACAATCCTGCCAGGATCCACGGTGATTTTTGTTGTCCCGTCAGTGCGGTCATAGAGATCAGGACGAGGGCTATTGAGAGTCTTGGATTGGCTCAACGTTGCGTCTGCCGGCGCGGCGCACGGCTCGGGCCGTTTGCCGGGAGGCCTTCTCTTCTATCGTAAGTTCCGAGACCCGTGCCTCGACCCCTTCAGCCTAAAGTCCGTGATGGAGCATGGTGTTTTCCCAGCTCACGCGGCTCAACAAATCGAAATCAGCGAGCATCTTGCCCGTCCCGAGCGCAACGGACGAGAGGGGGTTCTCGGCCAGCGAGACGGGAACCCCCGTCTCGTGCATCAGGCGCTTATCTATTCCCTTGAGCAGGGCGCCCCCGCCGGTAAGCACGATGCCGCGCTCGGCGATGTCGGCCGAGAGTTCGGGGGGAGTGCGCTCGAGCGCGACGCGGACCGCGTTGACGACCGTGGAGATCGGGTCCGCGAGGGCCTCGCGAACTTCCTCATCGGTTATGGTGATCGTTCGCGGCACGCCTTCGATCAGGTTTCGCCCCTTGATCTCCATCTGCATCGGCTCTTCTACGGGCCATGCCGAACCCAGCTCGATCTTTATGGACTCGGCCGTGCGCTCGCCGATCAGCAGGTTGTACTTTCGCTTGATGTACTGAATGATCGCTTCATCGAGCTCGTTGCCCGCGATGCGAACGGCGCGCGAGTAGACGATGCCCGACAGAGAAATCACCGCGATGTCGGTAGTCCCGCCTCCGATATCGACGATCATGTTCCCGTAAGGCTCGGTGATCGGCAGGCCCGCCCCTATGGCCGCGGCCATGGCCTCGGCGACCAGGTAGACTTTCGAGGCCTTCGCGCGGTAGGCGGCGTCTTCGACGGCGCGGCGCTCGACCTGAGTGATCTCGCCCGGCACTCCGATGACCACGCGCGGCGAGACCCACGACCGGCCATTATGCGCCTTTCGGATGAAGTGCTGCAGCATCTTTTCGGTGACTTCGAAATCTGCGATAACACCATCCTTCATCGGGCGGATGGCGATGATATTTCCCGGCGTACGGCCGAGCATCTCCTTGGCCTCTTTTCCGACCGCTTCGACCTTGTTCGTCACCTTGTTTATCGCGACGATGGAGGGCTCACTGACTACAATGCCTCGTCCCTTGGCGTAGACCAGTGTGTTGGCTGTGCCGAGGTCGATGGCAAGGTCGCTGGAAAATGGGTTAAATAGATTTCTCATCCTTGTTAACTATACTCGAGTATTCTTCAAGTTCCTCGTGTGCAGCACCCGACTTCGGTCTCTGAAACTTCTGTCTCAAAAAGCGCGCTCACTTATGGTAATCAACAATTTATCAAGCAGGCGCCCTGCTCTCAGCATCAACGTAAGACAATGACACAAAACTCATAACCAGCACAAACCTATAACCGTGCTGCTCAGCGCGCTTACACGATAAGCCTTCCGGAATGTGGTTGCCCGCTGCTTTTTCCACTTATCATCGGAGCGAAAGATTGAAATATAAGGGAGGACGGCAAAGCCCGTGGATTTTCGAAACGGTTGATGAGCCTAAAGCGATGCCCTCTCCACTCGTCTTTTTGAAGACGCCCAAACCCGGTCCCGTGCCCCTGTCATCTTTAATCCTGCTACGCCCTTTGCATCGCATCAAGCTCGGTCAGTCTGCCCAAATCCAAGTAACTCCCTGGACTACGAAATCTAGCATGGCGGCATGTAACAATCAAGGTGTTTTAGTGTATATATTCCTGAATTTGCCCGAAAACTCACCGACTTTCCATCATTTGTAATCCAGCATTTACGGCCGGTCGAAAAACAGGCTACGCGCCGCGCGCAACCGGGGAATTCCAGGGAGGCTGCGGGGCGGGTCACAGGCGACGCGGGCGTACCTCTCGGACCCGCAGTTTCGGCTAGCCAGGGAGACCTTTTCCTTTAGTCACCATAGACTCGAACGCAACCAACCTTCGTGTAACCCTATTTACTGCGAGCTTTCAAGTCGAGACGGATTGAACCTCCTCGGCTACGCGTGGTACAATCCGGCATCTTCCGGTTTAGTTAACTTAAGAAGGAAAGACCCCTTATGCTTCGCACACCCTGTTCCGTCCGCAGAGACCTTTTCGGCGATTAGCAGCCTGTACCCTTATCCCATTCCAACCTCCCGGCCTTTTCAATAATCGTTTTCAGCTTTTGAATGGAGAAATCATGCAAACTCTCACTAAGACCAAGCTGCCAGAAATAAAGACTTCGCTGCCCGGCCCGAAAGCCAAAGAGTTCCTCGAAAAAGACGAGATGTACATCTCGCCCAGCTACACGCGCAGCTACCCCCTGGTGATGAAACGCGGGTATGGAGCCCTCATCGAAGATGTCGACGGCAACACATTCCTCGACTTCAATGCCGGCGTGGCGGTGGCCGCACTCGGGCACGCGCATCCCGAGATTGCCGAAGTGATAGCGGCGCAGGCGCGCGAGTTCATCCACATTAGCGGCACCGACTACTACTACCCTCACCAGACACAGCTGGCCGAAAAGCTGAACCGGATTACTCCAGGAGATTTTCTGAAGAAGGTCCATTACAGTAATTCCGGAGCGGAGGCTATGGAGGGCGCTCTCAAGGCC
>Ga0126311_10001644_pt1 | contig 10935 bp, 4 predicted proteins | sample Plot61_FD_92539 | JGI IMG/M metagenome (GOLD analysis project Ga0126311, IMG submission 92539) | Serpentine soil microbial communities from UC McLaughlin Reserve, CA, USA - Plot61 | ecosystem: Environmental > Terrestrial > Soil > Grasslands | place: USA: UC McLaughlin Reserve, Lake County... | reverse complement strand
TCATCGGCGCCAAGGGTGGCGTTCCATCCGTTCCCGTGAGCGACCGGCCTCATTACCGCAGAGGAATCCGAAGTATGATCGAGGCCTATCGAATGACCGAGCTCGTGGCAAGCGACCTCGGCCAGGTTTGCCGAGGTGCTGAGGAAGCAATCCATGCCGTCGTTAAAGACCACGTCCGATTCGATTAGCCGGTGGAACGTAATGCCTCCGATGAGCCGCATTTCGCCGTTCCATCTCATGGAAGTCTGGGCGACTACACCCGAGCAGCCCGTGGCCGGGTCGAGCTGACCCAAACAGTCTCCGTAGGAAATAGTATTGACGCCGTCGGCCAGGAGCCCGCAGCTGGAAGATTGTCCCGCGAGCTGCATCCGGATGCCCGACACGCTTGTCCAGGCGGACATGGCCCTCTGGATCTCCGCTGAAGCCCCGCCTGCTATCGGCGAGCGAGTGGAATTAAGACTATAATTAACGGCTTGCCCGGAATCGGCTTCCATCCATCTGATGCCCCCGCCGATGAGCACATACTCGAGGCCGGGAACGTTGGCCTCAGCCTTCTTGCGGCTGTACTCGGCCGGGACGGACCAGACTGGCTTGTCGGCCCATTCGAGTCGCTTCAGCTCGATTGCTTCGGATTCGTCGTGGAGGGTGCGCCTGATATTTTGAATGTGGTCGTCGAAGCTCGCCTGGTCCGTTATGCTTGCTTGACTCTGGTGAGCGAGTACTTGAACCCCGTCCGGCCCGGTCGATCTTGTCACGATCTTTCGCCCGGATGAATCCTCAAGGATCGAGTACATTCCCATAAAGGAGTAGGCTACTCTCAGGCTGCCATCCGGCGCCGTGGTGAGATAAAGAAGGACTCTCTGGCCAGGGTTGAATTTGGGCTGGCCGAAGACGTGGATTCCGCTTGAACCGACCGCGCCGCCTGCCTGTTTGAGAACGATCTTCTTTGTAGCGAGTTCCCCTTTGTAGAACCTCTCTGCCCGAACCTCGACATAGGTCCAGATCATGCTCTGCGAATCATCCCAGGCGCTCGTCACGGACCGGACTTCGCCGGAGAGAATGAATCGCGAATTTACGACCATCTCTTCGTCCGAAAGCATTACGACGGTTGTTGCGGTAGAGGGGCGGGCAAGCAAACAAAGCACAACTAGCAACAAAGCTATCTCTGCTAGCTTCCTGCTATACCTTTTCATAGTTTCCTCGTGCAGAATGTGGTTCTTGTGCGAGGGGGCAATCGAGTCCGACACCTTCCGCCCACAAACAGGATCGAGAAGATCAAACGCCCATAATCTTCGCGTACGGCGGAAACCCACAATTTACCCTTATTGTTCGCTTCTCTTTTTACTGCTTCGGTTCAACTTGACTGCCTGCAAGGGCAATCAAGTTGAACCGAAGTGCCTGCCAGTAAAGTCCGACTATGCTATCTGTGGATTCTAAGCTAGGCCACGGGCGAATTGAAACATAGCAGGTTGAGCATGTCAAGAATCTTCATTTTCAGGTAGCAGAACTTTACTGGTTATGCACTTTATGCGGCCTTAGAGCGTAATCTTTATGGCGGAAGGTCGTGCCGCGAGGCAAAAAAGGATGGGTCGATCGACCCATCCTTTTTCATTATCGAAAAGCTCCTGGCTGACTAATAACGGCGCGGGGCACGTTTTCCGTTGAGCACGCCCCACAGGGCCCCGCCCCCGCCCCCGAGAGCGACGCCGGCGAGCGCGCCTCTCTTGCCGCCGACAAGTGCGCCGACAACAGCGCCCGCGCCCGCGCCGATGAGGCCTTTAGTTAAAACGCTCTTCTTAGATACTGTGCGATTAAACGCCCTGCTCGGCCTTTTGGTGACGGCCAGAGCCGTACCCGTGCCGCCGCCGACGAGCGCGCCTATCAAAGCGCCTTTCTTGCCGCCGATCGCTCCGCCGAGCCCTGCGCCCGCGGCCGCCCCTCCGCCGATCAAGAGAGCCTTGCGAGCAGTTGAGCCGATCCCTCGATCTTCGCGAGCCCTGTAATAAACGGTATCATTCGAGCTGCGGTAGACCCTGTCGCCCAGTGTTCCCGACGATACTCTGGAAGATCCGCCATAGCTGCTGCGCCCGTAGCGCTCACCATAATAAGCCGGAGCGGAGGATAATGCCGCAGTGCCTGCCGTGCGGCAGAGCTGGTTGCGAAGGCTGGCCTGCTGACCCTGGCCGTCTGTGTATCCCTGGCTGAACCCATCCAGGAAACCGCGAGAGTTGGCCGCCATGGACGATTCATCCGGGTAGCTGAGACCGGCCACGCCCGCGTTGAACCCGTCGGCGTATCCAGATTTGAAGTCTCCAATATATGCATCAGTATTTGCGCCGGGGTCCGCGGCCAAAGCGGTCTTTAAGCCGGGCGCCGATGCCTGATCGTAATTGCCCGCGTTACTCCGGGGACTGTTGCTCAAGGCCAGGACTCCCGCTGCCGCAAGGACGGCTGCTAATAAAACAGCCATGAATCTGGTTGACATGTGCCTTCTCCTCCCTCGAAATCCAATTTGGTTGCGTGAATCGGTACCTGTCTGATCATTAACAGATCAGCCGGTGTGAAAGGCTTACCTACCATATCGGGTAAACAGCCTCCCATATCCGCACCCGTTCAACGCTTTCCCGCCTTGCAAATAGCGCGATTCACTGTTTGCAGGCCAGGGCGATCTTCTTTTATCTCAATATTAACGGGTTCGATCGCCTATCATCGGGCGGGTTGATCACGGTTATGATATTGCCTGCCCTCGCTTTTACCTTTGCACGCACCGTGCCGGAATTGAGCACCGTCGTAGCCCGCTCGACTCCATTCACCTCAACAGTGGTCCCCGGTCCGAATCCCGAGCCCGTGATTTCGACAAGTTTCTTCGAGAGCTTGATCGCGGTATCAACTCTCGGAGCGCCTGAGCCTGAAACCAGCGACGCGTTGAGCCTGTAAAAGCCTCTCGAATCGTTGCTGAAAGCTCCGATCCCGATCACGTAGCGGCCCGTGTACGGGAGGACTATGTTGAATCTCGGGTCATCGCCGTCCTTCTGATCATTATAAAAATACTCGATTCCCGTTTGCGGATCGAGCAGATTGATCTCGGCGTCGAGCCTTGAGCCAAGCACTTCCGCGTCCACATCGACGATCAGGGTCTGCCCGGCTTCCGCTGTGAAGCTGAAAAAATCGACATCGCTGCGAACGTCTATCTGGCCGAAGACGGTCGAGGGGATTTCCGTAAGCTGCTGCGCCGTGGCGTCGTTCGGCTCGTTTTCATCGACATCAATCCCCATCGTAATGTTTAAGATATAGTCAAAATCGAAGCCCCCAAGGTCGTCGGCATCGGAGATGCCTACGATGAGTGTCTGATTCGCCTGGGGAGTGTAGCGAATGATCGGGTCGAAGTCTTCATCCCCGACATCTCGGGCAAGAACCTGGCCCGCGGCGTTGAACAGAGCTATATCAGGGATAAGGTTGGACCGCGGCAATCTCACGGCGAATGGCTCGATCACGACAGGCACTCCCTCGAAAGCTTCGAAGGCGAAGAAGTCAACGTCATTGAGCACCCTTATCGTGCCGAAGACGTTGACGGGAAGCGCCACGCCCTGCGAGACGGTATCATTGGGCTCGATTTCAAATATGTCGCCATCCCCGGTGCCGAAGCTTTGAATCGAGGGTAATGCCGCCGCGATCCGCGCCGTCGCCATAACCGAAGCCCTGTCCTTCTTCAGCCTCCTCGTCTTTCGAGGGGCGGATTTTACCGTGGTCGAGGCGTTGGACTTGAGTCTCGAAAATGCGGCCGCCCTGTCGAGGTCGGCTGCGGGCGTCTCCCTCGCCCTATGCTTTTCGAGGCCGAGCGGCCTCGTGATCTTGAGTAAAGTTTCCTGCTCCTGGGCCGAGACTAAGGTTGCGGTCAATAAGACCCCGGTCATTGTGGCCGCGAAGGCCCGTTTCAAGGATCGAGTAATCATAATTCCTCCGACAATCTCATCTGCTCCGATCAACACCTCGCGGTGTGATGAAAGAGAGTGATTCTGAGTGCGCCGGAGAAAATTCTTTTTTTCAGGAGAAGTCCGGGCTTACTGACTCATTGCCGGAAGAATGAACTCGAAAGAGGTTCCGACTCCGACTTCGCTATCGAAGCTTATCTTCCCGTTATGGAGCTGGACGGCGCGGAAGGCCTGGGCCAGCCCGATGCCGGTGCCGCCTTTCCTGGTCGTGTAATAGAGGTTAAAGATGCGGTCGCGCGCTTCGGCCGGTATCCCGATGCCCCGGTCCGAAATGGAGATTCTGGCCGAGCCGTCGTCCCCGACAGAGGTAGTGATTCTCAAAGGGCCGCCTTCCGGCATCGACTGGCACCCGTTTATGATCACGTTCAACAGGGCCTGCTTGAGCATGTCAGCGTCGCCCTTGACGAAGAGCGGCCCAGGGTAGAGCTCGCGGTATATTGTCACTCCGCGCTCTTCGGCCTCGGTCGAGGCGAGCGCCACGACCTGGCTGACGGTCGTGTTCAAATCCAGAGGCTCCAGGTTTATCTCGACGGGCCGCGTGAAGTTGAGGAATGTTTGAACGACCCGATCGAGCCGCTTTATCTCAGAGTCGAGTATCTCTATCTGAGGCGTCGGGTCCGCGTTGCGCGATTCGAGCTTCGACCTGAGTATCTCTAGATGAATCACCATCGCGTTCAGAGGGTTTTTAACTTCGTGCGCGATGCCGGCCGTGATGCGGCCGAGGTCCGCGAGTTTCTTCGAGAGGTCCCACTGGGATTCGAATTTCTGGAAAGACTCATAATCACGGAGGCTGACCAGGGCGCCGACGGGCTCGCCCGCGTCCTCGATGTACTGCACGGATGCGAGGAGCTGTCTCTTTCGATTGCCCTCGGGCACGTGCAGGGTCGTGCGCGCTATGGTCCGCCGCTCGCTGAAGGCGCGCTCGACGAGGTAGACCAGAGGGTGGGCGTTTCCAAGGCTCTCGTCAATCGGCAGGCCGGTCAGCTCTACGTCTACCAATCCGAGTATCTGCTCGGCATCGGGGCTTGCCAGGATTACGCGGCCTTCCCGGTTGATCAGCAGCAACCTCTCTTCGAGATGGCCGATGACCTGTCGAAGCCGGCCTCGCATCAGTTCCAGTTCGGTCCGCTCGCCCGCGAGTCTCTCCCCGAGCTGCCTGAGGCGGGTCGTGACTCCCGTTATCATGTCCTCTCTCGGAAGGTCTTCCGCCCTGGTGGCCGTGGGAGCGCTGCCGAGGCCGAGGCGGTCGATGCTCGAAGAGATCGCCTCCAAAGGCCTGAGCAGCAGGTTCGCCGAGCTGATGGCGACTATGGCGGCTCCGATTATTGCCAGTAGCCCGATGATGAGGTTGGTTGTGATAGGCGAGAGCAGCTCATTCTTGACAGCCGCCGTCGATATCCCGACGTGGAGGGAGCCCGCGAATGAGCTCTCACTCGCCAGGTCCTTGCGAAACTCGTAGACCGGAGGCCCGAAAAACGCGCGGGCAAGCTGCACGTAGGCGCTCTCCCTGGCAAGCTGCTTCAGGTCCGGCCAGGAGGTCGGCACCTCACCGATCATGTAGCGATTGGCGGCCAGTTCGTAACGCGTATCAGGCTCTGTGACTATCTGCCCGTTTTCATCCGTCAGGTAGAGGAACGTGATCTGGCGCGAGGCCGCGATGGTCGATTCCATCAGGCCGCGTACGCCGGAGTTCTCGCCGGCGAGAGACTTTGACGCCTCTATGGACGTGACCGTAGATTGCTGCGCGAGCTGTTGCTGGATCGCGTACGTGATCTGGTTCGAGAGCTGGCGCGCCTGTTCCTCCGTCCGGTTGACGATGACGCCGGTCAGATGAGCTATGTTGGCTATCGTGGTGACGGTCACGACGAGCGCGACGAGCAGGGTTATTAGCGCGATCTGGCGCGCGCGGACCCCCGGTTTCGACCAGAGGATCTGCCGCGCGGGAGCCTGCGCTTCGACGCCTTCCTGGACCAGCTGATTATTAGCCGTTGCGGTTGTAGCCACTTTTGCCTGCGAACGTTTCGGGTTCAAGGACGGTCTCCGGGCGAGCGGGCACCGCGCCGTTAATTCCTATAACCGGCATTCAGGTCAATCGAGCCGCTCTTCGCCTGCTTCGCGGTACGCCTTCAGCTTGTTATGAAGCGTCTTGAGGCTTATGCGCAGGATTTCGGCCGTGCGCGTCTTATTGAACTCGGTACGCGCCAGCGTGCTCAATATAACTCGCCGCTCGACTTCTTCGAGCGGCATGCCGATAGGGATCATGACTCCATCGGTCACAGGCGAGGATTTTTGACCGGTGATATGAACTGGCAAATGAGACTTCTCTATTTGTTCGACGGAGCAGATTACGACAGCGCGCTCTATCACGTTGCGGAGCTCCCGGACGTTGCCCGGCCAATCGTGCGCGACCAGGGCGTCCATGGCATCTGTCGAAATCAGTCGTGCCGTTCTGTTATGGCGACGGCTCAACTCATCAATCATATGCTGGACGAGCAGGGGGATGTCATCACGATGCTCGCGCAGCGGAGGCAGCTTGATTGTAATTACGTTGAGGCGGTACAGCAAGTCTTCCCTGAGCGTCCCTTCCTGCACTGCTTTGATCGGATCTTTGTTCGTGGCCGCAATGACCCGCACGTCGACGCTTATCTCTTTGGTCGACCCGAGCCGCCTCACCTTCCTGTCTTCGAGCACGCGGAGCAGCTTGGCCTGGAGCAGCACGGGCATCTCGGCGATCTCGTCGAGGAGCAGGGAGCCTTCATTGGATATCTCGAAGCAGCCGATTCGGCGGTCGGCCGCGCCCGTGAACGCGCCCTTCTCGTGGCCGAAGAGCTCGGACTCCATCAGTGTCTCCGGCACGGCCGCGCAGTTGATGGCTATGAACGGCTGCTCTGCGCGCTGGCTGAGCTTGTGGATCGTGCGCGCGACCATCTCTTTTCCGGTGCCCGACTCGCCCGTGACAAGCACCGAGACGGAACTGGGGGCGACCTGTTCGATGAGCGTGTATACCTCGCGCATCGCTTCGGAGTTTCCGACCATGTCTCCGAAGGCGCCGTACTGCCGCAACTGGAGGCGGAGAACCTCGTTCTCGCGCCGCGCCCTGCCGTACTCGGCCGCTTTCCGCAGCACGAGCTGGAGCTTGCGCATATCGATGGGCTTTTCGAAGTAGTAAAACGCCCCTTCTTCCTTGACCGACCTGATCGCCGCGTCGACCGACCCTTGCCCCGTAAGCAGGATCACGGAGGTTTCGGGATGCTCAGCCCTTATGCTACTGAGCAACTGGAACCCGTCCATCCTGGGCATGATTACGTCGGTTACTACTACGAGTGGCGCGAAGCTCGCCACGCGCTGCAAGGCCTCGTGCCCATCGGCGGCGATCTCCGTTTCGTAACCCCAGCTTGATACAAGCTCGCTCAATCCCTGACGGGCAGGTTCTTCATCATCTACTATGAGTACGCGCTGGTTCGACATAACTAGAAAGTTTAGCACAAGCCGGTGAACGGCGTCGCAGTTTACAGGTTACCGGCTGCCCGCGCCTGTGACAAGAAATCCCCGCGTTTGATCTTTTAACCTTGACCTCTTCATACAGGACCAATAAAATGAGCGCCGTCCGGGTCGGGTCAATCCGGGGATTGGGAGATGGACCTGAATAGTTTTCTCGCTCTCGAAGGCCCGGACGACCTGGCAATCGACTCTGTTACCGGTCGCGCACGGCGTACGCGAGTATCGGTTCGAAGGTGAAACCCGGCCCTCGAATCACGTCTTAATAGAACTTAGCTTTGCGGCCCCCGTAATCCGGCTCCCGATTCCGGATGATTTGAGAAAGCCCGAATTCATTTTCATTCGATTCAGGTTTATCGAAAGCCTGAGCGATTCATCAATCGCAATGGCATTTTGAGAACGCCCGTCCTTCGCGCCCCCGGAAGTTGACGACCTTCGATTCACCCGATTCGCATTCGCCCACAGTGTCGGTCGCAGGTGACTGGACCGGGGCCCATTCGGTTGCGCGAGCGAAGGCAGGCCATCCCGCCTCACTCCTCTCGCTCCTCTTTTTCAATCTTTCGGCCGGGGCATCCCGCTTATCGATCCGTTTCATAATTAAGGAGGGTACTCATATTAGAAATCCGGGGAGCCATCTCAAGCATCTGGCTAGTCTGATGCTCGTCACGATTTTATTAACTGTCGGGCTGGTCATGTCTGGAATTCCCTGGGAGCGCGGGGGCGGCTCGGCGAGCGCGGCTTCTGCTCCGGGCGCGAAGCCACAATCCTCGGGCCTGGATGCCGCACGCCACTTAGCGTTACAGAAGCTCTACGAGCAATTGAGCGGCGGCGCGCCTTTCTCCGACGAGGAGACGGCCATTTTGCGCCGGTTCGCGGCAGGAAGAGAAGTCGGCGAGATCGAGGCCGACGTGGTCGCCTCGCGCGCGCTTTATGATTATTACGTCGCCGTCAAGAGTCTCACGCGCGAACAGTCCGAGCTGTTCGGCCGGTACAGGACCTTAGTCGCAAGGCGAGGGCAGGACATAGCCGACCTCAAGGCCCAATTGCTCGAAAAGCGCAAAGCCTACGCGGCCGCGAATCCGCCGCCGACTCCCAATGCTCCCCCGTCGAACGATTTGTGCTCGGGCGCGGTCGTCATCCCGCCCGCCGGCCCGTTCCCCCACCTGACGCCGGTCGTGGCTGACATCACCGACGCCACGTCGACGCAGGACGCGGCCTCTCCTTCTTGCCAGACCAATCAGACCCGAAGCATCTGGTACTCTTTCACGCCCTCGACGACCGCGACCTACACGATCTCATCCTGCGCGTCCGATACCGCGACCACAGTCGAAGACACCATCATTCAGATTTATCCCGCGATGGCCGGTTGCTCTGCGTCCCTTACCGAGCTTCCGACGACCGACGTGACCGACGGCTGCGCCGATGACGAGTGCGTCACCGAAGCGCTCCAGGCCGTCGTCACGACCCGTCTCGGCGCGGGCACCCAATACTTCATCGTCGTCTATGAATTCGACAGCACGCCGCCGTTGCCTAACAAAACGGCCGTCCAGTTGAAGATCAGCCAGTTACTGCCGCCCTCAAACGACACCTGCGGCGATGCGGTCCCGCTATCGCTGGACACACCCGTCGAAGGACGCCTTCAGGCGGCGGCCAACGATTACCAGCTTTCCGGCTCGGCGTGCTTTAGCGGGATCGGCCAGACGGCTTCCCTCGCGCGCGGGCGCGATGTCGCCTACTCGTTTACCGCGCCTTCGGCGGGCCTGTATTCGATCAAGGTCTATGACTACTCGGACTTTTCCTCCGACCTCGTAGTTTATGCGGCGACCTCATGCCCGACCGGCACGACTCCCATCACCGTCGGCACCTGCTTTGCAGCCTCGAATCGAAACGGGGACGGGACCTCGGAGGAATTGAGCTGCCTGAACCTGTCGGCGGGGCAGACGCTGACCATCATAGTCGATGAGAATCTCGCCACCACCGGGGCTGAATTCAAGATAGAGGTGAACCATTGCTCGCTCGAAACCGAGCCCAACAACACTCCGGCCACCGCGAATACAAACGGGCCGGGCATACAGGGGGCGATCCAGGCCGCCGGTGATGCGGACCTCTTTTCGCTCGGGAGTCTGGCGGCGAACTCTCGCATCTTCGCGCTCGTCGATGGCAGCGCGGCCGGGTCGTCCGATTTCGACCTGCGAGTCACGACTGCGACCGATACGGTTCAGTATGACGACGCGAGCAATGACGAGAATTTCGGTTCGCTCGCCCCGAATATAGGGGGCGCGATTGCTACGGGCGCGCAGACGTTTTTGAGGGTCAGCCATTTCGACCCCTCCACGGCCTCCGAGCCTTACAGGCTCTACTCCGCAGTCCAACCTCCGATGGCATCGGCCACGGCGGAGACCGAACCGAACGATACGATCGCGCAAGGCGATTCGGCCGTAAATAACTATTTCAGTGGGGCGCTTGCGGGACCTGCTCCCTCGGCCGATCAAGATATATTTGCCTTCACGGGCGCGGCGGGCGACCTCTTGTTCGTGGGCCTGGACGCAGACCCTCTCCGCAATAACTCGCCCATCAACGCAGCGATGGACCTGCTCGATCCGGCGGGCGTAGTGGTCGCTAGCGTCAACGACACGGCCGGCTTCTCTTCGACGACACCGGGCGCGGGCAGCCTCTCTTCCGTGACCCCCTTCTCGCCGTCCGAAGCGCTCACGTTCAGAGTCGTGACCCCCGGCACCTATTACGTCAGGGTTAAGATCGGCACGGCCTCCTCGGGCTCAAACGGCGCGGGTGATTACCTGCTTTCAATATCCAGGAACGGCGCAGTAGGCGAGGGCGGTGTCTGCCCCTTCATGATCACTCCTACCAGCCAGAATTTCACGGCGAGCGGGGGAAGCGGATCAGTAACCGTGGCCGCGGCCGCAGGGTGTGCCTGGGTGGCGGCGACTACTTCCAGCTTCATTACGATCGATTCGGGCAGCACGGGTTCCGGTAACGGCACGGTCCAGTTTAGCGTCGCGCCCAACCCGGGAGCCGCGCGAAACGACACCATAACCGTCGCGGGTCAGACCTTCACGGTAAATCAGGCCGCGAATTCAGGCCCGGCCACCTTCGCCGCTTCGGGTACGGTTACATTGACGACGGGCGGAGCCCCGCTTCAGTTCGCGAGGTTGACCTTCACCAGACTCTCCGGCACCGGGGCAATCCCAACCCCCGTCGCGACCAACGCGAGCGGAAACTGGACCCAGAGCGGCTTTGAGACCGGTTCGACCTACAGGGCCACGCCGACGCTGAAGCGCTTCTCTTTTACTCCCGCCTTCCGCGACTTCAGCGCGGCAAGCTCGATTCTTAATTTTACGGCGAGCAAGAACGCCGACACGACCGGAGTATTCCGCCCGTCAAACGGAGCCCTCTTCCTGAAGAACTCCAACTCCACGGGCTTCGC
>Ga0126311_10001643_pt1 | contig 10936 bp, 8 predicted proteins | sample Plot61_FD_92539 | JGI IMG/M metagenome (GOLD analysis project Ga0126311, IMG submission 92539) | Serpentine soil microbial communities from UC McLaughlin Reserve, CA, USA - Plot61 | ecosystem: Environmental > Terrestrial > Soil > Grasslands | place: USA: UC McLaughlin Reserve, Lake County... | reverse complement strand
TTGCACTTCTCGGCAAGCCGTGTCGCGAGACTGAGCAACTCCGTGTCAGCCTGTTCGCTGTGCGGCGGCGCTTCGTTGAGAAACTCGTGTGGCGGCAGCGCATAATCGCTGTAATTAACGCGGCGCGCGTTGTCGAACGGCAGCTTGCTCGGGGCAGGCGCTTCGGCTTTTACGCGCAACACGGAAGCGCCCTTGACCATCTCTTCCGCGTCTTCCTCGGGAGCGATATCGGAAGCGGGGAAGATCGAACGCTTTCCTGATCTGCCGGTTACAACTGTTGCTGGAGGCACGTCGACACCAGCGCCCGCACCAGCCGCACTCGCACTCGCTGCAATGATCGCCTGCGGCTCGACACTCGCGCGATTTGCTTCGGTGCGACTCACCGGCACTGATTCGACCGCGGGCTTAATCGGCTCCTTCATGAAGTCGGCCACTCGCTCAGCAGCCGTCAGATTGATTGTCTGCTTCAACGCGTTTTTCGCAGCTTCGCGCTCAGCTTTGATGGCCGCGTTCGTCTCTTTCTTTACCCGCGCACGTTCAGCACGCATCTGTTGCCAGGTCCTGAAACGCTCCGGCAGTTTGCCGACAAATGCGAAACGCGAGCCAATCGCCTGCGCGAGGATTTCATAAAGACGAACGAATGAGAAATTCGTCGCGAGCAGCAAACCAGTTGCTGCAATCGCGACCAGCAACACTGTCGCACCAACGTTACTGAGCCCACTCGCGAGTCCCTGGGCCAGAATAGCGCCGAGCAGTCCACCCGGTTGCACGCTTGAATCAAACAACGGGCGCAGCTGCGCGATCGACAACAGTGCTGAGGCTGAAATGACAAGAATCACGAGTCCGAGTATTCGCATCCACGGCCTGTGAATCACCGGTGTGTGAAATCGTCGCCACGCGGCTGCGAATAGCAGTAACGGCAACAGGTAAGCGGCGAGGCCAATGAACTGAAACGCTGTGGCGGCAACGTTCGCGCCGATTGAGCCGGCCCAGTTGTGCGTCTCGCTTGCGCCCGCAGAGTTCCACGACGGATCGTCAGGATAAAAGGCGGCGGAGACGAGGCAGAGCGCCAGCAGTAATCCCAGCGCGATGAATAGAATCGCGAGGATCTCATTGCCACGACTAGCGCGCGGAAGAATCATGCGCGGCTTTTCTTGAATGTGTGTTGCCATGAAAACTCCAACGCTAACTGAAATGCCTACGCTGCCTTGCGAGCAAGCAGGTAGGCTTTGATGAAGTCGTCGATGTCACCGCCGAGCACTGCCTCGACGTTACCTCTTTCCAGCTTAGTGCGAGTGTCCTTTACGAGCTGATATGGGGCCAGCACGTAGCTTCTGATCTGTGAGCCGAACGAAATGTCGGCCTTGTTGGCTTCGAGCTCGGCGGTTTCGGCGCGCCGTCGTTCCAGCTCGAGCTCATAAAGACGTGAGCGCAGCACCTGCATGGCAACTGCTCGATTTTGATGTTGTGAACGTTGGTTTTGACAGGAAACGACGATGTTGGTCGGTAAGTGAGTAATCCGAACTGCTGAATCGGTAGTGTTGATGTGTTGTCCGCCCGCGCCGGTCGCGCGGTAAGTATCGACGCGCAAGTCTTTGTCGTTGATCTCTACTTCGATATCCTCGTCGATCTCCGGATAGACGAACAGGGAAGCAAATGACGTATGTCGCCTCGCTGCCTGATCAAAAGGAGAGATGCGGACCAGGCGGTGTACGCCGGCTTCGGCAGCCAGCAACCCGTATGCGTATTCACCTTCAACTCTGAATGTAACGCTCTTCAGTCCCGCTTCCTCGCCCGGTTGATACTCGAGTACCTCGGCTTTGAATCCCCGTTGCTCGGCCCACTTGAGATACATGCGCAGCAGCATCTCAGCCCAGTCCTGCGATTCGGTGCCACCCGCGCCCGGATGGATCGTGCAAATAGCGTTGCGGCGATCGTTGTCGCCGGCGAGCAGCATTTCAGTTTCGGCCTGGCTTAAGTCATGCTCAAGCCGTTCAAGTAACGATTGCAGTTCTTTGATTGACGATTCGTCTTCTTCGGCAAACTCAAAGAGCACTTCAGCGTCGGCGATCTGCGATTCGAATTGTTGCTGGCGCTCGATCTTTTTTTCGAGCTGACTACGTACTTGCAGCAACTTCTGCGCGGCCTCCTGGTCGCTCCAGAAATCGGGCGACGAGGCCTGGGTTTCGATCCTGTTCAACTCCTCTCGACCTGCAGGGACATCAAAGAAACCTCCCGAGCTGGTTTACACGTGAGCGGAGGTTGTCGAAGGATGTGCGAAGTTCTTGAGTTGATTGAAGGTCCATATTGTTCAGTCAGTTGTCTACGACTTCCGTCGCAACATGGCGACGAAAGCAATCAAAGAAATCACCACGCAGATGTGCACAAACAAATCGCCTTGCCGCGTGTAAAAAGTGTCGTGCACCTCTGCAGGGTGATTCGTCCAAACCCGAACGTCTGGCTGGAATGGCCCGGTCATATCCTGCACGTGCCCAGACTCGGTGATCGAGGCTGTCAATCCAGTGTTCGTAACGCGCAGCACTGGCCGGCCATTTTCAACCGCGCGAAAGATCGCGTTCGCGAGATGTTGTCGCATCACCGCCGTCGGTCCGAGATACCCGTCGTTCGAGATATTGATCAGCACGTTCGCTCCATCGTGCGTCAGCCTGCGCGCAATCCACGGGTATGCCGACTCGATGCAGATGAAGACACCGGCCTTACGATCTGCGAACGGCATCAACGTGTAGTTGCTGCCGGGAGTGAACTCTCCGACGATTCCACTTATCAAAGAAGCTCCCGGTAACCATTGCGGGAGCGGCACATATTCGCCAAACGGCATCAGGCGAATCTTATCATACTGCGAGATCAGGCGGCCCTCTTCATTTACGAGCAGCGCGGAATTGTATGCACCGTCGTTTGGCGCGGGCTCGAGCGAGTTGAACAGCACCGACGTGCGATTCTGTCGCGCGAAGTTGGCGACGAACTCCTGAAATGTTTTGTCGGACGCGTAGGTGAAGTTCATCGGCGACTCGGGCCAGATCACGAGTCGTGGTCCCTCGCTGGTTCCCTGACTGGCGAGCGCCGTTTGGCTCAGTGAGACGTGACGTTCGATGAGTGCTTTCGTTTCCTCGACACTCTTGACCGGGTTCATCGGCACGTTTGGCTGAACTGCGACAACATTAACGACGAGCCCGTCCGACGAGTAAGAAGCATCAGAGTTGAGCGGTGCATCCAGGATCAAAAAGCCGACCGCAAGCGCCGCCAGCACTGCTGCGGCGATCGACAACTTTGTCCTGCTAATCATTAGCAGAGCGACTACTGAATTAATCGCGACCATAAGAAAGCTGACCGCATAAACGCCGCCCCAGTTAGCTGACTGGATCAGAAACGAGTTGTACGCCTGCGAGTATCCGAGTGCGTTCCAGAGCTGACCTGTCACACCGAGGCGCACCCATTCAAGTGCAGCCCAAAACAGAGGAGCCAGCAGGAGTGCCAGGCGACCCCACTTCTGAATCGCGAGTGCTACCAACGCGGCGAACACGCCGTGAAAGACACCGACAACGACTGCGCCGGGGATCAGTAATAGATACGCCAGCACGCGCGGCAGCCCGCCGTAATGAATCATTGAATATGTGAGCCAGTAACAGGTGGCGTAGAAAAAGACTGAGCCGGTCGCCCAGCCGAGGATAAAGGCGCGCATTCGCGAAGGGCGCTGGGCGATGATGACCAGCAGCGGAACGAGTGCGATCCACGCGAGCAGGTAATACTCGAAGTTGGGAAACGAGAGGACAAGGAGGAGCGTGCTGGCCGCCGCCACGCCCCACTCATAATTCAGAAAACCGGTTCGTCTCATCCGTGGCAAAAAAATATTTTCGTACTTCACGAACCATCGTAAAGCCAACAGGTCAATTAGCCAAATTTCGATGCAAAAAGACAGAAAGCGTCACTGTCAAAGTGACAAATTTCGGCAAAGTAAAATTAGCCACAAAGAGGCACAAAAGGCACAAAAGGAGTGAATACAACCGGCCGGAATTCTTCTTTGTGCTTTTTGTGCCTTTTTGGGCTGGCTTTAAAAGCGGGAAGACCCGGTCATTTCTGACCAGGTCCACGTTTTGGGGGGAAGCACTGAAGGAACGCTCGGAAGGTTTGCTGGCGCAGCGGCAGGCGGCGCTCAGGGAATGTTGGCGGCGGGGGACTCGGCTAACGTTCTTCGTCTTCCGTGTCGTGCCGCGGAACTACTGAGCACACGCTGTGCCACAAACAAGGAAAACGTTAGTTCCCCATCGTGACTTGTCTTTGGAGGGCGATTGCTTCCTGGTTGTTGGGGTCGATGGCGATGGCGCTGAGCGCGTACTTGCGGGCTTCCCCGCGGTCGCCTCGTTCAAGAAAGATCTTTCCCAGGAGAATGTGAGCGTCGATGAGTTTCGGATCCCAGAAGATCGCTGTCTTCAGCGCTGCTATCGCTGCTTCCTGATCACTGCGACGAAGATTGATGCGGCCGCTGAGAAGATACGCTTCCGCATTTGTCGGCTCGATCATCACGACCCGGTGCAGCTCGGGTAATGCTTCCTCATCGCGTCCGGCCTGGTAAAGGTCTCGAGCTTTCACCAGCAAGTCCTGAGTAGCCGAGCTCGGCGATCCCATCGCGGCGGTAATGTTCTTTTCGCGATCCAGCCCGAACACTTCCTCACGATTCAACACCTGGCGCATGCGCAGGTTGACGCCGCTCGTAGCTCCCGACTTCTGCCACTCCGTTTCCCACTTCGCATACGCGGTGCGGAGAAAGCGCCTCGCCATATCGTCGGCGGCAGTGGCCGCCTCGGTATTTCCGAGTTTCGCGAGCGATTTGGAGAAGAGGAAATAGGCCTGCCCATCCTGCTGGTCAGCCGTGATCACTGGACGAAAGTGCTCGGCAGCTTCGGCGTACTTGCCCGCCAGAAATAAAGCGTAGCCATAGTTGAAGTGGACCATATGATCCGACGGTGCCGACTTCGCCGCCTGACCGAGAAACTCAATTCCCTGGTTCAGCAGACGCGTGCGCTCCGCATCGTTCTTATTCTCTCTCGCCGCCTGCACCGCAACTGCGCCGGCGTTGTTGTAAACAGCGATCAGCGGCAAGTCACTCGAGAGCGGCACGACTGTCGCGAGCGCACGGCCGTAATCACCGAGTTTTGTGTAACCAAGACTGGCGTAAAAAGCGGCTTCAGCGTAATGAGGCTCTTTCTTCTGAAGTTTTGAAAAATACTCTGTCGCATCTTTCCAGTTCCCAAGCTCCATGTAACTGCGGCCCAGCTCGAAAGCCGCTTGCGGATAAACTGCGCCGCCGAGCGAGTCTGCGTAGTAACGCAGCGCGTTCTTTAGATAATTGGCGCGCACGTCGTCGCGCATCGGTAATTGAACGGCCTTAACATAAGCCTCAAACGCCTTCTGCGGGATCTTTGTCGCCTCTTGGACGAGCTGGTTTTGCGAGTAACTAAGTGCCTTGTCGCGCTGGTACAGAATCTGATAAGCGAGCCAGCCGTGAATCTCCTGAAGTGCTGTTAGAGCATCGCCGCGGTCAAACTGTCGCGTGATCCAGCTACCGTCCTTCACTTCACCGAAGTTGCGGCCTTCGTTGACCTTAATTACACGCGCCGTTACCTGCACGTAGGCATCAGCAGGTTGCTTCGCACCACTGCTGTCGGTCCTGGTTTCGCCTGCCGGGGCCGGTGTTACGTTGTAATTGCCGATAACGATCATGCTCGCCTTCGCCTGGCGCGCGAGCTTGATCGCAGTAGCTCGCGAGGGAATCACCGTCACCGGCAGCCGCAGTTGCTGGTACGCCAGCTCGCGTTCGTCGCTGGAGACTACGACCAAACCGGGTTTGTTCAGCAATTCCGCAAGCGCGTCGGCGAAGCTCTCGCCGACCCAGTTGTACTCGGGCCGAAATGGTTTTGAGTTGTTTTCAAACGGCAGCACCATGACCACGTCGGCGGTCTGATTCTGGGCCTGCGCGTTCGATAAGACGGGCAAAACGGTAAGAGATATTAGAAGGACGAAAATGAATTTAAGGCTCAAAAATCGCATGCCGTAAATGTAGCACGGATCATACGGATCCAATTACTGGTTAGGGCTGATCACTAATACATCCGCGTAATCGCGGTCTCTGTGTTTTTTGTGTTTTGTTGCAGCCGGAACCCTGCTAGACTGCACCCCGGCCTCGCGCCACGCCTAGTTTTAGCCAGCGTTATTTTCCCGTCCCAGGTACCCCAGGAGGACCCTAAAACAAATGAAGATGCGTATTTTTATTGCTGTCAGTGTGCTGTGTATCAGTGCCCTCATCGTCGTTGGACAATCCCGCAGACGCCCTGCACCGTCACCGTCGCCGAGTCCGGAGTTCGGCTGGGAAAACTTCGAGGGAGTTAGTTGGCAGAAGGGACCGTCAGTCGGCGACCTTGGCGCACACGCGCAGGTTAAGGTGCCCCAGGGTTACGTTTTTGCCGGAGCACGTGACACACGGGTCATCATGGAGGCGAATCACAACCCCATCACCGGAAGAGAAATGGGGTTTGTCGCTCCCGCAGGTGAAGAATGGTTTGCAGTGTTTGAGTTCGACGACGTCGGGTACGTGAAGGACGACGAAAAAGGCTCGCTCGACGCTGGAGCGCTGCTCGAATCAATCAAGGCCGGCACACAAGCGGGCAACAACGAACGTATCAAGCGTGGCTGGCCCACGATGAGCATCCTCGGCTGGGAAACGCCGCCAGCTTATAACGAGCTCACACACAATCTCGAATGGGCCATCAGGGCACAGAGCGAGGGCGCACCAGTCGTCAACCACAACACTCGCATGCTCGGACGTGGCGGCGTGATGGAAGTTACACTCGTCACTGATCCAGCCACGCTTGCCGAGACGATGCCCAAGTTCAAGACAATGCTCGAAGGGTTTGAGTTCAAGCAAGGTGAGCGCTACGCGGAGTTTCGTGCGGGCGACAAGACCGCTGCTTACGGGCTAACCGGTTTGATTGTCGGCGGAGGAACTGCCGCGCTCGTTAAGACCGGCGCCTTCAAGTGGCTATGGAAGGCACTCGTCGCCGGTGGTGTCGGCGTTTTAGCCCTGCTTAAAAAGCTCTTCTCACGCAATAAGACTGCGTGAACCTTCTCGATTTCATCGGCGAAGGCGAAACACTGCTGTTGATCCTTGTCTTGCTCTACCTCTCGGAGTGTTTGATCTGGGTGAAGCGGGAGTCTGTTGCGTTTGTATCTGCGTGGGGACGTCGCTGGCGCCTGGCGATTCCACCTTCATGGATGGGAAACGCGAGAGGCGGGATCCTGTTTCTGAATCCGCTGCCGCCGTCCGGGCGAGTGTTCCTGTCACACCTGTCGCCGGTTTCGATCTCGCCATCAGGCATTTGTGCTTTTAACGTCCAGACACTTCCATCAGAAGCACGCTCGCCTTACCAGTCGGGCCAGTTTCTACCTTTCGGTAAGGTAAAAGATTCAGGCACAGACGGGGCTTATTTAGTTGTTAATAATGAAAAATTAACAAAATGCGCTACGGCAAAACAGGCGCGCACGCTCGCGAAATTGATTGGCGCGATGGCGAAAGCATCAGCTTCAAAGCGCGAAGCGATGGCGCGGACGTGGGTCGTGAAACAGTTTGCCGCCGGTGACGCTGCCGCGCTGTTGAAAGAGAGTGAGAGTGTAATCAAGCCCGTTCAACAGATGGGTGTGATCCTGTTTCTGTTTTTGTTTGTCTTCACGCCGGCACTGGCCGTCGCTTTCGGGTTAGCGCAGTTGATCATTCCAGTGGCTGGAGTAATGGTGGCGCTGGCAGTCGAGATCGCGATCATATTCCACCGCGCGCACAAGAAGTTATATCCGGCTGAGTCGTCAGAGCGTTTGGAGAGTGTAGTGAAGATGATCTTGTGTCCGCCCGTATCAATACGTGCGGCGGACATTTTGACGAAAAACCTGCTCGCCGAGTACAGCCCGATCGTGCTGGCCAGTGTGTTGCCGGGTTCGGGCGAGCAGCAGTTTGTGCGCAGCGTCATTCTCGATCTGAAGCATCCACTCAAGCATGAAGTTTTAGACGAAGCGGCGCAGGAGACGATAACGTGGACGGCTACAGAGCAGCTGAACGTTTGTTTGGACGAGGTTAAGAAGGGGCGTTATTTAAGACCCGAAGAATTACTGGCGCCCATGCAGCAGGAAGAGAACTCCATCGCCTACTGCCCACGCTGTCGTTGCCAGTTTGTGGTCAGTGGCGTCGAGTGCCCCGACTGTCCCGGCGTGGAGCTGGTTGATTTCTAAAGACTGGCATCCATCGGATAAACTAGCGTCTAATCACACACGTACATCCTCTAAGTACGGAGCGATCACATGAGCGACGACAGACTTGTAATTACAGAAGCCGGATTTCTCACCGAGTTTCTTAATCAACATACCCAACGAACTGAGCGACCGTTTTGCTTCATTCTTGGCGCTGGCGTGTCGCGCGCTTCCGGCATTTCGACCGGCGGAGAAATGGCGAATGTCTGGGTATGGACCACGCACTGTAATCGTGGCCGTATTGGTTTCGTTACAAAACGCCTTTTTAGGCTCCAATACTTGATCTGATGAGTGCCTTAGATTATGGCAACATCCATGATAAGCGAAACTGAAAGAAATGCTTAAGTCAGCAGTTGCTGAAGTGTTGAAGAACGTCGAGAGTTTGTTAAAGAAATAGTGGAAGAGGCTATGGAAGACATCGCTCTGGCGCGGGCGATCGACGAACGATTGCAAACAGAATAACGCCGAAGGCGTTCGCTAATTTCAGCCCAGAGTTGGAGCGCAGCGACAACCCTGGGATTAGCAAAATTTTGATGAGATTGAAACCCTGAAAAGGGTTCGGCGGTTGGCGAACCCTTTTCAGGGTTTTATGATTATTTTTATCCTTTGATCCCAGGGTTCTCGCTGCGTCGAACCCCTGGGCTCCAATTAGCGAACGCCTTCGGCGTTGTACTCGAAGGAAGCACGTGTCAATTTATCTGCGGAACCTTCTTAACTATTCTCTCACCAATCCGACGAAACATTTCTTCATACCGATCCGTAACCTTCCACGGTCCGGCAAGTCCAAACGTAATCACCTAACCCAGAAGGAGAACGACCGTTGAAGTCACGTTTACTCGCTGCTCTCGCGACGATTTGTTTGTGCTGCTCAGCACTGTCCATAACAACTGCTGCGAGCGACTGGCCGCAGTGGCGTGGCCCGGATCGTAACGGCATATCGTCCGAAACCGGTCTCCTCAAACAATGGCCCGCCCAAGGACCGAAACTCCTCTTTCAACTCAACGACATTGGTGACGGCTATTCAACGCCCGCTGTTGCCGGCAATCGCATCTACCTGATGAGCAACCGCGGACTCGACAACGAGTTTGTCCAGGCGCTCTCCACTCAGGACGGGAAAGTTATATGGACCACGCGGGTCGGTAATGTCGGCAATCCGAATCAGAACCCACCATATCCAAAGGCACGCTCCACGCCGACGGTCGAAGGCAATCTCATTTACGCACTCGGCTCGGATGGCGATCTCGCGTGCCTCGAAGCAAAGACCGGCAAGATCCGCTGGCAGAAGAATGTTCGCAAAGAGTTCGGTGGCCAGCCAGGTGAATGGGCCTATTCAGAGTCGCCCTTGATTGATGGTGACAACGTAGTTGTAACTCCAGGCGGCGCAGAGGCGACGATCGTCGCGCTCAACAAAAACACCGGCGCCGTGGTTTGGAAGTCGGCAGTGCCTGGCGGTGATGCTGCCGGTTACGCATCGGCAATCGTGGCCCAGGTTGCGGGAAGAAAACAGTATGTGCAGTTTCTGAGTAAGGGACTGGTTGGCGTTGACGCGAAGACAGGACAGTTTCTCTGGCGGTATGCAGAGGCTGCAAAAGGTCCAGCGCAGATGTGGACGCCGATTGCTCGTGGCGAGTCTGTCTACGCGGGCGCGAATGGTGTCGGCGGCGGACTGGTTCGTATGAAAGTGGATGGCAGCGCAGTCACAGCAGAACAGGTTTACTTCGAACGCGGACTGCCGAACGGTGTGGGCGGCGCGGTGCTGGTCGGCGATCATCTTTATGGCACAGAAGCTGGACAGAAGCTCGTAGCTGTCGAGTTTGCGACGGGTAAAGTGAAGTGGCAGGCTGACAGTATTGGTTGGAGCTCAGTCGCATACGCAGATGGACTGTTGTATCTTCACGGTGTGAATGGCAACGTGGCGTTGGTTGAAGCGACTCCGGAGGCATATCGCATCAAAGGCCGTTTCACTCCGCCCGCGCAGCCGGAGCATAAGAAGGTGGGACCATTTCCGGAAGGTGCGTTTTCGTATCCGGTGATAGCAAACGGACGGCTTTACATTCGTGATCTCGGCACGTTGTGGGTTTTCGATATCAAGGGTTGAATTGGCATTTAGACAAGGAGGGGAAAAGTGATGAATCTCTCGAAGCAATCGAATCTGGTGCTGGTGGTTGTATTGTGCGCGGTTATCGGAGTGATGGCGAGCATCTCGCGTGGCAACAGTTCACGGGCCTCGGAAGAAAGCACGATGCAGGACGCGGGCAGTTTGGATCGACGACTGAGCTTACTCGAACAACGTTTCTACTCCGTCGAATCGAGTATCAGCCGGCTACAGCAATACGTAGCCGCGCAGCGACCGCCAGTTTCACAACCAGGCACCAGCGATCGCGAAATCCGTTTGCTTAGCGGAGACATTCAACGGCTGACTCTGCGCATGGCTGAGATCGAATGTGGACTGGCCAAGCTCGATGAGAGAACAACACCCGCGACTCGCAGAAACACAACTGGCAAGTCAAACGATCCATGTCGTCTTAATCCTGACACGCCTATGCGGTTGTCCACTCGACCGTGACGTTTGAACCCGCAATCCTGTGAAACTTAACTGCGCCACCAGAGAACCATCATGACCAGT
>Ga0126311_10001642_pt1 | contig 10936 bp, 12 predicted proteins | sample Plot61_FD_92539 | JGI IMG/M metagenome (GOLD analysis project Ga0126311, IMG submission 92539) | Serpentine soil microbial communities from UC McLaughlin Reserve, CA, USA - Plot61 | ecosystem: Environmental > Terrestrial > Soil > Grasslands | place: USA: UC McLaughlin Reserve, Lake County... | reverse complement strand
GCTCGGCGGCGAGCATCACGAAGATCAGGAAGATCAAGAGCACGCCAGCCGCAACCGAGAACTGCCCGAAGAGCAAGAAGATGCTCGTGAAGGTCTCACCGCCGGAGTCGGCCTGGTCTATGGCGTCCTTCTTGACGGGCTCGGCCTTGAGGTCGTTGTCTTTGAGTAGCGGTTTAAGGTTGCCTATGGTCGTGTTCGTGCCCGCGGCGCCTTCGACGGCAGGGCCTTTGTGGGTGATGAGGACGGTGTTAATCCTGTCTTCCTCCCCCACCCTATCCTGCAACCTCGGCAAAGGCATGACCATCGAGGTCGAGGAGGCCAGGTTGGCCCCGCTCTCGTAGACGCCGGCCACGGTCAATTTCGACGGTTGAGGAACGGGCACGGCCCCGCCTACGGCTCCAGTATCAGCAGCCGAAGGCGCTTTCGAAGGCACTTTCGAAGGCGCTTTCAGGGCGGCTTTCGAGGACGCTTTCGGTGGCGCGTTCGGGGCTGCGGTCGGGTCGACCTTCTGGGCGAAGGTGGCTTCGATCTCATCGCCCTTGCCAACGTCGAGGCCCTTCGCGGCGTCGGCGCTGAGGTAGATCTCGTTCTTGCCTAGCTCCGAAGGGTTCAGTGTCTTGCCGGAGGCGGTCTTGAGGGTGTCGAAACTGTTCATGCGGTTCTCGTCCAAGCCGAGCACGTCGGTGCTTGGTTCGCTGAGGTCGCTGCCCCTAGCCGTCACGGGGACGGTCTCGATGGCCGCCGGGGCGACGCCCGAAACGCGGCCCTCATCAGAGAGCCGGTCACGCACGTCATTTGCGAGCTTGGCGTCGAAGTAGTTGGCGCGCTCCGAGGTCGACTGTCCGAACTGCTGCTGGCCCGATGAACCGGAGCCTTTGGCCTGTACCTGAACGTCGACCTGTCCGAGGTTCTTCAGAGACTCTACGCGGAGGGAGTTGGTAAGGGTGCCTCCGGTGGTGAAGGAGGCGGAGAACAGCATGGTCGCGAGCATCAGGCCGAGCACGACCAGAATGGTCTGGGTGCGGCGGCGCGGCAGGTTGCGGGCCGCCATCCTGAAGGAGACGCGGTTGCGGAGGGCGGAGAGGACGAGGATCAGGGCCGCAGCGCTGAAGACGGCGAGGAGGACCCACATGAGCCGCTCCGTCGGGATGCCGAAGAGCTCTTCCATCTCAGGTCTCCTTCCCGTTCGCCTCGTCGCTTGTAATGCGGCCGTCACGCATGCGGATAGTGCGATGCGCCCTCCCGGCGACCGCGGCGTCGTGCGTGACGAGGACGAAGGTCTACTGCTCACTCTCGTTCAGCCTGACGAGGAGGTCCATTATTCCTTTGGACGTTTCGGAGTCGAGGGCGCCGGTAGGCTCGTCGGCCCACACGATGGCGGGATTGTTTACCAGCGAGCGGGCTACCGTGATGCGCTGTTGCTGGCCACCGCTCATCTCGGCGGGGCGTTTTTTCGCCTGATCCGCGAGCCCCACCATCTCGACGGCGCCCTGCGCCCACTGCCGCGCCTTCTTCGGCTTGTGGCCGGCGACCAGCAGTGGCAGCTCGACGTTCTCGATAGCAGATAAAACCGGAATGAGGTTGTACGACTGGAAGATGAAGCCCATCTTCTCGGCCCGAAATCGCGTGCGTTTCCTATCCGACATGCCCTTTATGGACTCGCCGTCGACGTAGATCTCGCCGTCGGAGAGGTCGTCGAGCCCGGAGAGTACGTTCAGGAGCGTGGTCTTCCCGCATCCCGAGGGCCCCATGATAGCGACCATCTCCCCGCGTCTGACCCCGAGGTCGACGCCCCGGAGCGCACGCACCCGCAGGCCGCCGGCGTCGTAAACCTTCTGGACGCCGGTGGCCTCGATCATGAGCTCTTTCGTCGTCTCCTCCAAGAAACTCCCTCCTCGCCCCTCCGAAACAGACTCTCTTCCACCAAGCACGACTACCTCCTCCGCAGACTACACACTACGCAGACAAGATAGGCCGGTTGCTCCGAACGCACATCGGACCCCGGGCCGAAGTTCACTGGGCCTACGGGCGGAGCACGCTACAGGCGGTTAACCCCGCGAATGATACACCGCAACGTTTCAGAAGCCGCCGTCCTTTTCGACGAAACGACCAGAAAACGGGGATGGAAGGGGATCGTCCCGCAGATGCCGGCCGTTAACTAACGCTTCGCTTCCGCTGCGTTATCTTGCGCTTCAGGTAGGCGTCGAGGCGTGCGAAATCGCGTTTACCGAGGGTGACACCGTAGAGAAGCACGGCGGCTATGGCGAACTGGTACGTCGCGAACTCGCCGGTGTAGAGGTAATCGAGTACGCCAAGCCCCAGGATAACGAGGTTGTCCGCCACGATGAGGATCAGGAACACGACGCTCAGCCGGACGAGACCCGCCCAGTACCTGAGCACCAGGAACGCGCCTGAAAGCACCCAGAACCAGGCCTCCGCCCCGACGAGCAATACCCACTTGTACTCCATCAACAGGTCCATCTGTTACTCCGTTCCGCGCCCTCGGAGAAGGCCCTCCAAAAGGCGTTCTAGACCATCCCAGACCTCGTCCCTGGCCAGCGTAGGGTCTTCGGAGACGGCTACGTACAGGGCCGCCTCCAGAACCGCACCGTGCAGCAGGTGAGCCAGCGGTCTCGTCGGGCTGCGCTCCATCATCCCGCTCTCCATCATCGACTCCAGCCCGGCCTGTATCTGCCCGACCGCGTGGGCGGCGTCTATCTCGTGCCACTCCTCCCAACCTAACACGGCCGGTCCGTCGAGCAACAGGATCCGACGCACATCAGGCCGCATACAGACGTCCAGATACGCCCGATGACCCGCCCGAAACACCTCCCATTCGCTAGAGGTCTCCGCAAGAACCCGCCTCGCCTCTACGAGAACGATACCGTCTAATTCGGCCTCCACCTCCTCGACTACTGCCCGGAAGAGATCCCTCTTGTCCTCGAAATGGTGATACATCGCCCCACGCGTCAAACCTGCCCGCCTCACCACCTCCCCGGCAGCCGTCGCGTGGTACCCACCCTCCGCGAAAAGCTCCCGAGCCGCGCAGAGCAAAGCCCGCCGCGTCGCCGCCCGCCGCTCCTCCTGCGTCCTTCGCCCCACGTTCTCATCTTTTACATACATACTGTACGTATATTAATATAGGGTGGTTTTTGTCAAGCGGGGGGTGATCGAGCCGTTAGAATGGTTGTGAGGTTCTCCCAGCAATTTTTACGTCGAGGAATGCGGCTTGCTAAGGACGATCACTGCGGCCAGGTACGTAACGCCCCTGCGTGAGGGGGGTTCGCTGCCGGCGATCGTCGAGGCCGACGATCTCGGGACGTACGTGCTCAAGTTTCGTGGTGCTGGCCAGGGGCGCAAGGCGCTGGTGGCGGAGCTGGTTGCGGGAGAGATCGCACGCCGCCTCGACCTCCTCGTACCGGAGCTCGTGCTCGCCTACCTCTCCCCCGAGCTCGGCCGCTCGGAACCCGACCCGGAGATACAGGACCTCCTGAAAAGGAGTTCCGGATTGAACCTCGCGCTCGACTACCTTCCCGGCTCCCTCGGGTTCGACCCGCTGGTGGAGCCGCCCGACTCCGAGCTCGCCTCGCGCATCGTGTGGTTCGACGCCCTGGTGACCAATGTGGACCGCACACCACGCAACACCAATCTTCTGGTCTGGCACCGTCGCCTCTGGCTCATAGACCACGGCGCGTCGCTCTACTTCCACCACAACTGACCCGAAAGGGACGGGGCGGCCCTAAAGGTCGTGAGTCGGCGTCCGTTTGCGGCCGCGCGGGACCACGTGCTGCTCCCCTTCGCGAACTCCATAGCGGAAGCCGATGCGGCGCTGGCCCCGCGGCTTACCCGCGATGTTCTGCGTGCGATAGTAGACCTGATCCCCGCCGAGTGGCTCGCCGATGAGCCAGGGTTCGCGGATACCGAAGAAGTACGCGCGGCCTACGTCGCCTACCTGAGCGCGCGTCTTCGGAAACCGAGGGACTGGGTCCGGGCGCTGGAAGAAGCCGCGCGATGAGCTTCTTCGAGTATGCCCTCCTGCGCGTCGTGCCACGGGTCGAGCGCGGGGAGTTCATAAACGCCGGGGTGGTGCTGTACTGCCAGGACGCCAGGTTCCTCGACGCGCGCGTCCACCTCGACCCCGAACGCCTGCGGGCTATCGAGCCCAAACTCGATCCGGAGGCCGTAAGGGCGCACCTGGAGGTCGCGCGCCTGGTGTGCGAGGGCGGACCCGAAGCCGGCGCCGTCGGACTATTGCCCCCTGTCCAGCGCTTCGGGTGGCTCGTCGCGCCCCGCAGCACCGTGGTGCAACCCTCTCCCGTCCACACCGGCTTCGCGAACGACCCCGAAGAGGCCATAGAGCATCTCCTGCAGGTCATGGTCCGCGCGCCAACGTAACACGTCCGGGCACCTCATTCGCCCGCAGCAGTGCTGCAACACCCCTTCTCGCCCGTCGAACGCGGTCTGCAATGTAATTTTGTATCGCGTCCGATATCATGGACCGTAACCTACCCGCAGCCAGATGGGAAGTACCGTCGCCACGCTCAGGGGCGGTCTGATGGGGCCGCGCAGGGCGTGGATCGTTGCTTAGAACGCGCTACGGTGATAGCGTTGACAGCGAACATGAGCGGTACATCCATATCAGGACTTGGCAAGAGGGTCACCCTACGCGACGTGGCCCGCGAGGCGGGGGTCTCGATCAAGACGGCTTCCCGGGTCGTGAATAGGGAACCCCAGGTGAACGAGGCGACGGCGGCCCGGGTGGCGGGGGTGGTCGAGAGGCTCGGCTATCGGCCGAACGAGCTGGCCCGTGGCCTCAAGGGGAGTCGCTCCCGCACGATCGGGCTGGTCATCGCCGATGTCTCGAACCCCTTCATGGCCACCTGCGCCCAGGCCATAGAGGCTGTGGCCAGGGAGCACGGCCACGCCCTGATCCTCTGCGACTCCCACGCGGACATAGGCGAGGAGGACGCTTACGTCGGGCTGCTCACGCAGCGCCAGGTCGACGGGCTGCTGATCGTCCCCCCCCGTGGGTATGACACCCACCTCAAGGCGGAGCAAGAGTCCGGTCTTCCGGTGGTGGCATTCGACCGACCGGCCGAGGGCGTCCAGGCCGACACGGTGCTGGTTAAGAACCGCGCTGGCACAAGGGAGGCAACGGAGCACCTGATCTGGCACGGCCACGAGCGCATCGCCTTCGTCGGGGACGTCCGTCACTTTTACACCGCCCGCAAACGCCTGGAGGGCTATAAAGAGGCACTGAAAGCTGCGCACCTGAAACCTCTTCACAGCCTCGATGCCCACAGCATCGAGCTGGGCGAGGAGGCGACGAAGGGCTTCCTGGAGGCGCCCGATCCCCCCACGGCCCTATTCGCCGCCAACATCCTGACCGCCCTGGGCGCCCTCAGGGCCATCGAAGACCTGGAATTGAGCATCCCCGAAGACCTCGCCGTGATCGGCTTCGACGACTTCGAGCTCGCCCACGTTCTGAGGCCCCGCTTTACCCTCGTGCGCCAACCAGCCGCAGAGCTTGGCCGCCGCGCCGCCGAGATGCTTTTCGACCGCCTCGACGGCGAGGGCCGCCCCGAACCCAGACGCCTCGTCCTGCCAACCGAACTGGTCATCAGAGAGTCCTGCGGCTGCCCCCCAGAGCTAGCCCCCTAGAGCACGCCCCGCGTTCTGCCAAAAAACTCACCAGAGGCATTGACAACGTTATCAGCAACCTTTAGATTGCCCGTTATCGATGCTGACAAGGTTGTCAGCGTCTGTCTGGGGAAGGGGGTGGCCGCAAAGTATAGGACTCGGTATTTGGGATGCATCTTGCGGTGAGTCATGGCGTCCTTGCGTGTCGGGAGTGTGGCTGGGTTCGCCGGGGATGACAAGGGGTTTTTCGGTTATGAGCACAAGGGGCGTCACGCTTGTTGCCGCTTGGCTGTGAGACGGCGCGTCTTGTGGGCGCACCAAATACGGCGGGAACAGAAGCGGTAGGTAGGGATCGTGGTCAACGAGGGCGGTGGGCGCCGCCTATCCGAGGAGAGGAGTAAGACGTGGCCGAGAACGTGCGAGAGGTGGGGACTGGCACCCCGCGGGTGACAGGGATCCTGGTGGCGACGGCGGTGGTGTCGGCGATTGCGGGCTTCCTCTACGGCTATGACACCGGCATTATCTCCGGTGCGCTCTTGCAAATCCGAGAGGAGTTCGATGTCGGCGACGGGTGGCAGCAGGTGATCGCAGCGGGGATCCTGGTCGGTGCCGTGATCGGAGCGCTCGTCGGAGCGCGCCTCTCCGAGCGGTTCGGCCGCAAGCGCACCATCCTGGTCATCTCGGCGGTGTTCGTGATCGGGACCCTGTCTTGCAGCCTCGCGCCAACGCTCGCACTCGCAAGGGTGCTGCTGGGCTCGGCGGTCGGCAGGGCAACTCAGACGGTCCCGATGTTCGTCGCGGAGCTCTCCCCGCCAAAAATCCGCGGGCGACTCGTTTTGGCCTTCCAGGTGGCGATCGGGGTCGGGATCCTTACCGCGACCATCGTCGGGGCCAGCCAGCTCTTGGATTGGCGACTGATGATCGGGTTGGCGGTGCTGCCGGCGGCGCTCTTGCTGGTGCTGATGCTGCCCGCGCCCGAGAGTCCGCGCTGGCTGGTCAAAGTCGACCGGACGGACGATGCTAGGAGCAACCTGCAGCCGGTGCGGGGCACAGAGGACGTCGAGGCCGAGCTGCGCAGCATCGAGGAAGTGGAGGAGGAGAGGCGCCAGACTTCTGTACGCGGTTGGAAGGGGTTGGCCCTTCCGTGGGTACGACCCGCCCTCATCATGGGCTGCGGAATGGCGCTTTTCACCCAGCTAAGCGGCATCGAGATGATCGTCTACTACTCGCCGACGATCCTGACCGGCGTCGGATTCGAAGAGTCTGGGGCGCTGTTCGTCAGTGTCGCGCTCGCGGTGACCTACGTGATCATGAACTGCGTCGGCCTGGCGATCGTGGACCGCGTCGGTCGTCGCCGACTCTCACTCATAATGACCCCTGGCGCGGCGCTGGCCTTGGCGGTGCTAGGGGCGTTGTTCCTGACCGGGGAGGTCACCGTCGGCACGGCCCCGTTCGTAGTTGCATGCCTGATCACGTTCATGTTCTTCACCGCGGGCGGATTGCAGGTGATGGGCTGGCTGACCGGCTCCGAAATCTACCCTCTGGGCGTGCGTGGCGCGGGAACCAGCGCACAGGCCGCGACGCTCTGGGGTTCCAACGTGATCATCACCCTCACCCTGCTCACGATGATCAACGCGATCGGCGTAGGGCCCAGCATGTGGGTGTACGCCGGGTTCAACGTGATTGCGTTCTTCTTCGTGTTGCGATACTTCCCGGAGGTCGCGGGGCGCAGCCTCGAGGACATCGAGACCTCGCTGCGCGAGGGCACCTTCTATCCCGGCGGGGTACCCATCAAGAGTGAGGACGAGCGGGAGAAGGTGGCTACCTGATCTCGCCCCAAACCCGGGGAAATCCCGAGCGCAGGGAAGGCTGCGCTACCAGCGGTGGGAGAGCTTGGGATGGGGCGATTAGAATGAGCTTCGACCGCGTGTAACGCTACGAGAGAGGCGGGGCATGGACAACGGCACAGGAGCGAACAAGAGCGTCGTCTGTGATGGCAACGGGGGCGTCGGGGTGGAGTCCAGGGAGGTGCCCAAGCCGGGCCCAGGGGAGCTGAGGGTTAGGGTCGCGGCATCCGGGCTGTGCGGGACGGATCTGCACATCGCCTCGGGCGAGTACCCCCTCGCCAGCCCCGGCGTCACTCTGGGCCACGAGTTTTCGGGCACCGTGGTGGAGGCGGGCGAAGGTGTGGATGCCTTCGCCGAGGGCGACAGGATCGTGGTAGACCCGAATATCCCGTGCCGCGTGTGCCGCTACTGTCACGGCTCGCGACCTCACCTGTGCGAGAACCCGCAGGCCATTGGCGTCACCCGCGACGGGGGCCTCTCCGAGTTCGCGCTGATTCCGGCGCCGCAAGCATACCGGGTGCCCGATGGTCTGCCCGACGAGGCGGCCGCCCTGACAGAGCCACTGGCCTGCGCGTTGCACGCGGTCGACCTGGGAGGCCTGCGGCCGGGCGATAAGGCGCTGGTCCTCGGGGCCGGGCCGATCGGCATCCTGTGCTCTATGCTCCTCGTGGCGGCGGGCGCCTCGGAGGTTCTGGTCAGTGAGCCCAACGCGGACAGGCGCGAGCGGATCCGCCGTATTGGCGCGGAGCCCCTCGAGCCGGAGTCGGTGTCGGAGGCAATGGCAGAGAGGGTGTTCGAGTGCGTAGGGAGGCCCGAGACGATGCGGGCTGCGGTGGAAGCCGCGAGGCCCGGCGGCACGGTCATGTGGGTCGGGGTGGCCCCGCCCGACGCCGAGGTTCCCCTCAAGCCCTACGATGTTTTCAGCCGCGAACTGACCATCCGCGGTTCTTACACGAACCCGTATGTAATGGACCGCGCGCTAGCCATGCTCGCCTCGGGCCGCCTCGACTGGGAAGTCATCGTCACACACCGATTCGCCCTGGAAGACTTCGGTGAAGCCTGGGCCGCGCACCGCGAAGGCGCGGGACTGAAGATCTCCGTCCAGCCGGAGACGGACACTTCGTAGAATCCCACAGGAGGAATTTCTCCGCCGTCCTCCTGCAGGCAACATCCCCCACGAGCAAGTGACAAAGGCCGTGTTGCTGGTGGCTAGGTTCGCGTTCCTGATCGAGGCGCTCGCTTCGTGCGGGAGCGAGGAGGAACCTGACCCGGCAGATGCACAAGCGAGGAGGCGTCCCGAGCCGGGCCTGAGCTGGCAATGGCAGCTCTCCGGTCCCGTAGACACCTCCTTTGACGTGGACGTCTACGACGTCGATGGCGTCGAAACCCCGGCCCCCACCGTGGACGAACTGCACGCTGGCGGCGCTGACGTCGTCTGCTACGTCAGCGCCGGGTCATGGGAGAGGTGGTGCCCCAATGCAGGCGATTTCCCCGCGTCTTTAAGGGGCGAGATCTCGACGGCTGCCCGGCGAGAGGTGGCTCGACATCCGCAAGGTCGGAACTTTGCGTCCGATCATGGAGCGCAGGATGGACGTGTGCCGCCGGGAGGGCTTCGACGCCGTCGAGCCGGCCAACGTCGACGGCTACGCCAACAAGAGCGGCTTCCCCCTCACCTACAAAGACCAGATCGCCTACAATCGTATGCTCGCGGCAGAGGCGCACGAGCACGGACTGTCGATAACCCCAAAAAACGATACCACCCAGGTCGAAGACTTGGTCGACGGATTCGACTTCGCCGTGGTCGAAGAATGCTTCTCCTACGAGGAGTGTGGCAGGTACTCGCCGTTCGTCAGAGCCGGGAAGGCGGTCTTCATCGCCGAGTACGGCGGCAAAGACATGGTTGCCAGGTCCGAGAGGACGCATCGGCTGGACTTCGGCCTGATCTTCAGGCTACTCGACCTCGGTGCCTGGCGCCGTGCCTGCTAGCGCGCTATGTCTTGTCTCGACACCGCGACGAACTGCTGAACCGGGTCGCAAACCGGCTCGGTCAGCGGGCCACGACGACCGTGCACTTAGCGTGAGCGGCGACGTTCTGGCTCACAGAGCCCAGTAGCAACCCGACGAACCCGCCGCGCCCGCGGGAGCCGATCACGACTACGTCGGCTTCCTCGGAGAGGTCTACGAGCAGCTTCGCCGCGTTGCCCTCCCTGACCCGGGGTTGCACGAGGACTGGGGATCTTCTCCCAGTACGTCCCTGACCGTATCCGTCAACAGCTGCTCCGCCGCCTTGCTCGCCGCCTCGGTGGAACTCTGCTCTTCGTGCACGGAGACCGTTCCCGTCGACGGTGGTGGCGGGGCCAGGTAGCCGTCAACGCGACGCTCTCCGAGCCGTGCAGTACCGCCTCGTCGCCGGCCCACTCGAGGGCCGTCCGAGTTGCCGGAGAGCCGTCAACACCAACGAGGATCTGCTTCCACGGTGCCATAAAACGCTCCTTTCGACGCGCATCCCACGAAAAAGCAGCCGCCCGTTCCTGGCGCTAATCGTTTTTCTGGGCGGAGGCGCAGCCCCGGTCTAGCCGCCGCGCCCGGGGGTCAGGGTCTCGTCGCCGCCCGTCTGGACGACCATCACGTTGCAGACCGCGTTCTTCACCACTTCCCTCGGGACAGAACAACCCAAAGCCTCGGCTTCGGCGGCGAGGCCGCGGTTGCCGACCACGATCAGGTTCGAGGGGTCCGAGCCCGCGACCTCGAGGAGGGCCTTAGCCGGGGTGCCGGCGACGATCCTGTGGTCGATGTTGCGGGCGCGCTCCTTCTTGAGCTCCTTGATCGAGATCCGGATAGCCTCCCTTGCGGCCTCCTCCCCGTGCAACTCCTGATGCTCGCCGGCCGCGGCCGGCGATGATGGTTGCCGGGAGTAGCCTACGGGTTGTAGGCTGAGACGACGAGCAGGTCCGCGTCGGCGGCCGCGGCGACACCGGTGGCGTGGCCTACGGTCTTCAGGGAATTTGGCGTCCCGTCGGAGCCGACCACCACCCGGTTGTAGACGTTGTCTATACGGCGCGGCGCACCCAGGGCATGATCTCGGACTCCTCGGTCTCTCTGGGCGGGCTCACGAAGAGCATCGCGACGGCGCCGATGCCGAACAGCACACCGGCGAAGACTATGGCGTTGGTTCCGTCGCCGCCGAGCACGTTCTCGAAGATCCAACCGAACGTCACGGTCTGGATGAGCATGGGGACGACGATCATCATGTTGACGATACCCATGTACACGCCCAGACGTCCCTTGGGCACCATGCTGGCGACCAGGATGTAGGGGACGCCCATCATGGAAGCCCAGGCGATGCCTAACAGGACCATGGGTAGGAGCGCGACGTACTGGTTGCCGATCTGCGAGAGCGCGAGCATGCCTATCGCGGCGCCCACGAGGGCGCGCAGGAGGCGGCCTGG
>Ga0126311_10001641_pt1 | contig 10941 bp, 10 predicted proteins | sample Plot61_FD_92539 | JGI IMG/M metagenome (GOLD analysis project Ga0126311, IMG submission 92539) | Serpentine soil microbial communities from UC McLaughlin Reserve, CA, USA - Plot61 | ecosystem: Environmental > Terrestrial > Soil > Grasslands | place: USA: UC McLaughlin Reserve, Lake County... | reverse complement strand
CGCGGCCTCGGCATCAGCGCGCTCTTCACGGGCCAGAGCGGGACGGGCAAGACGATGGCCGCCGAAGTCATCGCCCACGAGCTTCGCCTGAACCTCTACCGCATAGACCTCTCGGCCGTCGTCAGCAAGTACATCGGCGAGACCGAGAAGAACCTCCGACGCCTCTTCGACGCGGCCGAGGACGGCGGCATGATTCTCTTCTTCGACGAGGCCGACGCGATCTTCGGCAAGCGCTCCGAGGTCAAGGACAGCCACGACCGCTACGCCAACATCGAGATTAATTATCTGCTCCAACGCATGGAGGCGTTCGGCGGCCTCGCCATACTCGCGACGAACATGAAGAGCGCGCTCGACGCCGCGTTCATGCGCCGCCTGCGCTTCGTCGTCAACTTCCCCGTCCCGACCGCCGCGGAGCGCCGCCTCATCTGGGAGAAGGCTTTCCCCGAGGAAGTGCCGACCGAAGAGCTCGACTTCGACAGGCTCTCGCGTCTGAACCTGACGGGCGGAAACATCCACTCCATCGTGCTCAACGCTTCGTTCCTCGCCGCGGGCGCGGGGACTCACGTGACGATGCCCGTCGTGCTCGAAGCCGCCCGCACCGAACTCCGCAAGCTCGAACGCCCGATCAACGAGGCGGACTTCCGCGTGCGCGAACCGCGTCAGGGGGCGCGCGTCGCTTGAACGTTAACCTCAACATCGAGCGGCTCGTGCTGGAAGGCTTTCAGCTTCGCCCCGGCGAGCACATGCTCGTCCGCGCGGCGGTCGAGCGAGAGCTTTCGAGACTGATTACCGAGCGCGGCGTCTCGCCTCAGCTACTTTCGGGCGGCGCGCTGCCGCGGCTCGACGCGGGCGACATGCGCCTGAACGGCGGCGAGAGTCCGAAGCAGGTCGGCGCGCAGATAGCGCGCGCCCTCTACGGAGGCATCGGCCGATGACGCGACGCGCGTTCTCAAAGTTCGAGCCCGCCCGCGCGAAGGGACTCGTCTCGGGCGGCGTGTTGCAGCGCAAGTGCGCGTGCGGGAAGAACACGGCGGGCGGCGGCGAGTGCGGCGCGTGCAACCGCGCGCACGGCCAGCTACAGCGCAGGGGCGCGGGCTCAACTCAGGACGCGTCGAGCGTGCCCGACTCCGTCCACGAAGTCTTAAGCTCGAACGGCAGCCCCATCGAACCGCAGACGCGTGCCTTCATGGAGTCGCGCTTCGGGGAGAGCTTCAGCCACGTACGGGTTCACACGGACGCGAAGGCCGCGGAGTCAGCGCGTGCGCTCCACGCGCGCGCCTTCACGGTCGGGAGCGACATAGTCTTCGCGGGCTCGTCGGCCGCGCGCGACCCTTCGACGCTCGCGCACGAGTTGACACACGTCGTGCAGCAGTCGCGCGGACTCGTGCCCTCGTCCGGCGGCCTGCGCGTGTCGCCACCAAACACCGCTCACGAGCACGAGGCAGACCGCGTCGCGCGCGACGTGCTCTCGGACGCGCGCGCCGAAGGGGGCGCCGCGCCGTCGCCCGCACAGACTTCGATTCAGCGCGAGAACGGCGACCCCGAGAAGAAGGACGCGCCCGAGGAGAAGCCGCCGCACAAAATGACCGAGCTTTCGACCGACCCCAAAGAGAAGCACAAGGCGAGCGACGCGATTGTGAGCGACTTTCAGGACGCCTCCAAAATCGTCAAGGACGAGACCGGAGTAGACCTGACTCTGAAGCCGGGCGACACGACGCGCCGCCTGTCTTCGAAGACCGAGAAGGTCGGCGCGGACAACTTCTCCTGGCACAAGACCGGCCGCGCGATAGACATCAACCAGTCGCACAAGTGGCTCATAGTCAAAGAGCTGGCGGGCGACCGCGTGCAGTTCCGCATCTACCTCGAAAAGACTTCGACCGCGCCCGGCAAGTACGACCGGACGTTCCCGAAGGAACCCAAGCCCGACTTCCAGCACAACCCGTTCCGCAAAAAGGTCTACGAGAAGACCTTCGTAGACGTGACGCAGGCGCTCACCGACGAGGGCTTCTCGCGCATCCCCGCGCAGAAGGGCTGGGAGAAGTCCTACAACAAGCAGGAGTGGTGGCACTACGAGAAGCGCGACGGCAAGAACATGTACGAGGCCCTGCAAGACGTTTACACCGAGGACGAGATAGTCAAGGGCTACAAGGGGCTCGCGACGAACAAGAAGACCGGGCGCGCGCCGACCGCCGCGCTCGTGCGCATGCACAAGGAGGGCTTCCCCTACGAGACCATCAAGAACATCTCGCCGAAGACGCCGAACGCCGAGCGCGACATCGAGATTTCGATGGCGAAGGCGGGGCTCAAGGAGAAGGACTACACGCAGGCCGCGCTCTACCTCAACGGGCTGAACGAGGACGACATCAAGAAGCAGTTGAAGGGGATGAAGAAGGACGCGAAGGAGAAGATTCACGCCGCCGCGCTGGCCCACCCCGGCCTCGGCCCCGGCTCGAACATAGCGAAGCTGACCGCAACCTGATGAGCGTACGAACGACATCACAGGCCCACACGCACGCCGCGACGGAAGCGCGTCCCGACGCCGCGCACGCGCGCGCCACGGTTCCCGCTCCGGCGGGCCGCGTGCTCCGTCGCAAGTGCGCGTGCGGGACGCGCACCAACGGCGGCGGCGAGTGCGGGGAGTGCGACCAGCGCCGTACGCTCCGGCGACGCCCCGCGCGCCCGGCCGGGGGAGAGGGCGAGCACGGGGCCGAGCGCGGAGACGCGCCACAGGCCGTCCGCGAGGTCTTGCGCTCGCCGGGTCACGCGCTCGACTCGGGCGTGCGTTCCCTCCTGGAGCCGCGCTTCGGCCACGACTTCAGCCGCGTCCGCGTTCACACGGACGCGAAGGCGTCGGAGTCCGCGGCCGCCGTCAGCGCCGCCGCATACACGGTCGGGCGCGACATCGTCTTCGGGGGCGGGCGCTACGCGCCGCACACCCCGGAGGGCCGAAGCCTGCTCGCGCACGAGTTGACGCACGTCGCGCAGAACGCCGACGCGACCACCGACACGTCCGCGCCCATACGCGTCGGCCCCGCGGGAGACCGCTTCGAGTCTGAGGCGGACAGACACGCCGAGGCCGCGGCCGCGGGCGCTACGTCGCGCGGCGCGGTCTCGCCCCACGGCGAGCCGGGCCGCCTGTCGCGCGCGACGCTACAGTTCGGGAAGACCAAAGTCGAAATCGACTACGGCAACGTCGTCAGGAAGACCACCTCCCAATTCGACTCGGAGATAGAGTCGATGTTCACCACGTGGACGGGCAGCCCGGCCAGCACGATACACGCAGACCTGACCGCGCTCTCGAACGTCGCGAAGGAGTGGGTGCTCTTCGCGCTCGACCTTCTCATGGACAACCCCGTGGGGGGGCTCGACAAGGTCGAAGCCGTCCGGCGCCTGATAGCGTACGCGCCGACGGCGCGCTTCAGGCCGCTCGGCAATAAGCAGCTCTCGGACTTCCCGAACGAGGCGCTGTCGGCCAGCGGCTGGTTCGAGAAGGCGCTCACGTCCGGCATCAGCGACCTCAAGGGCGTGAGGCTCAACTACGTGCAGGGGTACATCAAACAGTCTACCGGCGGGGCGGTCTGCCCCGCGCGCACGCAGCCCGGCTCACAGTTCAACGGCCAGAAGTTAGAGAACGACCTGCCGACGGAACTCACGAACTACCTCGGGACAGTGTCGTTGCTGAAGAACGTGAAGACGCAGGCGATGTCGCCGCTGCTGAAGATAGCGGACGCGGTTCAGGCGCAGGCGCGCAACTTCTACGCGCCCTACGCGGACAGGGGGCGCGGCGGCGGGAACACCCTCGTCCAGCAGTGGCAGTACTCGGCGCACGCGGTTTCGAGCCAGTCGCCCGCCGGGACGCCGCACACGGACTTGAGGCTCGCATTCCTCGACAGCCGCGCGCGCATCGTCGGCGACAAGGGCCTCTTCTCCCAGACGAACTTCGACCCGCGCTGCACGGGCGACGAGGCCGTGCTCGCCGGGATAGTGCAGAAGATGGAGCAGCAGGCCCCCGTCCGCGCGCTCATCGACCCGATCCTGCGGCAGAAGTCTTACACGGAGGAGAGCGCGACGCCGAAGCAGGTCGTCATCAACCCGCAGTACGACTCGAAGAAGTCGGACGAGTGCGACGCGCGCTGGAAGACGGTACGGACGATGTGCCACGAGCTGATGCACGTGATGGAGCACGACGACTTCCGCGCGGCCATCCGCGGGAGGATGGTGCTGCGCGAGGGCTTCCCCGAAGTGCTCGGCCACTACCTCTACGAACACATCTCGGCGCAGTCGAGTCTTAAGTCAACCATGGAGGACGGGTTGCAGTCCGCCCCGTGTCAGAGTGTCCCGTCCTCGGCCATCGGTTACGGCACGGACGGGCCGGACGCCGAGAAGATTCGCGTCGCCGTCAAGAACGACGCCTTCCGCGCGGCCTTCTTCCTCGGCCAGCTCGCGAAGGCGGGCATACAGCCGAAGCGCATCGACGGCGACACGGCGGGCGACCCGCACGAGGCCGAGGCGGAGTCGGCGTCGCGCGCCGTCGCGGAGTCGCGCGCGGTCAGCCCTTCCGTCCGGCGCGCGCCGTCGGCGCTCGGCTCTAATCACCTCGGGGCGGGGACGGGCCGGCCGCTCGACGCGGGCGTGCGAAGCGAGATGGAGGCGAGGCTCGGCCACGACTTCAGCCGCGTGCGCGTTCACACGGACGCGGGCTCGGGCGAGTCGGCGCGCGGCATCAGGGCGCACGCGTACACGGCCGGGCGCGACATAGTTTTCGGGCCGGGCCAATACAGGCCCGAGACTTTAGAGGGCCGCAAACTGCTCGCGCACGAGCTGACGCACGTCGCGCAGCAGGGCGAAGGCGGCGCGTAGGAAGTGTCGAGAGGGCGAGGCTGATTCGGGCGAAGACGCCCGCGGGCTTCGCATGAGAGGCGAACGTTTGAGTCTGCAAGCGGCAACAACGAAGGGCGGGCCGACACCGGCCGCGACTCGCGCCGAGGGCGGCGTGCTGCGGCGCGGGTGCGCGTGCGGCACGAACACAGCGGGCGGCGGCGAGTGCGGCCCCTGCCGGCGCAAGGAGAAGGCCCTACAGCGCCGCGCCTCCGGCGGACACGTTGACGCGCCCGAAATCCACGGCTCCGTCAACGAAGTCCTACGCTCGCCCGGCCGCCCACTCGACGCGGACACGCGCGCCTTCATGGAGCCGCGCTTCGGCCACGACTTCAGCCACGTAAGGGTTCACACAGACTCGCGCGCGGCCGAGTCCGCGCGCGCGCTCGACTCGCTCGCCTACACCGTCGGGCGCGACCTTGTCTTTGCGGCCGGGCAGTACGCGCCCGGCACGACGGACGGCCGCCGACTGCTCGCGCACGAGTTGGCGCACGTCTTACAGCAGGGCGCTTCCGCACGCGGGGAGTCGCGTTCGCTTCAACGCCAGTCGGTCTCGAAGAATACCCCGCGCCGGCCCGGCTCCCCACCCCGGCCCGCGCCGCGCCCCGGCACTCGCGAGTGCGAAGACGCGTGCCACAGGGACTACGAAAAGTGCGTGCCGCTCAGGCCCAACCCCCTCGACCCGCGTTGCTGGAACGCGCTACAGGACTGTCTCAGGAATCGCTGCGGGCCGGGGCAGACGCCGGGCCTGCCGGGACTCAGAGGCGAGCCGGTCATACAGTCAAAGCTCAGGGTTCACTCCGCGGGCGACGTTTACGAGCAGGAGGCCGACCGCGTCGCCGAGCAGGTCGTCCGCGCCGGCGTCGGCCCGCACGCCGCGTCCTCGGCGGGCGTCAAGGGTTTCGAGGCAGTCGGCGTGGGGCCGAGCCTGCAACGCCAGAGCAACCGCGACGCGCTGACCGCGCGGCTCAATCAGGTGCGCACTCGGCTCGCGCAGCTCCGTGCGCAGTTGCCGCGCCGCGACGACGCGGGAGAGTTCGCGCGCGAGCGCGAGCGAGAGGCGCTCGGGCGCGAGGCGCGGCGCGAGCGAGAGCGTGCGAGCGCGAACGCGGTCGCGCCCTCGGTCATGGGCGGCGCGGCCGTGGTTAACAGGTTCCGCAACTCCTTGACGGTCTCGCGGGACGGCTTGAACTACACCGTGCGGCCCAACATTCAACTCAGTTATCTGGGGCTCTCCGACGCGGACGCGCGACGCAGGGCGGCCGCCGACATCCCACGCATCGAGGCCGCCATACGCGACGTTTGGCAGGCGAACATCACGAACGGCGACTACAGGGGCGTGGCTCTCAGGTTTCTCCCGACCGTCACCCTCCTGCCGCCCGGCGCGCAGCGCGCGAACAACAATTTCCTGATAGAGGTGCGCGCGCCGCGGCGCGCCAACCCCAACGATGTTTTCAGAGACCCTTCCTCCACCTTCGGCCACCTCGGCGTCATCAGCCTCAACCCCGGCCACCTGCAAGGGTCGAGGGTGGTCGTCGTGGCTCACGAGTTTGGACACCTGCTCGGCTTCGGCGACACCTATCAACCCACGCGCGCGCGCGGCGGCCGCTGGCAAAGCCCCTGGAGCCTCGGGCGCGTCGATGCGGCCCAAAGCACCGACCTCTTCGGGGTCATAGACCCCGTCGTTCTGCGGCGGCTACAGAGGGAGGGCGCGGCGCGCCCGCAGGACGCGGCGCGGCAGTCGGGGCAGGCGCGTCTATGGGAAAGCGACGCGATAACGCTGCTCCAAAACCTCGGGGTGGAGCCGCCGAACCGAAGCCGCATCCCCGACAGCGACGAGTTCGACCCGGAGGGCGATGTCGAAGAAGTCAGGCGCGAGGGACAGGCGCGTCTCGCGCCTCGCGCCACCGGGCGACGCCGCGCCGAAGACGCCCTGCGCTTCATTCAGACGACCGAGGAGATAGTGAGACTCGAACGCGAGGAGCGCGAGCTAAACCAGCAGCTCTCGGCCCACTGACCGAGGGCGGCTCAGGTCTTTTAGGAGAGGTGACGGCTTATGAGTTTTCCGGGAAGCCCGCGGATAGTAAAGGGCGCGCTGGTCGGGATAGACCTGTTCAGCCCGCTGCCGAGCGTCGTGCTCTTCCAGTACAACCCGGACACCGTGACGCGCACGCTTCAGGCGCAGACGGCGGGCGAGGGCGGCGCGCGCAGCGAGGTGACGCGGCTCAAGGGCGCGCCCGTCGAGACCATCAAGCTCGACGTGGAGATAGACGCGACGGATCAGCTCGAACAGGGCGGGCTCGCCACGTCGCTCGGGATATACCCGCAGCTCTCTTCGCTCGAAATGCTCCTCTACCCGAAGAGCGGGCTCGTCATCGCGAACACCGTCTTGATGGCTTTGGGCACTTTGGAGATAGTGCCGCCGACGGGGCCGCTGACCTTCCTCGTCTGGGGCCTGAAGCGCGTGCTTCCCGTGAAGCTCACCGAGTTCAGCATCACGGAGGAGGCTCACGACGTGGGGCTCAACCCCATACGCGCGAAGGTCAGTCTGGGCCTGCGCGTGCTGAGCTACAACGACCTGTCCATCACCAACCCGGCCTACTACGTCTTCCTCACGCACCAGATAGTGAAGGAGACGATGGCCGCAATCGGCACCGTCGGCAGCGTCGTCGGCGCTGCGAGCGGGAACGTAAGGATTCTGTGAGGGCCGAGCATGTTCAACTACACGAGCCGCTACTACAACCTTGAGACTGTGAAGCTGACACTGCCCGACGGGCGCGAGGCCGTCTACAAACGCCGCCGCTTCCTCCCCAAAGGCTCCGCGATGCCGCTGCTCGTCGAGGTCGCGGTGACGGAGGGCGACCGGCTGGACTTGATAACCGCGCGCACGCTCGGCGACCCCGAGCACTTCTGGCGCGTCGCCGACGCCAACGACGCCACGAACCCCTCCGACCTGACGGCGGAGACCGGCCGCGTGCTCCGCGTCCCCATCCCGCAGCCCGGAGAGTGAGGAGGGCAAGTTGTCGCTCTTGGGAATACACCTGACGCTGATGATGGGGCCGGGGATAGCCGTGCCCGTGCCGCCCGACCTCGCCGAGTCCTTGAAGAGCGTCAGCGTCACGAACAACGACACGGGGCGCTCGGGCTTCTCCCTGACCTTCAACGTCGGGCGCTCCGCGCCGCTCGACATGATCGACTACAACCTTCTGCTCAACCCCCTGCTCCGGCCGTTCACGCGCGTCGTCGTCATGGTGACCTTCGGCGTGCTGCCGCAGGTCCTGTGCGACGGGGTCATCACGAACATACAGCTCTCGCCGAGCAACGAGCCGGGCGCTTCGACGCTGACGGTGACGGGCGAGGACGTGTCCGTGATGATGGACATGCACGAGCTTCCGCAGCCCTGGCCCGCGCTCTCGGCCGACGCCGTCGTCGGCCTCATCCTCCTCAAGTACTCGCAGTACGGACTCACGCCCGTCGTCATGCCCGCGATATTCCCGAACCCGCCGCCGCCGACCGAGAGCGTGCCCGTGCAGAACGTGACCGACCTCAACTACATAAACAGTCTCGCCGCGCGGCAGGGCTACGTCTTCTACGTCGAGCCGGGGTTCGCGCCCAACACGAACTTCGCATACTGGGGGCCGCCGCACGTCCCGCCGCCCTACCGCGCGGGGCCGCCGCAGAAGGCCATCACCTTCAACTCGGGGCCGGAGACGAACGCGGCGTCGGTGAGCTTCACCTACAACGCCCTCTCGCCCACGCTCATCGTGGGGACGATTCAGGACAGCCGCACCAACGTGTCCGTGCCCGTCATCACCTCGCCGCTCGGGAAGCGAGTCCCGCTCGCGAGCATGCCCGCCATCCTCGCCAACTTTCCGAACGTGCGCGTGAGCATGCTCCCGGCGACGCCGCAGCAGGCGCGGCGCGCGACCTCGGGCGGAGGCGGTCAGGCCGAGGAGTTCCCCGAGGCGCGCACGGCCGCGGGGCTTGACGTGGCCGAAGCGATGATGCGCGCGCAGGCCACGACCGACGTTTCGACGGACAACGTCGTCAGCGTCTCGGGCGAGCTAAACGCACTTGAGTACGGCGACATACTCCGCGCGCGCGGCCTGGTCGGGATGCGCGGCGTCGGCTACAGCTACGGCGGCAACTACTACGTCAAGAGCGTCTCGCACGAGATAAGCAAGGGTGAGTACAAGCAGCGCTTCACCCTGACCCGCGAGGGAACCGGATCGCTTACGCCTTTGGTGGTGCCATGACACGATACTACGGTAAATACCGCGGCAAGGTGATGCTCAACGAAGACCCCGAGCAGCTCGGGCGCATACAGGTGAGCGTGCCCGCGGTCTTCGGAGACATACCCACGAACTGGGCGCTGCCGAGCGTCCCGTACGCGGGCATGCTGAACGGCTTCTACGCCATCCCGCCCTTGAACGCGAACGTCTGGGTCGAGTTCGAGGCGGGCGACCCGGAGCGCCCCATCTGGAGCGGCTGCTTCTGGGGCACGGGCGAAGTCCCTTCGCTCGCCACGGGGACGCCGTCAACCATCCCGCACCTCGTCTTCCAGACGACGGCGCAGACCACCCTCATGCTCAACGACGACCCGACGGCGGGCATCCTTCTCAAGACGGCCGCGGGCGCGAAGATAGAGATTAACGCCACGGGGATAACCATCGACAACGGCTTCGGCGCGAGCATCAAGCTCACGGCCGCGGGCGCGATAACCATCTCGGGCACGCCCACCGACATAAACAACAGCGCGCTCACCGTCAACTAGGCGGCGCGCGGCAGACGGAGCGAAACACACATGCCCGGATTCATACTCCATCAGGGCGCGCAGGTTCAGTGCTCGCACGCGGGCACGGCGCAGCCGACCGCGGTCGTCGCGAACGTCACGGTCGGCGGCCAGCCCATCGTCGTCGCGACCGCGCAGTACTCGGTCGCGGGCTGCACGATGCCGCCGCCGGCCGCGGGCAACGGCCCGTGCGTCACGGCAACCTTCATCCCCCCGACGGCCGCGACGCGCGTCACGTCGAACGGCCAGCCCGTACTTCTCGACACGAGCCAGTCCGTCTGCGCGCCGACGGGCACGCCGCTCCTCATCATGAACACGCAGAAGAAAGTGACCGCGACCTGAGCCGGAGGCCGCGGCCCCCTTTGACGAAGCCTTGAGGTTAACGGACGTGAACATAGACTTCCCATACCACTTCGACCCGCTCGGCCGCACGGCCTCCGTCGCGACGGACGAGCACGTCCGCGACATGATAGAGCAGATGCTCTTCACCAACCACGGCGAGCGAGTCAACCGCCCGGACTTCGGGAGCGGCCTGCTCCAACTCATCTTCGCGCCCAACAGCCCGGAGCTGGCCGCGGCCCTACGCTTCAACATGCAGTCGTCCTTGCAGCGCTGGCTCGGCGACGTTATCGACATACACGAGCTCGAAGTAGAGTCGAAGGATTCCGAGCTGCGCATCGGCGTCAGGTACGTCGTGCGCCGCACGGGCGAGAATCAGACCGCGGTCTTCGCGCGGACGGTGTGAACGCTATGAACTCTCAGGAGAACTGCCGCGACCGTGCGGTGCGGCGACGACTCATACGCGAGCGCGCGCGCGACGCGGGCTCGAACGAGCCGAACGGCATCGACTACGTCGAGGTGGACGAGGCGCAGCGCGTCATCACCGTCTACTTCCTCAACAAGGCCCCGCGCGACATAACCGCGCGCGACGTTCGCATCGAAGGCGGCGCGCGCGTCCGCGGCATACGCGTCGAGGAGATAACGCTCTGCGAGACGGAAGACCCGGACAGCGACGACTGCATGAAGGTCGAGGTCGACCGTCCCGGCGACTTCTCGACCTACACGCTCAAGCTCGAAGGCCCCGACGGCCTTCCCCCGGAAGGCTTCGACCCGCGGTACGCGCAAGTCGACTTCTCCTTCAAGGCCAACTGCCCCTCGGAGATGGACTGCGCGCCCGCCGTCGACTGCTACAAAGAGCCCGCGCCGGAGCCGGACATCGACTATCTCGCCAAAGACTACGCGAGCTTCCGGCAGGTAATCTTCGACCGCCT
>Ga0126311_10001640_pt1 | contig 10941 bp, 10 predicted proteins | sample Plot61_FD_92539 | JGI IMG/M metagenome (GOLD analysis project Ga0126311, IMG submission 92539) | Serpentine soil microbial communities from UC McLaughlin Reserve, CA, USA - Plot61 | ecosystem: Environmental > Terrestrial > Soil > Grasslands | place: USA: UC McLaughlin Reserve, Lake County... | reverse complement strand
GTTCCATCTATTACCGAAATTTCTGGACTTTGTGATCCGCTGCGGCTGGTCCTCAGAGCCTGCGAAACGCACTCCTCCGACGCCCGGCCGAGCGCGATTTACTCTTCATTAGAGCGGGGTCACAATCTTCAAGACTCTATCCTCGATCCCAATGTTATCGCTCTGATGAGGGTCAACGAACACACGGCAAACATCTTGGGGAATACAGCTGAGTAAAGGAGCCTCATAATGTCCAGGCGCACATTAGCTGTCTTGATCGGTATTATAGTCCTGGTCGGTGTAGTAATCGGCGTCATTTGGTATAGAAGGACAGCCCCACCAATCGTCGAGAAACAACCGATTCACATTGCATTAAACGAATGGGTCGGTTTTGCCCCCTTTTTTTTGGCCAAAGAGAAAGGCTTCTTCGGCGACCTTCCGGTTGAGCTTAATTTTGTGGCGTTGGAGGGCGATAAGCGGGCAGGTCTATATGCCAATCGATTTCAAATGATTTGCGAGACAACTGACATGTTCCAGACGAATCGAGACGCACTACCTTATCCTGGAAGAATCGTCTTCGCAATTGATGAATCTTATGGGGGTGATGGTGTTGTGGCTACTGAAGAGATAAAGAGTATAAAAGATGTTAAGGGCAAGACGGCTGTTAGTGAACCGGGTCAGCCCGCTCATTTTGTTTTGCAGTATCTTCTTCACAAGGAAGGAATGACCCTTAACGAAATCAAACTTCAAAATATGGCTTCTGCTGATGCAGCGGCAGCCTTTATCGCACGCCGCGCCGACATAGCTGGAACCTATGAGCCCTATCTGACTAATGCAATTCAAAAGCGAAAGGGCGCGCACTTGTTGGTATCAAGCAAGGATCTACCCGGACTGATCGTCGATGTTGCGATAGTAAACGACAACTTAATGAAAGAGCGTGGTGACGACGTGGCGCGCGTTTACCACGGTTGGTGCCAAGCAGTTGATTACCTCAAATCAAACCGGCAAGAAGCAGTTGCGATAATGGCAAAGGCTTTCAAGTTAAAGCCAGAAGAATTCGAGGACACAATTTCCGGCCTTAGGTATTTTGATTGTCAGCGCAACAAAGAATTGTTGGGCAGTAGTTCGCAGCCTGGTCCAATCTTTGAAACATTTAAGAATATTGGTGAAATTCTTAAAGCAAACGGAATCACAAAAGTCGTCGATTCTCCAACCTCAAAGATAGATACTTCAATCGTAAGCGCATCAAAGCAGTAGGACCCGAGACGAGGTTTTATGGCCTTTGGTTTCAAACAACAGCTAGGGCGAGGCCAGTATCTCCTGTTTTCAGGGACGTCGTTCGTGTTGGTACTTGTGGTTTGGAGCATTCTGTCCTACGGAAGATTCATTGACCCGTTCTTTCTTCCCACACCGTCAACGATTGTTGGCACAACTATCGAATTGTTCAGTCAACACAATTTGGTCGGCGACATTTGGGCAAGCGTTTACAGAGTAATGGTAGCCTTTCTGTTATCGGCAGCTATAGCAATTCCACTCGGTGTTCTTATGAGCGCTTTTGGACCAATTGCGGCGTTGTCAGAGCCTCCCATTGACTTTGTTCGCTACCTGCCCGTCCCCGCGCTAGTACCGCTGACGATTCTATGGGTGGGAATCGGTGAGGAATCGAAAATCCTACTACTCTTCATTGGCACGTTCTTCCAATTGGTATTGCTTGTGATGGACGATGCTAACAATGTAAGAAAGGAATACTACGAAGTTGCTTACACGCTTGGAGCGAACACAAAGGACGTAATTACGCGCGTTCTTGTGCCCGCGATAATGCCAAATGTTTATGACGATCTGCGAGTGACTTTGGGTTGGTGCTGGACCTACTTGCTAATAGGCGAGATTGTCGCAGCCAGTACCGGCATTGGCCATCTAATTCAGGAGGCTCAGCGTTTCGCTAAGCCTGAGGTCGTGATGTCTGGTGTTTTGATTATCGGGGTAATTGGCATTATCTCGGATTATGGATTTAAGGTCGGAGGAAAACTGCTATTCGGGTATCGCCGTTCATGACTGACAAAGGAACTCTGAGAGTTGAAGCGCTCTCAAAGATATTCGACAGCGGAAGTGCAGATAAAGGGATTGTTGCTGTTCAGGATCTATCATTTAATGTGCAATCAGGTGAGTTCATTGTTCTGCTGGGCCCCTCTGGCTGCGGTAAGACCACGCTCTTAAGAATCTGCGCCGGCCTCGAAGAGCCAACTGCTGGTCGCGTGTTGCTTGACCGTCAAACTGTTTCAGGTCCCAGTCGGAACAGAGGGATGGTGTTTCAGCAATATACGTCCTTTCCATGGCTCACAGTCATCGAGAATGTGAAGTTTGGACTCAAATATCGGCCTGAAGTTAATCAACGTCACTGGAATGAGATAGCCCGCCATTTCATTAGTCTGGTTGGACTCGACGGTTTTGAAGACTCTTATGTATCTCAGTTATCCGGCGGCATGCAGCAGCGACTGGCGATCGCGAGAACACTGGCCGCTGATCCAGAAATCCTATTAATGGACGAGCCCTTTGGTTCTCTTGACACACAGAATCGAGAATTCCTTCAGCTTCAGTTATTAGATGCTCAGCAAGCTGAAAACAAGACCATTGTCTTTGTGACACACGACGTTGAAGAAGCCATTTTCCTTGCCGACCGGCTCCTGATTCTTACGGCGCGTCCTGCAAGATTGAAAACTGAAATCAAAATATACTTACCCAAACCACGAACACTTGAGTTAAAGACTGGCCCAGAGTTTCTCAAGATAAAGCGTGAAGTACTCACTTACACCCGTGAAGAAGCAGCAAAAACAGATCAGCTCTGGCGTCGACAGAAAAAAAACGAAGCCACACCTCTGCGTGATGAACGAAAGTTCTCATTGAGGAGACACAAACCAAAATCGTAGGTGCACCCCCTATGAAAAGGCTTGACGGACTTGATTTATTACTCACGGATTGGATGCTGGGATTCAGCATCTTGCTACTCATCGCAATCAGGTTTGCACCTGGTCTGGTCGGTAAACAAGTCGATGCACGCTCGATAGACCTACCAGCAGTATTCAAGGTCCATCCCGCAACGGATCCCTTACTCACGGCCGCTGACTTCAATAATCCTACGGCGCTGATGCTGAAATTGCGAGACGCTCATGATCCAATATCTAAGCATCTTCGCGAAAAGTTATCTTCTGAAACGTTAGCGCAATTACAGAAGTACCAAGGTTCCGACCCGCGCTCGACGCAGTTGTTCGAGTCTCTAATTGAGCAACTTAATCTGGTGCTGAAGGGGTCGAGCATTTTCGATGAGCAACGATTTGCTCAAGTTTCTCTGAACGAGGAAACGCGACGATTTATCGCGCAAAATCCGGAGGGTAACGACCGAAGTTATCTGAATCGGCTGCTTTTGGAGCAGGCCTATCCAAAAGAAATATTTCAAATGCAACGAGAACTCGTCGCGGAGGCCGGAACAATGCAGACAGTTGAAGTTTGTCCCAGAGACAACAAGCCGTTGAAAGACCATTGGTGCGAAACATGCAAAAAGAATTATCCAATTCAATTGGTTAACACTTGGCCTCAAAAGATATTGTTTTTCTTGTTACTCCTCTTCGTCGTCAAATATATTCATGAACGATCAGTGTTGCGCTTTCGCTTATATGAGGACGAAGGTGACCAAACAACCGAAACGACGTTTGGTGCAGAAATGCAGAATTTGAAAAACCGAAGCAACAACGCGTGGCTACACTTCGTTGTATTTATCTTCCGCATAGCCTTTCTCGGAACGTTTTATCTGTTCTTGATTAACCTATACCTAAAAAGCAATGGTCAATTTCAGGACTTTAAGGACGCGGCTATCTATGCTGCGGTGTTAATCTGCGCCTACTTCGCTCCGGATATTTGTTTATTCGTAGCTACAAAAGGAGACGGATACCAAGCTCTAAAGGGTGTGGTCCTTAACAATTTGGTCATGTTTCTGGGCATACTGATCGCGATGTTCCTATTGTGTTTCTTTGCGATTTGGAAATGGCAGATTAGCGCCCTCTTGGGGTTCTTAGTTTTTTTAATCGCCCTGCTGGTATTTCTGGGTTTTTGGAGCGTGAGTGCTTTGCGACGGTTTCAGCCATACTCTATTGAGATTACGGCACTGAAATGGTTACTGCTAGACGTTTTCAATGTGATGGCGCTGATCTTGTTCATAATTGCAACGAATATGCAAAAAGCAACGGATATGCAGAAGTTCGACGTTACTTGGATTGCTTGCGGCGTCTTTATAGTAAATGTGTTGGATTGGTTCTACAATCGAAGGTTTTATTTTAGTGCGCTTAAATTCTCTATTCATGCGAAGGCGAAAACGGTTGCATAGTGACTGCATAACACCATGTATGGTTTAGGAATCAATACCGTCTACCACGAAAGTGCGGCATGTCTGCTCAATGATCAGGGAGTGCTCGGAGCTGCAGAGGAAGAACGTTTCACAGGTGTTCGCCATGCAAAGGAACCGACACCTTACGGGGGATGGCTTTCACCATTTCACGCTATCCAATATTGTCTTGAAACAGCGGATATCACCCTTAATGATTTGGAGTACATTGCTTATTCTTTCCAGCCATCGAAGCGACTAAGAGGAAAACTGGCGAGCATCTTTGCCGATCTGTTTAAGGGACATACAACGCGGCTTGAACGCGAACTTGCGTATTGGTACTTCAACACGCACGCACCAACTTTTCTGACTGAAGTCACGCCGCGGAAAAAAGAATTTCGTAAACGATTCCTAATGGCAGGAAAAGCAAAATGGAAGGTTTACTTTGTTGAGCATCATTTAGCCCATGCCGCGAGCGCATTCTTTCCGTCTCCTTTTGACGAGGCTGCGATCTTATCTATCGACGGAATCGGAGAAACATCGTGCACGCTCATGGCACATGGGCGAGCAATTGGAATCAAACCAGTCAGAGAGGTTTTCTATCCGAACTCTCTGGGTTTCTTTTATGAAGAAATCACAACCTTCCTAGGCTTCCAACGCAATCATGATGAGTACAAAGTGATGGCTCTAGCCGCGTTTGGTAAGCCACGATACTACGAGAATTTAAAGCGGTTACTAGTTAAAACAAGAGATGGCGGTTATGAGGTAAAGATTGACTTTCGCCGTTCATCGCTCTTAGGCGCACAGGAGTTGCATAAAGAATTAGGACCTCCTCGTTTATGGGGAGCGGCCTTAAACGAACGACATGCTGATATAGCCGCCAGTGCGCAGAAGATATTGGAAGACACGGTACTTCATATCGTGTCTTGGCTACGCAAATCGTGTGGAGGAGAAAATCTGTGCATTGCAGGTGGAGTCGCATTAAATTGTGTACTGACGGAGCACATCAGACAGGAATCCGGCTTTAAGCATGTGTGGGTACAGCCGGCCGCTAACGATGCTGGCACAGCCATGGGGGCCGCGCTGTGGGTGTCTCACACTGTTTTGAAGAGGCCGAGAGGCTGGGTGCTGACCAACTCATATCTAGGTCCAGACTTCCACGAATGTGAGATAGAAGAACAACTTTTAACGAGGAGAATTACACATAGATTTGTCCCTAAAATTGCTCGTGAGTGCGCGGAGTTAATTTCGCAAGGGAAGACTGTTGGATGGTTTCAGGGACGGATGGAGTGGGGGCCGCGTGCGTTAGGGAATAGAAGCATTCTCGCCGACCCAAGAGATCCCGTAATGAGAGACAAGCTGAATTGCATTAAAGGAAGAGAAGATTTCAGGCCACTGGCTCCGACAATTCTGGAGGAGTTTGTCGGCGATTATTTTGACTGTGTCGAACCGTCGCCGTTCATGCTTTTTGCACGCAGAGTAAAACCTCATCAGCGTGAGAGAATTCCGGCTGTGGTCCACGTCGACGGTAGCGCCAGAGTTCAGACGGTAACCAGCAAAGATAATCCACTCTTGCATGAATTGATCGTCGAGTTTCAAAAAATTACTGGCATCCCCCTAATAGTGAACACGTCGTTGAACTACAGGGGTAAGCCAATCGTGTGCACTGTCGAGCAAGCTATCGACTGCTTTTACAATTCAGGCCTCGATTACCTTGCTTTAGGTCCTTTCTTGCTAAGTAAGGAGTTGAATGAAACACGTGGTCGGTTTGAAGTTGATGTGCGACGGGAAGATCTGGATCTACAAGAACACAGTTCTTGTCACTGATCCTCCTGATAGCCAAAGATTCGATGCCGTGCTCCCGCTTTGCCACGAGAATCGCTTTCTCGTGGAGCATATGGATGTACCGGCAGACGGTACTGTACTCGACTTGTGTACTGGTTCTGGCGTGCTGGCAGTTTTCGCCGCTCAAAAAGCGCTCGATGTGGTTGGTGTCGATATCAATCCTCGAGCCATTGAGTTTGCTAAACTGAATTCACAATTGAATGCGCTCGACCACAAGACCGAATGGATGGTTGGGGATTTATTTGAGCCAGTCAAGGGTCGACGGTTCGATGCCATCCTTGCGAACCCCCCCTTCGAACCAACACAGATAGATCGTACAAATTATTTGCATTCGGACGGTGGTGAGGATGGTCTCACAGTTATTCGCAAAATAATTTCCCAGGTGCCGGAATACCTAGCGGGGCATGGTTCATTTCAGATGATGGCCTGGCTCTCACCCCAGTCCGTTTCTGCCGTTGATGGACTGCGCGCTTTTTTTGGTGCCGACCGAGTTGTTGTTCGTTCTTTGTTTGCGTTTCCCTTAGCTGATTACCTTAGTCATCAAAGACAAAAGCACAAACGCCTCAGCGTGACCGACAGTTTGAAAAAGACAAGCGACTTACTTCATTACGTTTACATTCATGTGCTTCCGACGAAAGCGTCGTTTCGCACCCAAATGGAGGTTTACCAAATTGGCAAAGCAATTTCGACTTCAGGGACTGTCATTTGAGACCGAATTGATGGGCGACAGGATCAATTTCGCTCATGAAACCGTCTACCTGTCTTTAGTGCCTTGGGAGTTTTGTAACTGGGCTTGCGTTTACTGTCACGAAGGGTGGCGTCGCAAAGAGGCAGATGAATTAACGATTGAAGAAATGCGATCGATCATTCGCGAAGCGGGACAAATGAGATTCAGGAGTCTCTTGCTCTTAGGTGGTGAGATCTTGCTTGCAAACACTTGGGCTATCACAAAAGAAATTGTTCAAGAGGCATTTGATGCTGGGCTGGTTACTTTGATCTACACGAATGGTAGCCAACTGACGCTGGATATGGCGAAGTATTTAGCAGATCGCAAAGTCTCGTTAGCTTTCAAGTTAGACAGCTTGAGCGAAGATAAATATGACCGCTTGGCGGGGCAGCCGGGCAGTTTCGGGTCTACGATGCGAGCTATCGATATTGCTCGCAAGACTTCGATTGGAGATGTGGTTTATGAAAACGAAAAGGAAAAGTTGGTGCGACTGTTATTCACGACTGTTGGCAATGCTCTGAATGTTGATGAGTATGTCTCGTTGGCTCGGTTCGCAACGAATCATGGTGCTCGCTGGATGATGGAATCGCTTAATCATCGAGGCGACGCTCAGCAGCATCCGGAATTAGCTCTCAATGTAAACGAGCATTCAGAAGCTATGCGCGTAGCGATGCTATTGAATCCTGAGCAACAGCACGAATTCCACCTGCCTTGCCGGCTTTTTTCATGTATAACCATACGGAAGAAAGGCGAAGTCGGTGTATGTCCACAAGACTACAACTTCATTGGAAACATTCGTGAGATCGGAAGCTTAAGAGAGTCAGCAGCTCTTATAAAAAATCGAGTACAAGCTGCGCAGTGGCGAGAAGGCTGGACCGGCCAATGTCCAGTTAAGGCATCTCACTTCTATTCTGCTTGAGATAAGGAAACTGTTATGGCCCTACACCAAGTGAAATCTATATTGTTAAGAATTGCTACTGATGGGGATTATCGTCAACGCTTTCTTGCTGATCGTCAGAGTGCTCTCGAGAAATACCAATCCGATTTGAGTCAGGAGGAGCTCGACAGCCTTCTTGCCTTGCCCTATGACGAGCAACTGTTGGCGGAAAAAGTCTCTGAACCCGTGAGTAGAATTACGGTTGTAGGCGATATACGTTCATAAGCCGACACCACACTAAGGTCTGTTCGCGTTCTAATAGTTATATATCGACTCTTCATTAGCCAGTCGATGACTATGAAACTCCGCACACCTCTCGATAATCCCAGGTCAAACTGATCTCTAAATCGAGACCCACTATCACGCACTCAGCAGAGAAAGGACCTGCATAGTGGCCGAAATCCCGACAGAAACATTCTTTGACCGAGTAACTGAGCTTCAAGAGCTCTATGACTTCGTTCTTACTTCACCACAAACTGTGTTCTTACTAATCGGTAAGATGGGAATGGGTAAGAGTAATATCGTCAAAGAATTTCATCGGCAACTTCGGAACAAATCTAACTTCCTGATACCAGATATCTCTGCTTTGTATGGGGCTCAGTCACCCGAGGAGTTCGCTTCGGACCTGAACCATAAACTTACGGATCGGCAGTTCATGCTTTGGCGCCCTGAAGATCCCACGACTATAAGAAGGGCTCTTGGGATCGTTCCACTTGTGGGACCGCTTATACAAGCTTTGATCAAAGACGAAAACAAACCGGAACGTGTAAAGCTTGAGGGCATTTTAAATGTGCTGGGTCGCAATATTAAACGACGGGTTGTTCTAATTCTCGATCCCTACGATGCTCATATTGAGCGATCGGACTATGAGGATTTCTTTACCATGTTGGCGCATCGCTTGCCGTCGGCTGTAAAGTTGATAGTGCCTCAGCGCCCTGGTGATATACTCGCCGCATCAACGAAATTCTTGAGCCTACCTGCGGTTACTACAAATAAAAATGAACTGAAGCCGCTTCCGAAGAGTGACGCATATCGGCTCGCCAATTCATTGATACCGAATTGCGCAGAGAAGGAGCGAATATTAGACCAAATATGGAGAGATGCAAACGGTTGGCCTTTACTGATTTCTTGGCAGGCTAGATCTTACGCTCGAGGTGAAGGGGTCAAGGAGTCAACAGACCTTGAGCAAAGCTATTCGCGTCTTTTAGAGGTTGCTAATAGCCCTGTACGTCAACTGCTCTTCGCGATCGCGCTGGCGCCCTTGGGCATCTACCGTGAAGACTTATCAGAAACTTCAGGGCTTAGAGCAGAGGATCTGGAGGGAGTCATAGACAATCGCGCAATTAGAGAGTCTGTAGAGAGCTTTGAACAATTTGGTGCCATCCAAGTGCGAATTTTTCACGCGTCACTACGCGATTACCTTCTCAAGCATATGGCGCAGGTTGGCGTGGTCGAGGAATATGCTTCGAGGCTTAGTCATAAGCTTGTGAAAGACGCAATGGCCGTTTATGGTCGAATGGAAAGGCAAACGGTGACTGAAAGAGACGCAGCGGCGCTTCAGTACTCAAGGAAGCTGCGTACATATGAAAAATTATTAAAAGAGGGCGACCAAAGCCGCAAAATTGCAATCATCCTCTTAAAGAGGATCGACTCTTTAGCGCCCGGTGGCAGATCGCTTTCGTTGTATTCTCTCTTGGTGTTAGCACGAGCCAATGCGCTTACCATGAGTCAGGAAGAAGGCGAACAGTTTCTAAAGGCTTTCTACACAGTCCTCATCGAAGGCTCGTTCCTTCACCCCGAATATGCGCTCTTACTCCTCGGAGTTTTGATTTCGAAGAAGGAATTGGGTCTCAATATCGAAGCAGTCGAAACATGTAAACAGCGCATTTCGCTCATGGCTAATGCGGAAAAGCAAGATATCAAATCCAGAGTGGCTCAGTTGGTATGCAGCGCACTGGAAGAAGGAGTCGATCCACTAAAGAGCTTTGAGCTTGAAGAAATGTTGCCTGGGTCATACTTCGAAGAAGCTTTGGTGGCTGGAGAGGATCTAGAGTCTGCTCATTTTGAATCAGAAATAGCTCGGCTCATTCGAACTCCTGTAAGCGAGTGGACACCAGAACAGCGGCACGTGATGGAACGTTACATTCGATTCAAAGAAGTGAAAGCAAGCGTGTAGAGGATCTCTAAATCGAACTCAGCTTGTGGGCTTCAGTCGCAAATGGCTTGTCGTTCGCGACTATCGGTTTGGAACGGATTTAGTAACGGTAACGCCAACAGGGTAAGCGCGATCGACTTTTTCCCCAGGCTGGGGAGTTTGATCGATAACTAGTCCGGGTTGAAGAGGCAGGTCGGAACGCGTCGCCAGGAGTCGAATGTTCAGGTTAGAACTGCGGAGTCTAGTTTCAGCGTCTTTGTAACTCAAGCCTTTGAGCACTGGAACCTGAACTTGAGTTGGCCTCATCTGTCGCTCACGTTGTACATCCAACCGGAGCGCCAAGAGTGCGATGCCTGGGATTAATACGTAAATAATGAATGCCAAAGCTGTAAGGACCGTGATTAAAGGTCTCTTCTTGCCTCGCATGCTATAGCCGAGGAGTACGCCAAGTAGAAATCTCATCTCTTCTCACCCTTCTTAATTTACTTTTGTCACGCCGCATAAGGCCCCGCTCCTATTTTCTGTCGAATGTTCAGTGAGGTACGAGAGTTGTCGCCAATGGAGTAGAAAATTCAAGACAACATCTCTTTGGCTCGTGAATCTCGGTCCGTGCAGGCTACCAGTTCACTAATGAAGGAGATACACCCATTTGTAGTGTGAAGGGATTTAAGCACATCGCTTATCGATTGAGCCTCGGGGGTCACCCAAAAGCGGCCATACGTGGTCACCTCAAAACCGGCCAATGAGAAGTAGTCGCCAGGGACGTTGACGTCGCTGGGAGGCAAGGTAGCCTCCGGCGGCATGAGCAACGTATTGAGCGACGATAAACGACAACAAATAATAGCCTTAGGACGACTCGGCTGGTCTTTGCGACGGATCGAGCAGGCCACTGGTGTGCGCCGCGAAACAGCCAGTGCCTATCT
>Ga0126311_10001639_pt1 | contig 10943 bp, 10 predicted proteins | sample Plot61_FD_92539 | JGI IMG/M metagenome (GOLD analysis project Ga0126311, IMG submission 92539) | Serpentine soil microbial communities from UC McLaughlin Reserve, CA, USA - Plot61 | ecosystem: Environmental > Terrestrial > Soil > Grasslands | place: USA: UC McLaughlin Reserve, Lake County... | reverse complement strand
GCAACCACTCACTCGATCGTGTGGACCTTGAAAAGGTTGGTGGCCCCGCAGCTGCCCGCAGGCAAGCCAGCGGTGAACCCGATCAGCCCCCTCAACCGCAACACCCCGCCAGCCCGCCCCAACGAGCCAAACAACGCCCTCGAGTCCTACACCTAGGGCGTGACCTGGCGGGTAGGCCCCTCCCCGCGGCCGATGACTGCGCGGTAGATCCCGAGCAGGATCATCGTGCCGATGATCGCTCCGATCAGGCCGCCGAGGTCGAACGCCTCGTCGTCGCCGATCCCGAGCACCTCCGTGAACAGGAAGAACCCGATCAGCGAACCGGCCAGGCCCAGCAGGATCGTCACGAAGAAGCCGCCCGGATCCTTGCCAGGCATGAGTGCTTTGGCGATATAGCCCGCAAGCAGGCCGAGGATGATTGCTCCGATCATGTCCTCCTCCTTCCCAACCTATTCGACAGGTATGCCTTGCCTCATGGTGTTCTCTGTAACTACACGCGGCTCCACGAACTGCAACAGGTAGTCCGGCCCGCCCGCTTTGGCGCCGATGCCCGAGCGGCGGTTGCCGCCGAAGGGCTGGCGCCCGACCATCGCCCCCGTGATCCCGCGGTTCACGTAGAGGTTGCCCACCGGCAGCCGCTCAGCCACCCGCTCGACCGTCGCCGGGTTGCGCGAGAACAGCCCGCCGGTGAGCGCGAATGGCAGAGCGTCCACCACGTCGCAGGCCTCCTCGATCCCCCTCACCGAGGTCACCGACAGCAGCGGTCCGAAGATCTCCTCGCGGTTGACGGCCGACCGCTCCGGCAGGCCGACGGCGATCGCCGGCGGGCAGAACCAGCCTGACTCGGGCACCGGCGCCGCCCGCCCGGCCACCCGCCCCTCGCGCTCGGCGATCTCGCCGTAGCCCAGCACCCGCTCCTGGGCCTCGCGCTCGATCACCGGCGGCACCTCCGTGGCGAACTCCTCTGCCTGGCCCACGCGCAGGACCTCGGTCGCGCCGGCGAGGCGCTCCACCAGCGTGTCGGCCACGGCCTCGTGTACGAGCACGCGGGCGGCCGCCGAGCACTTCTGGCCGGCGTAGGCGAACGCCGACTGCACGATCCCGGGGACGGCCTCGTCGAGGTCGGCGTCGGCGTCCACGATCACGCAGTTCTTGCCGCCCATCTCCGACACCACGCGCTTGACGTGACCCTGCCCCTCCGGCGTCTCCGCCGCCGCGCGCACGATCTCGAGGCCGACGGCGCCCGAGCCGGTGAACGCGATCACGTGCACGTGCGGGTCGCTCACCAGCGCGGCGCCGGCCTCGCCGTAGCCGGGCAGGAGCGAAACGGCCTCACGCGGGACACCGCCCTCGTGCAGCGCGTCGACCAGTGCCCCGGCGCTGGCGGGCGCCTGCTCGGCCGGCTTCAGCACGGCGGCGTTGCCGGCCGCCAGCGCGGCCGCGGTCATCCCGCACGGAATCGCCAGCGGGAAGTTCCAGGGCGCGATCACTGCCACCACGCCGCGCGGCGCGTAGCGCATCCGATTGCGCTCGCCGGGCACCTGGATCAGGTCGCGGCCGCGCTCGAGCTCGAGCGCCTCGAGCGCGTAGTACTCGAGGAAGTCGATCGCCTCGCACACGTCGGCGTCGGCCTCGGGCCAGGGCTTGGCGCATTCGCGCACCTGCAGCGCGGCAAGCTCCAAGCGCCGCTCGCGCAGCCGTGCGGCGGCGCCACGCAAGGCCTCGGCGCGTTGCGCCGCTGGACGGGAGCCCCAATCTGCAAAGCCGCGCTGCGCCGTCTCGACCGCGGCGGCCGCTTCGGCCGCCCCGGCCTGTCCGGCCTCCGCCACCAGGCGTTCCGGCGCCCCCGGATCGGTCGACTGGAGGCCCGCAGCCGCGCCGCGCTCGCCGCCGATCAGGACCGGCACCGTGAGCGGGAGTCTCGCGTCCAGCTCGCGCAGCGCGGCCAGCAGCGCCTCACGCTCGGTCGCCCGGCGCAGCTCGAGGATCGGTTCGTTGCGGAAGCTCACGGGGCCGCCAGCAGCTCGTCCACCGCCACCCCGCGCTGGAGGTCGCTCAGGAACGACTCGTTGGCGGTGTTCTCGAGCAGCCGCCGCACGAGGTAGGCCATCCCGGCGACCATGTCGCCGACCGGGCAATAGATGCGAACGCGCATGCCCTGGTCGGCGAGCGCCGCGGCCAGGTCGTCCCCCAGCCCACGCAGGACCTGCAGCTCGAGGTCGGCGTCGCCGCGGCCGGTCGCGCGGTTCGCGGCGACCGCGTGCGCCACCGAGCGCAGGTTGTGCGACGCGATCGCGGGCCGTACGTGCGGCCAGCCCTCGAGCAGCCGTCGCGTGAGCTGCTCGAAGTTGCGATCGGACTCCGCCTTCTGCTCGAACACGGGCGGCGTCCAGCCGTGCTGGCGCGCCTCGACCACCTCGTGGTCCCAGTAGGCGCCCTTCACCAGGCGCACGACCAGCGGCGGCTCGCGCTCGGTCGACCGCGCCCACGCGAGCACCTGCTCCAGCTGCTCGGGCGACTCGCGCAGGTAGGCCTGGAGCACGATGCCGCTCGAGGGCCCGTCGCGCAGCTGCGGCTCGTCGAGCAGATCGAAGACCAGCTGCATCGTGGCTTCGAGCGTGTCCACGGACTCCATGTCTATGTGCAGGTGGGCTCCCAGCTCTTTGGCCCGCAGCAGCAGCGGACGCATGCGGCGGGCGGCGTCGTCGCGCCCCACCTCGGGCGCCTCCGGCCGCAGCAGCGGGCTCAGGGCCGACACCTTCACCGATACGTTCACGCGCGGCACCGAGCCCAGCGAGTCGTGCTCCAGGACCTGCCGCTCCGACCACGCCGGCGCGGCGGCCGCGAGCGTCTCGAGCGCGTCGAGGCAGCGTTCGGCGTAGCGGTCCGCCTCGGGCTGCGTGACCGTCGCCTCCCCCAGAAGGTCGAGCGAGACCGCCGCCCCGTGCTCCCAGAGGTGGCGGATCGAGCGCAGCGCCGCGCTCGGGGTCTCACCCACGATGAAGCGGTGGGCCATGCGCCGCACCCCGGCGGCCGCCGCGGCTCCGAGCGCGGCCCGCCCGGCCTTGCTGTGCGACATCCGCATGGCGGCCGCGACCGGCGGCGGGTGCTCGTCCACCTCGTCCAGGTAGGCGCTCAGGTGCCGGGCCAGGTCCGCGAGGCTCGTGCAGGCGGGCGTGACGTCGACGAAGCGGAACAGGGCGGCCCGCAGCTCCTGGTCCTGCGCGGCCATCTCCATCGCCTTGACGTCGAGCGCCCGCAGCGGATGGCGCGGCCGGGTCGGGAAGGCCGCGTGGATCGAGCGCCCGATCTCCTGCAGCTCCGACTCCACGTCCTGAACCATATGCTGCCGTCCGTGCCCGATCTGGTGCTCGGCCCCCTTTTGCGTTACGTCGGAGAGAACGAGGCTGTGATCTGGGTCGAGACCGACGTGCCGTGCGAGGTCGAGGTGCTCGGGACCCGCGAGCAAACCTTCCGGGTCGCCGGCCACCACTACGCGCTCGTCTGCTGCGGCGACCTCCGCCCGGGTAGCTGGCACGAGTACGAGGTGCGCCTCGACGGGGAACGCGTATGGCCGATCGACGACGGCTTTCCGCCGAGCGCGTTCCACACCTACCCGAAGGAGGAGCCGCTCGAGGTCGTGTTCGGCTCGTGCCGCGTGGCAGCCCCGCACGAGCCCCCGTATTCGCTGCGCAAGGATCAGCACGAGCGCGGCCGCGAGGTCGACTCCCTGCGGACGCTCGCCGAGCGCATGTGCGACGAGCCGCGTGAGCGCTGGCCCGACGTGCTGCTGATGATCGGCGACCAGGTCTACGCCGACGAGGTCTCCCCGGCGACCCGCTCGTTCGTGGAGACCCGCCGCGACCAGGGCGAGGCCCCCGACGACTGCGTGGTCGACTTCGAGGAGTACACCCGCCTCTACCACGAGAGCTGGAGCGACCCCACCATCCGCTGGCTGTTCTCGACGCTGTCGACGGCGATGATCTTCGACGACCACGACGTCCACGACGACTGGAACATCTCGCAGGCCTGGCTCGACGAGATCCGCACCCACCAGTGGTGGAACGAGCACATCGTGGCGGCGCTCGCGTCCTACTGGATCTACCAGCACGTCGGCAACCTTCAGCCCCACCACCACGCCGACGACGAGCTGCTGCGCCGGATCAAGGAGTCCGACGACGGGTGGCCGATCCTGGCCGAGTTCGCGCGCGCTGCCGACGAGTCGACGTCCGGCACGCGCTGGAGCTACTCGCGCGATCTCGGCGACACCCGCCTGGTGGTGATCGATTCTCGAGCCGGGCGCGTGCTCGAGGAGGGCAAGCGCTCGATGCTCGACGAGGAGGAGTGGAGCTGGGTCGAGGAGCACCTGGCCGGGGACTTCGACCACCTGCTGATAGCCACGTCGCTGCCGTGGCTCCTGGCGCCCGGGATGCACTACGCCGAAGCCTGGAGCGAGGCCGTGGCCGGCGGTGCCTGGGGAGCGGCGCTCGCGCCGTTCGGAGACCGCGTGCGGCGCACGGCCGACCTCGAGCATTGGGCCGCCTTCCAGGAATCGTTCGCGCGCCTCACCGAGCTGCTGCGCTCGGTCGGCGCCGGGGAGCGCGGTCGCGCCCCCGCCTCGATCGTGGTCCTGTCCGGCGACGTCCACCACGCCTACCTGTGCGAGGTCGCGTTCCCGCGCGGCGCCCGGGTGCGGTCCCACGTCTTCCAGGCGGTCTGCTCGCCCTACCGCAACCCGCTCGAGGAGCGCGAGCGGCGCGTGATCAGGCTGGGCGCCTCGCGTGGGTTCGAATTGGTGAGCCGGGCGCTGGCCGCCACCGCGGGGGTGGCCGACCCGGACGTGCGCTGGCGGCTGGTCGGCGACGGTCCTTGGTTCGACAACCAGGTCGCGACGCTCCGCATCGACGGCCGCGCCAGCGAGCTGCGCCTCGAGAAGGCGATGCCGGTGGACGAGACATCCGCCCGCCTGGAGCGCGTGCTGGCTCGCAGGCTCGCCTGACCGCGCAACTCTGGCGCGTCTGGCTTGTTCTCACCTCGGCTATGAGAGCCAAATCACGCACCCTGCTCGCGGCGCTCGCCGCGTCCCTCGCGCTGCTGGCCGTCGGGGCCGCCGGCGCCCAGGCGAAGGTCATCGACCTCACCGGCACCACGACCTTCACGCCCTCGGCCGAGGCGACGCAGTTCCTCGCCAACCACGGCGTCACGGTGGGGCCGACCGGCGAGGCGACCGCCGAGAACGGGGCCTTCGTGTTCCCGATCGCTGGTGGCTTTGCGACGCCGCGCAACTACAGCGGGCTGCTCGCGCACAAGGGCGGCCTGGAGTTCACCAAGGGGGAGCGCTCGGCCATCGTGCGCAACTTCGTGGCGGTGCGCGTGCGTGGGGCCGGCGCGGTGCTGCTGGCCCAGGTCCCCGGTCTGCGCGGCGGCTGCGCGCATCTGCGGACGGCGCTCCACGCCTTCGCGCTCGAACATCCCGTCGCCGCCAGGCGGGTGCGTCGCGTCGCACGCCGGCTGCCGGGGAGCGGTCACCTCCTGCAGGCCGTCCGCGACTACTGCAAGGGCGGTCGCGTGATCGTGCTCGCGCACCTCAAGAACCTCAGCAAGGAGCTGACCTACGGCGGTGCCGTGCTCCGGGCCGATCTGGAGCTGAGCCGCCAGGCCGCGCGGCTGGTGAACAAGGTCGCCGGTGAAGAAGCTGTCTCCGCGGGGGCTCCGCTGGGCAGCGCCGAGTCGACGGTCGCCGTAGTCGACTGACGCTCGGCGACATCTGGGGGAAAGTGAACGGGCGGCCGACGGGCCGCCCGTTCCGCCTCTCTGAGGGGTACCCTGACGCGCCCCGGATGGACTATCCCGTCGAGAGCTTCAGCGAGTCCGAGCGTGCCGCGCTCGGTCCTCATTTCACGAATCTCGACCGCCCCGTCTTCGCGCTGATCGGCCTGCCCGAGACCGTCAAGGGGGCCATGTTCGCGCGCTACTCGCGCTACCAGGGAACGCTGCGGCGTCTCTACCTCGACGAGTTCGCGGGCGAGAGCGGAGTGCATCCGGCCTTCGACGGCGAGGAAGGTGAGCGCGCCCGCAAGCTCTACGAGCGGATCTTCCTCGGCTACGGCGACGACTCGGTGGCCCAGCTCGGCGGCGCGCACATCGCCTGCGAGTGGGTGTCCAACGTGATGACCAAGCTGCTCCAGCGCGGCCGGCTGGCGGCCTACCTCGAACAGTCGACCCGCTACATCCCTTACGACACGCCGATCGCCGAGGGCCTGGGTTACCGCTACTGGCGCCACGCGTTGCTCGGGCCCGACTACGAGGCGGCGATGGACTTCCTGTTCGACGCCTACTCCCGGTCGCTCCCGCGCGTGGAGGCCTGGGCCGCCGAGCGCTTCCCGCGCCCCGAGGGCGAGCCCGAGGCGGCGCACGCCCGCGCGCTGCGCGCCAAGGCGCTCGACCTGCTGCGCGGGCTCCTGCCCGCCGCGTCGTTGTCGCACGTGGGGATCTTCGCCTCGGGCCAGGCCTACGAGCAGCTGCTGCTGCGCCTGTACGCCTCGCCCCTTCCAGAGGCGCGCGCCTACGCGGACATGATCCTGTCCGAGCTCAAGGCGGTGATGCCCAGCTTCGTGGCGCGCGTGGAGCGGCCCGAGCGCGGCGGCGAGTGGATCTCGTATCTCAGTGACCGCTCCGCGGCCGCGGAGCGCTGGGCGCGGCGGCTGGGGCTCGAGCGATCCCGGCGCGAAGAGGCCGCGGGGCCGGCCGTCCGCCTGCTCTCGGTCGACGGCGACGAGGACGGCTTGCTGGCGGCGCTGCTGTTCGAGGCTGCCGGCACGTCCGAGGACGAGGCGCGCAGCGCCGTGCATGCCCTCCCGCCGGACGAGCGCGCGGCCATGCTCGCCGAGCTGGTCGGAGAACGACGCAACCGGCGCCACCGCCCCGGCCGCGGCTTCGAGGCGCTGCGCTATCGCTTCGAGGTGGTGTCTGACTACGGCGCATTCCGCGACTTGCAGCGCCACCGGATGCTGACCGTCCAGTGGCAGACGCTCGGGCCGGACCTGGGCGCCGGCGTGCCCGAGGAGCTCGAGGATGCGGGTGTCGCCGACCTCTACCGCGAGGGCCTCGACCGGTCGCGAGCCGAATACGAGCGAATCGTTGCGTCCGGCCATCCCGAGCTGGCGCCCTACGCGCTCTGCCTCGGCTACCGGATCCGCTACGTGCTCGACATGAACGCGCGCGAGGCGATGCACCTGATCGAGCTGCGCTCCGGCCGCGAGGGCCACCCCGCCTACCGCGCGGTCGCCCACGCGCTGCACGCCGAGATCGCCCGCGTGCATCCCGCGGTGGCGGCGGCGATGACTTTCGTGGACCGCGACACGGAGCCGAGGCTGGAGCGGATCCTGTCCGAGATCCGGGCGCACGCCAAGCAGGCGTCGCGGGCATGACCACGACGGATCTGATGCGCGACATCCGCGTCGCGCCGTCGATCCTAGCCGCCGACTTCGCCCGGCTGGGCGAGCAGGTGGAGCGGGTGATGGAGGCCGGGGCGCGGGTGATCCACGTGGACGTGATGGACGGGCATTTCGTGCCGCCGATCACGATCGGGCCGCTGATCGTGGAGTCGCTGCGCGACCTCGTCCACGACCGCGGCGGCCTGCTCGACGTGCACCTGATGATCGAGCGCCCCGAGCACCGCGTGGAGGAGTTCGCGGCGGCCGGGGCCGACACCCTGATCGTGCACTGGGAAGCCACGCCGCACGTGCACTACGCCCTGAAAGCGACCCGCGAGGCGGGTATGAACGCCGGGCTCGCGATCAACCCGGGCACCCCGCCCGAGGCCGTCGTGGGGCTCGCCGAGTCGTTCGACCAGCTGCTCTGCATGACCGTCAACCCGGGCTGGGGCGGTCAGCCGTACATCGAGACCTCGACGGCGAAGGTGGCCCGCCTGCGCGAGCTGCTCGGTCCCGGAGCGCCGCTCGAAGTGGACGGCGGGATCGACCTCGGCACCGCCGCTGCCGTCGCCGCCGCCGGAGCGACCCTGTTCGTGGCCGGCACCTCGGTCTTCGGCGCGCCGGACCCCGCTGAGGCGTACCGCGAGCTCGCAGCCGCCTGCGGCGCGGTTTAGCCCGGCGGCACCAGCCCTTCGAGGCGCGGCTTCGTGCCCTCGACCAGGCAGCGCTCGACGGCCGAGATGCTGAGCGGGTCGAGCCTCATGTGGGCGTGCGGGCCGACCGCGTACTGGTCGGTGTCCTGAAACGGCCACTGCTCGTCCTGGGCCATGACCCGTTCTCCATCTGAGTCGACGCACGCGAGGACGACCTCGCTGCGCCCACCCGCGCGCGGGGCCACGTTGACCGCAGGCTTCACGTAGATGATCAGGTCGGCGCTCGTGCCGCGCTCCACCCGCAGGCCGGTCGCCTTGGCCGGCGTCGGCTCGGCGGGCTTCGGGTCGTCACCGCCGCCGCTGAACAGCACCCCGAGCGGCACGCCGATGATGGCTATCACCACGACTGCGACGAGGACGGCACGAGCGCGCTCCGGCATGAGTGCGGCAGTTTAGGATCGCCGCGTGACCGAGCCGACGAAGTTCACGCTGACCGAGGACCGCATTCCCACCCACTGGGTGAACCTGATGGCGGACCTGCCCGGCGACCCGCTGCCGCCGCTCAACCCGGGCACGATGGAGCCGGCCGGGCCCGACGACCTCACGCCGATCTTCCCGATGGCCCTGATCGGGCAGGAGGTCTCCGCCGAGCCCGAGGTCGAGATCCCGGAGCCGGTCCGCGAGGTCTACAAGCTGTGGCGCCCGACGCCGCTCTACCGCGCGCACCGCCTGGAGCGCGAGCTCGATACGCCGGCGCGCATCTACTACAAGTACGAGGGCGTCTCGCCGGCTGGCTCGCACAAGCCGAACAGCGCCGTCGCACAGGCCTACGCGAACAAGGAGGCCGGCATCGAGCGGCTGGCCACGGAGACCGGCGCAGGGCAGTGGGGCTCCGCCCTCGCGCTCGCGTCCAGCCTGTTCGGGCTCGAGTGCGTGGTCTACATGGTGGGCGCCAGCTACGACCAGAAGCCCTACCGGCGGGCGATGATGGAGAGCTGGGGCGCGACGGTGATCCGCTCGCCGAGCGACACGACCGACTCCGGCCGCGCCCAGGCCGGGCACCCCACGGGCTCGCTGGGGATCGCGATCTCCGAAGCCGTCGAGGTCGCCGGCAAGGATCCGGGCACCAACTACGCGCTCGGCTCGGTGCTCAACCACGTCTGCCTGCACCAGACGGTGATCGGCCAGGAGGCGCTGGCCCAGATGGAGATGGCCGGCGACGAGCCCGACGTGGTGGTCGGCTGCGTCGGCGGCGGGTCGAACTTCGCGGGGATGACGTTCCCGTTCATCCGGCGCGTGCTGCGCGGCGAGGCGCGCACTCGCTTCGTGGCGGCCGAGCCGGCGGCCTGCCCGACGCTGACGCGCGGCGCGTACCGCTACGACTTCGGCGACACCGTCGGCCTCACGCCGCTGATGCCGATGTACACGCTCGGACACGACTTCGTCCCCCCGCCAGTGCACGCGGGCGGGCTCCGCTACCACGGCGACTCGCCGATCGTGTGCGCCCTGGTCAAGCAGGGGATGGTGGAGGCGCGCGCGTACAAGCAGAACGAGACCTTCGAGGCGGCGCTGCGCTTCGCGCGCACGGAGGCGATCCTGCCGGCGCCGGAGCCGGCCCACGCGATCCGCGCCGTGATCGAGGAGGCAGAGGCGGCCAAGCAGGCGGGCGAGGAGCGAGTGATCCTGTTGAACCTCTGCGGGCATGGCCACTTCGACATGTCCGCCTACGACGCCTACCTCGCCGGGGAGCTCGAGGACCCCGAGTTCTCCGAGGCCGACATGGAGGCTGCGTTGGAGCGGCTGCCGGACGCGCCGGCGATCGCGTGAGCCAGCGCGCCACCGGCATCGGCGGCGTGTTCTTCCGGGCGCGCGACCCCGACGCGCTGCGCGAGTGGTACGCGGAGCACCTGGGCGTCACGTTCGAGCCGCTCTGGGAGCAGGAGGCCGGCCCGACCGTGTGGGCCCCGTTCAAGGCCGACACGGACTACTTCGGCCGCCCCGAACAGGCGTGGATGATCAACTTCCGGGTCGACGATCTCGACGCGATGGTCGACCAGCTGAGCGCCGCCGGAATCGCTGTCGAGCCGGGGCCCGGCGACGAGCATGGGCGCTTCGCGCGGACCTGGGACCCGGAGGGGAATCCTGTCGAGCTGTGGGAGCCGCCCCGCTAGAGCAGCCTCGGCCGCGCCGCATCGATCATGGCGGGCTGGAGCCGGTGGCCCTCCACTCCGCGCGCGGAGAGCTTCACCCGCAGGATTCCGGTGCGCGTCGTGCCCGGCGAGGCGGCTCCGAAGACGAAGTTGCCGAGGCTGTAGGCGACCAGCCGGTGCCGGCCGGGGCGCTCGATCGGCTGCAGCACGTGCGGGTGGGCGCCGATGACAGCGTCGGCGCCGGCGGCGAGCGCCGTGCTCGCGAACCCACGCTGGCGGCCGTCCGGCGTAGGGGAGCGCTCCACCCCCCAATGGAACGTGGCGATCACGACGTCGGCCCGCTTTCGCGCCCTCCTCACACCCGCCGTTATCAGGGCTGGGGTCGCCGCCTGCGTGCCGGCGCTGTCGGGCCCAGCGTAGAAAGAGGCGGGCAGGATGTTGGAGAAGCCGACGAATGCGATCCTCAACCCGAGTCGCGTGACCACGCCCGGCTGCGCGGCCGAGTTCAAGCTGCCGCCCGCCCCCACCGCCTTCATCCCGAAGCGGCGCACGTTGCTCACCGTGTCGAGCAGCGCTTGCCTGCCGTAGTCACCTGTGTGGTTGTTGGCGAGGGTCAGCACGTCGAACCCGGCGTACGCCGACATGGTCCGCAGCGCCGCCGGACGGCCGCGGAAGTTGAACTGCTTGGGCACCGGCGCGCCGCG
>Ga0126311_10001638_pt1 | contig 10943 bp, 12 predicted proteins | sample Plot61_FD_92539 | JGI IMG/M metagenome (GOLD analysis project Ga0126311, IMG submission 92539) | Serpentine soil microbial communities from UC McLaughlin Reserve, CA, USA - Plot61 | ecosystem: Environmental > Terrestrial > Soil > Grasslands | place: USA: UC McLaughlin Reserve, Lake County... | reverse complement strand
CACGTATAATTTTCCGCGTCACCACAAGGGCCGATAGCTCAGTTGGTAGAGCAGCTGACTCTTAATCAGCGGGTCGCAGGTTCGAGCCCTGCTCGGCTCACCATTTAATTCAACGATTTACGGCAGGTTGAACCACCTGCCGTTTTTCATCTGCGACAAACTTGTGACGTCGTTTCTGCCGATACTCTGACAGAACTGTGATCGCTCCACGCTTCCCTGATCAGTCGTGTGAATGTAACGCATCGTTGTCACAATCGACGCATGTCCCATCAACTCTTTGATCTTCACAACATCCACGCCGGCATCCGCTAAGCTAGTGCCGAAGGTGTGGCGCAAGTCGTGAAACGTGAACTTGGTAATGGCCGCTTCCCTACACGCTGCGGAAAAGGATTTCTTAACATCCGTCTCTCGCATTCCAGTGTCAGGATTCATAAAAACATATTCTGCATCACCGCTTTGCTTGTTCAATTCCAATAAAGCCTCTCGCACAATCGGCTCCATTGGCACAGCTCGATTCCTGTTTATCTTCGTATCTGTAAAGTTGATGAGATTTAGTCCGAAGTCCATATTCGACCAACGAAGGTTTAGTAACTCTCCGCGCCGTGGTCCGGCGTAGAGTGCCATCGTTACGAGAGGTCTGAGATATTCGCGCTCATCGGTCAGCCTAGCAAATAATCTATCTTCCTCTTCAAAAGACAGATGCCTGGTTCGCTGATTGTTTTCGGGTAGCGAATCCACTTCCTACAGGGATTCTCGGTTATCTCCTCGTAGTCAACGGCCATCCTGAAAATGCCAGATAGAATCGCAAGCTCCCGGTTCACCGATGTTGGTTTCCGCGGTCTCCCGTAACGAGTAATTGATTTCATTCGTTTGACTTTGAACTCCTCGACCATCTGATGATCGATCTCGCTCAAATTCATATTTCCGAAGTGGCGATAGAAGAGTTCGGCGTGTAGTACATCGTCACGACTTGAACGCTTTGTTGCTTTGGCCCAGGGTAAGTAAGTTGTACGCACAAACTCAGCGAACAACCTGCTGGCCGAGGTTTTCCCAAATTTGCGTTCATAGATTTTGTTCTTGATCTTCGCTTCGGCTTGCTGTGCCTCTGCCTTCGTACGCGCCTCTGGTAATGCGCCTCTGTATCGCTGTCTGCGGATCATGAAATCGTAGTGATAACGTGTTCCGCGTTTTCGGATTGTCATCCGGTTGCTCCTTTCCGGTTGCAGCCGCCAGGAGCGGGCGCTAATTTACCACGTATCGCCCTAAGTCCACGTTTCTTTTCGCGTTTGCGATCAGCTCCGCCAACATCCATTTGTGAATTGCATTGGGATCGAATCTAATGAGGTCACCGGCCATAAGAAACGGAATGTAATCGCGATCAACCCAGCCGTAGATCGTGCTTTTACTGACCTGTAGGCGCTGGACCAGTTGCGCAACCGTGAGATAGCTGGGCTCACTATTAGCAGTCGATTCAGAACTCATACTAATAAGCACTATGCAGCTGGTCCAAGTTACTCACCAGTACTGGAACCATTGCAGAACGATTGTCAATGCCGGACAGGGACTGCGGCTTTCGATAAGGAATGCGATTCTGCGCCACGTAGATGTCGGCGGTTTGACCTTCAGTAGTTCAGCAAGTTCAGCTACCTTCAGAAACCGTGGCGAGTTAGGTATTTCTGCGTTCTGCATGCTTCAACAATCATCAATATCTGTGCCGTTGAAAAAATTTCTGAATGCTGCTTTATCAGCTGGTTTGCTAACTGCGTTCTTCGCGGGGTGCCCTGAACCTGTCAACGACTGCTCAAAATTCAGGGCACTTTTTCATGTTTAAAGAAGTGTTTGACTGGCTCGATCAGCAGTCCTTCGACGGCCTATGAGCCCGCGGCATTAGGGCGTGGGCGTGAGCGTGTTCCTAGACTATTGCGCTTAGACCGAGTTCATTTCGACGCTTCCTGTGACTCCTTGACTCGTAAAGCTAGACCATAGGCATAGTCTTTGGCTTGATCTTCCTGTAGGACAAATCGACGCTCCAACTCGCTCACATCAATCCCTGCGTCGCGTAGTTGTGGCAGGACCAACGACTCCCATAAAAGCCTGCGAGTCGCATAAGCTTCGGCAAAAACGTCCTGTAAAAGCGCCAAACAGACGTCCTCGATACGAAGCGACACGTCTCCCTGGCGAACGAGGCGCATCAGTAGATTTTCAATCGTTTCCGATCTTACGCTAGTGCTATCTTGTTCAGTTACTGGAGTTGATCGGCTCTCTTCCGCCGCGCGTCGAGCGCTTCGTCAACAAGTTCCGGAGCAGGGCCGACTCGTTCCTTTCACCGGTGTCTTTCATGATTTGATTGATCGCATCGACCTGATCAACCCAGGGACTGAAGCCATAGACTTTGGCTTTCGCCATCACTCTTCTTTTGCTCATGCTGTTTTCACTGAGCAAGCATCATTCCAAAGAAACAGCATTCTCTAAGGTCTAAATTGCTGACGGTAAATGGGCTTACACTGATTCTTAAAGTTCTTAAAGAAATTGCTTAAAAACCTTAAGACTTTAAGGTCTATGGACCAATAGCTTGGGTCTTCTCTGGGTGGTCTGAAAAGGCGCCTATCCTGTCCCGCTCAATTAAAGTCCACTTTGAAGTCAGTGGACTATGTCTGCTTCCTTTTCCTCTTTCGGGAGGCTTTGCTTTGCCACTCCAACTCACGGAGCGCGGCGCAGCGTACCTTGACGTCGCGGCTAGAATGACAAGACGAACGGAGGTGCTTTGTTTTTCCTCCTCCGGTCGGCGCGGGCATTCATAGCCGCGGCGTCAAGGGCGCGCGGCCTGCGTACCTCAACGGACATTCTCACTGAGCACACGCCGGAGATTTTCACTAAGCAATGACACTTTAAGTCAGGGTACAGGGCTTAATGTTCCCCGTGACGCTCGTGACGCTCGGTTTCACAACAATCGGAAAGTATGAAGCTGCGCTCTGGTCAGTCCGAGAAATTTTGAGCTTAAGAGCCTGAGACACGAGCCGCAGGCGAGTGCAGCCCCCATACGCAACACGTTCGTTTAAGTAACTGCAACACCTTGCAAACGAGAGAAAAAGGAATAGAAGGCGAGGCGTTCTGATAAGACTGATTATGTTTGAGCGCGCCGCAGGCGCGGTTTTTGCGAAAAACATAATCCAGTCTTATCAGACGACTGTCCACTTCCGTACTCTGCCATTGCTGAACAAAAGACTGCTCAACCAAAAATCGTTGAGGCACAATTGCATGGTGAACTTTGTCTTTCTCGTCAGTCGTTAGTCGCTTTTGCATTTCAGACTATGATAGAACTAAGACTGCACATGAAAACGGACCAAACGATAAAAACCGCCCTCCGTTTGCCCAATGGAGCTCGATTCTACAAATGTGCGCTTCAAGTAAACCCATACCAGTATCTCGTGGCAAACAATAAGTTGACGAGTTATGCAGACGAAACGGCCTACAACAAAGCCTTGATACTCGCCTGTAAACGTCTCAGTATTGAAGTGATCGCTATCACCGATCATCACCGAGTAAGTAGCAGCATCAAGTTGCGCGAGCAGGCTCGTGCTGAGGGGCTGTACGTACTCCCAGGTTTTGAAGCGACCACGAAGGACGGCGTTCACTTGCTTTGTGTCTTCGATCCTAACGACGCAAAAGACCTTGAGCGGGTATTGGGAGATTGCGGCATTCATGATGATCTAGGCCAGTCTTCTCCATGCAAATACGACACTATTGAGTTTCTCGACCAAGCTGCTGCTTGGGGTGGTATTTGTATCGCCGCCCACGTCGCGTCGGGTGGCGGCCTGCTGACCACGCTCAAGGGAAGACCAAGGATTAACGCATGGCGCTCGCCTAAACTTATGGCCTGTTCTATACCTGGCCCAGTTACAAGCGCTCCTGACGGTATCCGCGACATATTGGCAAACAAAGATCCAGAGTATAGACGTGATCGATTGGTAGCCGTTCTGAACGCTCAGGATGTTAGCGATCCTAGTGACCTTGAAAAACCAGGGGCAACATGCTGGATAAAAATGTCAAGGCCAAGTGCGGAAGGTCTCCGCCAAGCGTTCCTTGATCCCGAATCACGAATCCGCTTAGTTAGCGATCCGGGACCCGAAGAACATACAGAATTCGTAGCCATGTCATGGCTGTCGGGGTTTTTGGATGGAATCAGCGTTCATTTCAATGAGAACCTTAATGTTCTCATCGGCGGGAGAGGTACGGGTAAATCTACCGTAATCGAAAGTCTTCGATATGTCCTTGGATTGGAACCTCTAGGAGACGATGCCAGAAAACTTGGATCTGGAATCGTAACCGAGGTGTTAAGAAGCGGCACCAAGATTTCACTCTTGATTCGTTCCTCTGCCTACGGTCTCTCAAAACGCGAATACCTTATTGAACGAACTGTTCCTAATCCGCCTGTTGTACGCGACGATCAAGGCATCGTTTTGCAATTAACTCCTGCCGATATTGCTCCGCGAACAGAAATTTTCGGACAACATGAGATCGCGGAGCTTGCAAACAATCCCGATAAACGTATTCGTCTCTTGGATCGCTTTAAGGATCCGGATTCCGATATTTCTCGTAGGAAATCAGAGCTCCGGCGTGAATTAGAGCGCTCACGTAATCGCGTCATCGACGCGCAGAAGGAACAGAAGCAGATAGAAGAGCGGCTTGCCGCCCTGCCGGGATTGGAAGAAACCCTGCGACGCTTCAAAGAAGCCGGTGTGGAAGAAAAGTTAAAAGACCAAAGCCTCCTCGTTCGAGAGGAACGGGTAATAAATGGCGTCTCAGAGAGATTCGAAGCATTTAAAGAAATCCATCGGCAGCTACGCGAATCTCTACCAATAGATCGAACATTTCTCTCCCCAAAAGCTCTTGAAGGACTTCCGGGACGGGCAATCCTCGAGCAAGCGGATAAAGTCCTGGACCAACTAGATCAGCGAATGAATGAACTTGCCCAAGAGATTATCGCGACTATCAAGCAAGCAGAGGACCAGGCAGCAAACATTCGCATGCGTTGGGCTGACCGAAAGCAAGATGTCCAACGGGCCTACGAGAAAATCCTGCGAGAACTTCAAAAGTCTCGGGTTGACGGCGAGGAATTTATCAGGCTGCGTCGTCAGATAGAAGAGTTACGTCCGCTACGGGAACGACACGCTGCATTACAACGTGCTCTCAAGGAGCATCAGAACTTCCGGCGCAATCTCCTTGCTGAATGGGAGGACACGAAACGGGAAGAGTTTCGGACGCTTGAAGCAGCTGCGAAGAAAGTTAACCGCCAGTTGGGTCGTCACGTCAGAGTTCGAGTTGATTTTGCTGGCAATAGAATGCCTTTAATCCAACTTCTTAAGGATCAGATCGGCGGACGATTGGCAGAAGCTCTAGATACGCTCAGACAAATTGAACAGCTATCGCTTAAGGAACTAGCCGATGTTTCTCGAGCCGGACGAGACGCCGTAGCGCAAAAGTTTGGCATCGTTCCCAGTCAGGCGGATCGCCTCGCGCAAGCTTCTGAGAGCGTACTCATGCAGATTGAAGAGCTTGACCTTCCACCAACAGCAAGTCTTGAACTCAACATCGCTGCCGAAGGAGAATCGCCAGTTTATAAATCGTTGGATCAGCTGTCTACTGGGCAAAAGGCCACGGCCGTCTTGCTGCTGCTTTTGCTCGAATCGGATGCTCCATTAATCGTTGATCAGCCGGAGGACGATCTCGACAACCGGTTCATCACCGAGGGGATTGTTCCGAAGATGCGCGAGGAAAAGCGTCGGCGCCAGTTCATCTTTGCAACACACAATGCAAACATTCCGGTCCTCGGTGATGCTGAACTAATTCTCGGGCTGCAAGCGTCCGGCGAGGCGGGACAAGGTCATGCCGAGCTTCCGGTAGAGCACATGGGTTCTATTGACGATCAGCCAGTACGCGAATTGGTTGGAGAGATTTTAGAAGGTGGCAAAGACGCCTTCGAGATGCGCAGACTAAAATACGGGTTCTAAATAGACGAAGTGACCAAGACTGAATTATTAGAAATAATCAAAAACGGCGAGAACTCTGGAGTGGAGTTCAAACGTGATGATGTGCGCCCAGAGAGTGTGGCAAAAGAGATTGCGGCCTTGCTAAATCTTCAGGGGGGTCATGTTCTCCTCGGTGTAGAAGATGACAGTTCCATTACCGGACTTACACGCGATCCACACGAGGCCGAAGAATGGGTAATGAACATCTGTCGTGTTCATTTGGATCCTGCAATTATTCCGTTCTGGCAGGTAATCCGAAGCGACCAAGGTAAGCCGATTGGGATAATTTCGCTTCCGTGGGACAGCCCTGATAAGCCGTACAAGGCTAAAAGAGGTCAATACTGGCAAGTCTATGTACGCGTTGGGTCTACATCAAGAGAGGCGACTCGTGAAGAAGAAGCGAGGCTATATCAGGCATCTGGATTGATGAGATATGACGTGAAACCTGTGCCTGGAAGCGGGCTCGCAGACCTTGATATGCGCCGACTCGAAAACTACTTCCGCGATGTCCGGCAACAAGAGGTTCCCGCGAGAGAGGATCAAGCCGGTTGGCAACAGCTTCTCGTAAACACTGAGATGATGGTCGAACAAAACGGAATGCACCTGTGCGGCGCAGGTGGTCTGCTTCTGTTTGGTTCCCGCCCAAACCGATTTCTTCCTCAAGCCGGTATAAGCGCCGTGGCGTATCCGGGGAAAGTAAAAGACTACGCTACAAGAGAGCGTACGGTATCACGTGGACCAATTGTTTCTCTTAGTAGTCACCAGGGGGAATTATTAGAGTCGGGGATTATCGAACAGGCGATAGATTTCGTCCGAAGGAATACTGCCGTAGAAGCAAGAATTGATGCAGCGGGTGTTAGGCAAGATCGATGGAAGGACTATCCGCTTGAGGCGGTTCGTGAAACCATTGTCAACGCGGTCGCGCACCGTGACTACACTATTGCGGTAACCGATATCGAGCTATCCCTATACGAAGATCGTTTGGAGGTTATTTCTCCCGGAAGGTTGCCGAATACTGTAACTGTCGAGGGTATGAAACTCGGTGTGCGGGCGTCGAGAAATGAGCTCATTAAGGAAGTCTTGAGAGATTACCGGTATATCGAGGCCACGGGTCTGGGAGTGCCGCGCAAAATAATTCACGGTATGCGAGAGCACAACGGTACAGAACCCGATTTAATTGAAGAAGAAACTCGATTCATCGTGAGACTCTGGACGTAAACACATTAGGAAGCCATTCGGACCTTTTGGAAAATGCCAGTACCGAGTAATGAGCAGTTCGCTCTTCCCGAACCCACGTTGGGATGAGCGGCAAAGTAGTTTTCTGTCGTAATAGCTCTAATGTTTATACACTCTGACTGCTACTCTTTAGTTCTTCGTTCCTCAATAGGAATGGTTTGATCGGTACCGGCTTGTAAGTTTCTTAGAATGAAGTCAACAAACCCAACTGTTTTCATTTCGCGCTCAATTGGTTCATGCTGAATAATCGTCAGATTGGCGACAATACTGTTTATTTTTACGTGGGGTAGCAACTCGTTGTAGGTTGCAATGACAGGTGGGACTGTCAAAGTGATGTACAAACCGATCGCTCCCGACTTTAAGCTTGTACATTTCTCGTGACTTTGCCATGTACAACTTTAAAACGTTTCCAATCTCATTCGATTGGTCTCATAAAGCTTTATGAGAGCCGGACGCATCTCTATTTTGAGATTCTTAATCTCCTTCGAGCGTGTCGATCATCTTGAAAGCCACCCTAGACTGGCTCATAGCCGGAAGAGCTCAAAGGCTGGCGTTACCGCCAGATCATCGAGCCGCCGTGTCGCATCTTCTACCGCGAAAATTCTGGGCGAGTCTTGATACTTCACGTCATGCGATCAGAGCGCCTGCTTAGGCCCGAACAACTTAGCGATCGAGATCAAGATTAACCCCTAACGATTGAGACAAACTTGTGACAACACCACAGCCAAACTAGCAGTATTAGGTAGTAACATGGACTCGCTGGCGGCTGCAACCTGTAACAAATGTTAGTAAATCGTATGAACCGTAATCTGACGCAGTGCTCGTGACCGCTCTCTTAATCAGCGGGTCGCAGGTTCGAGCCCTGCTCGGCTCACCATCTCTAAATGACCTGCTTTTCCCCCCGCGATTGCGGCTACAAAGCCTCAGTTCCACGCCGCTGAAAAATGACTGAGTAAATTAAACCAATAGAAACCACGAGCCAGCCGGCTAAAGCGAGATAAATGAAGTAGCGCGGAATAACGAGTAACGGCGGGAAATTTATCGCCTTCGATAGTTGAAACGTACAGACAGTGTACATCCCAAACGGAAAGACCATGCCCCAATACTGCGGATCGTATCGCAGTGGAAATCTCCTATAGACATGCCGCCAGAAGCCAAGTAAGAACAGCAACGGAATCCACCACGTACCAGCCGCCCAGAAGAACAAAGTGAAACCTTTTAAGAACGGCATAAAGTCGTTGAGCACGTTCCACTCCGGGGCGGCAATGATTAGACGCGCGCCAGCAAGTGTTGTGATCGCCACTGCTCCCATGTTGATCCAGTAAGGTGGTGTGAGCGATGCAGTCGTAACGTTCACAAAAGTGAACCGGTAGAAGATGAGGGTGATCAAAGGAATGTAAAGCATGCATCCGAGTAAGAACATGCAAAGCGTAAAGAAAAGAATTAGTTGACGATATTCAGCAAAACTTCCAACGAGCAAAGTTCCCAGAACTGAAATCGACTGTGTCGCTACAACTGCGAGCAGCCACGCGCCGTTCAACCCGCCCTCGATGGACGGCTTGTTCTCGCGAACTGTTACCGCAGCGAAGAACGTGTACATGATAACGGCCCACAAGATAAGCGCGAGCAACCAGAGGACTGCGGCAATTCGAGATCGCCCGCCGACAATCAACAGTTGACTGCCAAGGACGCTTGTTCCTGCCACGACGGTGAAAAAACCCGGCCCACGAACGTGGTTTTCAATGTCGTTCCTGACGCGCGGAAAGAACAATAACAATCGCGTTAACAACAGCAACCAGAGCAGCGCAAAGGCGATGACGTTTACAACCAGCAACACTAACGCGAGCGTTCTCATCTCCAATAGAAAACAAGCGATGGAAATGATTCCGGTCGCCATTACCAACGCGAAATAACCGGGAAAGAGATCTGCCGCTGCGCGTAAGACGAAATTGGTCTCGGTTTTTGTCTTAGTCATTAACTGCGTCCGCTTCGTCGTCGCAACGCTTGCAGTCAAGTTCAAGACCAAGACGAGAAGCGCGGCCTGCCTCGGTGAGAACCCAGTCTCGAGAAGTCATGGGCGGGTTGTGCCTGACGTGCTGGCGGTGACCGCATTCAAGAATCGCACGCCAGTGGTCTTCGTCGTCCTTTTCAAAGTCCTTGATCTTTTGCCTCATTGGTCCTTGAGCGAGGTGCGTACGTAACCCGTACTCGTCTTGCGACGCGAAATAGGCCGCCACCATCGGATAATCGAGAGAGTTATGAGGAAACAGACGCCTGACGCAATGACGAGCGGAACAAGCACAGCATAATGTCGCGCGAGCGCAGCATCGACCGTCGCAGCGAGTATCCAAAGCTGAGCGATGTTGATCATCACGAGCATGATCAGGCGCGCTTGCCACACAGCAGCGTGATGACGCTCGGACGGCCGCTCTGATTTGCCGTTAGCTTGCATGTTCACCACCTGAGGTCTTTCGACCGACAGCCCAAACCTGACCGTCTCGTACTTCAACCTGGATCGTGTCAAGCGCGCGTGGCGGTGGACCATATAGCACGTTCCCGGTGGCAGCATCGAAAGCGCCTTCGTGACAGGGACACTCCAATCTCTGATGATCGCGCGAATAGTAAACCGGGCAACTCAGGTGAGTGCACTTTTGACCATAGGCGTGGTAAGCGCCATCAGCAGTCCGGATCAGGATCGCGGAATCTCGTTCACTCGGATAGTTGAAATTGAGACTGCTGTTCGGTGCGAGCATTTCAGCTCCCGCAATTTGCGCTGTTGTAAAAGACTCTGAGCTTCTCGCGTCCAACGCTGCTTTGGCGGCAAAGCCACCGGCTCCAAGGAAAAGCGCCGCAGACGTCAGTCCAAGAAAGTTACAAAACTCTCGCCGCGTAACTTGCGCCTCTTCATCACGCTCGTAGGGAAACTCCGCCTGGTAAGGAGCGGTCGCGGTGCGCACGTCGTCTTCGTCCTTCAGTACACGCTCGATCGTTTGATTTAGTTTCTTCATGACCTTCGTGTTGGCCGCAACCTAGAATTCGTTGCTCTTATCAGATTGCTCTACTTGCGTATCGATCCATGATTCAGTTGTCGGTATTGCTTCGTCCGCGCGCGTCAGCATCCCTTCAAAAACTCCACAGCCGTCAACCTTCACTTCATCAGCATCAGTCGGCAGCATTAGATAAACTTTCGTCTCCACCTTTTGATTTCCAAACACGTGTACGTTGACGGGCTTCGTTCGTCTGAGCGGCACGATCTGTTCGTACTTGCCAAACGAAATCGCGCCGGTCGGACAAACGCTCGCACACATAGGTTTCAAACCTTCCGACGAACGGTCGTAGCACATGTCGCACTTCATCTGAAGGTGCATCTGTGTGTTGTACTTCGGCACTCCGAATGGGCAAGCGTTTACACAGTTACGGCAGTCGAGACAGCGTGGCTTGAGCGCCGACATCACAACACCATCCTCGGAAACTTTGATCGCATCGGCCGGACAAACCAACGCGCAGGTCGGTTCGTTACAATGCATGCAAACAGTCGGCATGGTGGCCGTCGTCTGCGCGCGGTCGATGTAATCGACAAAAATCATCGAATAGCCTTTGTGCGTGGCGCATTCGCGGCAAGCGGCCACGCAGGCGCGGCACCCAATGCAACGCTGCGGATCGATGAACATCGTCTCT
>Ga0126311_10001636_pt1 | contig 10950 bp, 9 predicted proteins | sample Plot61_FD_92539 | JGI IMG/M metagenome (GOLD analysis project Ga0126311, IMG submission 92539) | Serpentine soil microbial communities from UC McLaughlin Reserve, CA, USA - Plot61 | ecosystem: Environmental > Terrestrial > Soil > Grasslands | place: USA: UC McLaughlin Reserve, Lake County... | reverse complement strand
GGTGCCGCTGTTGGTGAAGAAGGATTTTTTGAGCCGGCCGGGGGTGATTTGGTAGAGCTTCTCCGCGAGGTCTGCCTGCGGCTTGTTCGCGTAGAGCGTCGAGGTGTGCTGGATGGCCCGCATCTGCTCGACGATTGCGTCGGTGACCTTCGGGTTGCAGTGGCCGACGCTCACCGTGAGCACGCCGCCGAAGCAGTCGAGGTACTTGTTGCCCTTGTCGTCCCAGACGTACTCGCCCTCGCCGCGCACGAGCGCGACGGGCTCCTGGTAGTACATCGCGACCGCCGGGAAGAGGAACTCTTTCTGCCTCTCGACCGTCGTCGAGTCGGTCGTGCTGGTCTCGTCTGCGTTAAGCTGCGGCTCTGCGGTGCTCATGTTCTTAAGTCTCCGTTGACTTCGTGCTGATGTTGGTTCGACTCTAGGACGCCTTGGCGGCCTCCGCCTTCTTGTAAGCCTTCGAGTCGTTCTTGATTTTGAAGAAGATGATGTACGCGCCCCAGACGACAGACGCCAGCATCGCGAGCGCTCCCCACGGCCCGCGGAGCGTGCTGTTCGATTTGGAGTAGATGAATCCTAGTATGATCGGCGCGAGCCCGACGACGACGAGCGCGTAGACGCGCAGAATCTTAGCCATAGAGAGCGGCGCGCGCCCGAGGACTTCGAAGTAAGACTCCATGCGGCCGTAGCTGTTCTGCTGACGCTTCGGATTTATGACGAAGGACGAGAGCGGCACTACGGGGAGCATCGCCGCCACCACCCAGCGCGTCGCCTCCCACGCGCCGTCGTCGCGCTGACGGTAGTCGAGCAGCGTCGTGCCGAAGCCGTTGAAGGTCTTGAACGAAGGCGCGCTCAGCTCCTGCATTCGCTCGGTCAGCTTCTTCAGGTTGTCGATGCTGTGCTGAATGACGGCCGCGGCCAGAGGCTCGCCGCACGCCGAACACTTCGAGTTGACTTCCGCGTCCGGGTTCACGGTCTTGCACGCCGGGCACGCCACGGTGACTGTCTTTGCGCTTGTGCTCATCGAACTCTCAGCCGGTTATGACCGACAATATTTTACGAAGGGCCGCACGGTCTGCCTGCTCAAGTCGCCCGAGTTGACGAATGATGAGCCGCCTCTCGACCGTAGCCATCACGGGCTTGACGACGGAAGGCTTCAACAGCCCCGCCTTTTGCCAGTCGGCAATCATCACCTCGCCGAACGCCATAACTTGTCTGACCTGACTGGTCACGGCCATCAGGATTAAATCGAGCCGGGCGGCGTTGTAAGCGACAGAACTGATAATCACCGCCGGACGCTTCTTGATTCCGCTCTGGTCTGTAAACGGGAACGGCACCAGCACTGTGTCGCCGAAGTCATAGCTGGTCATAGACGGAATCTTCTTCGTTGTCCCAGACCTGACTGAAAGACTCTTCCGACAGTCTCGCCGCGGCCTGCACCAGGCGGCGCTCGTCACGTTGCGCGATGAAGTCTACGAAGTCTTCGACTTCCGCCACGCGCTCCGGCGGCAGGCTCTTAATCTTTTCGATCAACTCTTCGCTTATCATTACAAACCCACCCGCCTTTAAGACTGCGCGAGCGCTCAGTAGAGGTTGCCTTCGCGCTTGCGGCCCGTGTAGTCCACGTAGACGACTTTTAGCTCTGTGTAGAAGTCGAGCGCGGTAGAGCCCTGTTCGAATGCGCCGACGCCCGTAGATTTGATGCCGCCGAAGGGGACGTGCGCCTCGCCGCCGGTGGTGGGCGAGTTGACGTGCGTCATGCCGGTCTCTATCTCGTCCACGAAGCGGAAGACGCGCGCGGCGTCGTTCGTGAAGACCGACGAGGAGAGCCCGAACTCGCTGTCGTTGGCGACGACGAGAGCCTCTTCGAAGTCCTTGACGCGCAGGACTGAGAGGACGGGGCCGAAGACCTCCTCGCGGGCGATGCGCATGTCCGGCGTGACGCGGTCGAAGACCGTGGGCTTCACGAAGTAGCCCTTGCCCAAGCCGGCGCCCACGGCCGGCGCGCCGCCGCAGACCAATTCGGCGCCGTCCTCGCGCGCAACGTCCATGTAGGAGAGGACTGACTTGAACTGGCTCGCGTCAACAATCGGGCCGACCTCGGTCTCGGCGTCGATGCCGTTGCCGAGCCGTAGAGACCTCGCGCGCTCGGCGACGCGCTCGACGAACTCGTCCGCGACCGACTCGACGACGACGGCGCGGCTCGTCGCCGTGCAGCGCTGTCCGGTCGAGCCGAAAGCGCCCTGAGCGGTAGACTCGACCGCAAGCTCCATGTCCGCGTCTTCGAGTATGACGACGGGGTTCTTGCCGCCCATCTCGCACTGCACGCGCACGCCGCGTCGCGCGGCCTGCTCGTAGAGCTTCACGCCGACGCCGTTCGAGCCCGTGAACGAGATGGCGCGCACGGCGCGGTGGCCGACTATCTCGTCGCCCGCCTCGGAGCCCGAGCCGAGGATGAGGTTCAGCACGCCCGCGGGCAGACCGGCCTCCTCGAAAATCTCTACGATGCGGACGGCCGTGGCGGGCGTGTTCGTCGCGGGCTTGAAGACGACCGTGTTTCCCGCGACGAGCGCGGGCGCGAGCTTCCAGACGGGAATCGCGACGGGGAAGTTCCAGGGCGTGACGACCGCGACGACTCCGTGCGGCTGTCGCAAAGTGTACGCGAAGTTCGAAGGAAGCTCCGACGGAATCGTCTCGCCGTTCATGCGCCGCGACTCGCCCGCGCAGAACTCCGCGACGTTGATGGCGCGCTGCAACTCGCCGCGCGCCTCGCCGAGAGTCTTTCCCTCCTCGCGCGTGAGCAGCCGGGCGAGGTCTTCCTTGCTCGCCTCCATGAGTCGCGCCGCGCGCGCGACGATGCGGCCGCGCGCGGGCGCGGGCGTCGAGCGCCACGCGCGGAACGCTTCCGCGGCCGACTCGACTGCGGCGCGCGCCTCGTCGCGTGTGGAGAGGCGCACGGTGCCGAGCGTGTCGTCGGTGTCGGCGGGGTTTACGTTGTCCGTCGTCTTCTGCGAGGCGGACTCGGCCCATTGGCCGGAGACGAAGTTTCGATATGTTTGCATTTGAAAGTGGCGTCGGGGCTGTCGGCCGCAGGCGCTTGCGGCCTCTCGACGGAAAGCGACAGCTTCGCGGGACGCCCGTCCGTGTAGTCGGCTCGTTCTGTTTTGTGTACTCTCGCGCCCGCGCTGAAACGTCGGGGCGGCTTGCGTCGGCGGCAAAAATATAACACAAGCGGCGCGCGCGTCGCGCCGAAAAAGAGGCGCGGTGTAGTTCTTTTTCGCGCCGCCGTGTATCATTGCGGCGCTCTTAAAAAACGCGTGTCGGAGGGGGAGGCCGCGCCCCGGCTGCTTCAGTCGAAGGCGCGCGGGACGGGAGACTTTGAGCCTAAGGAACCTTCGCGAACTTCTGGAGGCGCGCGCGGCCGCGACGCCCGAGAAGACGTTCCTCTTCTCGGAGCGCGACGGCCGACGCCTCACGTTCAGAGAGTTCGACGAGGCCGCCGGCCGCGCCGCGTCGATGCTCGCGGCGCGCGGCGTCGGGAAGGGCGACGTGGTCAGCCTGCTCCTGCCGAACGGCGTGGAGTACGTCGTCGCATACTTCGCGTGCTTCAAGCTGGGCGCTCTGGCCGGGCCGGTGAACTCGCTCCTGAAGCCGGAGGAGATGGCCTACGTCGTCGGCAACTCGGAGGCGCGCACGCTGCTCTACGACTCGCAGTTCGGGGCGCAGGTCGCGGAGGTGCGCGCCGCGGTTCCGGCCCTGACCAACGCCGTCGTCTTCGACGACGAGGCCGAGGCGACGCGGGACAGCGCGGACGCGTCCGAAGGTTGGCGCGGGACCCGGCTCGAACCCGAGGACGAGGCAATAATCATCTACACTTCGGGCACGACGGGAAAGCCGAAGGGATGCCTGCTCACGCACTCGAACCTCATCGCCAACGCGCGGCAGATTGTCGAGTGGCTCGGCTTCACGGACGACGACAGGCTGCTCACGGTCATGCCGCTCTTCCACATGAACGCGGTCTCCGTGACGACCGTGAGCGCGCTCTACGCGGGCGGCTCGACGGTCGTGAGCACACGCTTCTCGGCCTCGCGCTTCTGGAACATCATAGACGAATACCGGATAACTTCTTTCGGCTCGGTCGCGACGATGCTCTCGATGCTGCTCGCGACGTACCCCGGAGGCGTGCCCGAGGGCCTGAGCGCCGAGAGCCTTCGCTTCGCGATGTGCGGCTCGGCACCCGTGCCCGCCGAGGTGATGCGTCGTTTCGAGGAGACTTTCGGCTGCCTCGTCGTCGAAGGCTACGGGCTCTCGGAGTCCACCTGCCGCTCGACCTTCAACCCGCCCGACACGCGCCGGCGCGCGGGCTCGTGCGGCATGCCCATCGGGAACGAGATGCGCGTCGTGGACGAGGAGGACAGGGAACTGCCCGACGGCGAGTCGGGCGAGATAGTCATGCGCGGCGAGAACGTCTTCAAGGGCTACTTCAAGAACGAGGAGGCGACGGCGCGCGCCTTCCGCGGCGGCTGGTTCCACACGGGCGACGTGGGCTACCGCGACCCGGAAGGCTTCTACCACATCATCGACCGCAAGTCGGACATGATAATTCGCGGCGGCGAGAACATATACCCGCGCGAGATAGACGAGCTGCTTTACAAACACCCCGCGGTCGCCGAGGCCGCGGCCGTGGGCGTGCCCGACGAGCTATACGGCGAGGAGGTCGCGGCCTTCGTCGTCGCGAAAGAAGGGCGAACGTTGACGCCCGACGAAATCGTCGCGTACTGCCGCGAACACCTCGCGGACTTCAAATGCCCCAAGACCGTTCGCGTCGCCGACGCGCTACCGAAGGGGCCGACGGGCAAGGTGCTCAAGCGCGAGCTTCAGGCGCTCTGGCAGAAGGGTTGAAAAGTACTGAGGACTGAGTACTGAGGACTGAGTATTAAGCTGTGAACTCTCAACGTTGAGTTAATCATCCCACTTGGTCCTCAGTACTCAGTACTAAAGATTTATGGCGAAGCTGAAGGACAAGGTAAAGAACGCGTTGGACGAGGCGCGAATGCTGGTGCTCGGCGCGCAGGTGCTCGTGGGCTTCCAGATGCGTTCGGTCTTCGAGAAGGGGTTCGAGTCGTTGCCGCTCGTGTCGCAGGCCGCGAAGCTGTTCGGGCTCGGGCTGATGCTGATTGCGGTCGGGCTCATCATCGCGCCGTCGTCGTACCACAGGCTCGTCGAGCGCGGCGAGGACACGCACGGGATACACCGCTACACTTCGAAGATGATGGACTGGGCGCTGCTGCCGTTCGCGTTCGGGCTCGGCATAGACCTGTACGTCGCGACGCAGAAGGTCATAGGCTGGAAGTCGGGCGTCGCCGCGGGACTCTTCGGCGCGCTCATGGCCGCGTTCTTCTGGTACGGCATCGAGTTCTACATGCGGCGCGAGCGCGCGGGCGAGATAGGGGAGAAGAAGAGGGAGAGCGAGATGGAGGAAGAGAAGGAGCAGGAGAAGGAGCAGGGGCAGGGCGGGGGCAAGGGCGGCAAGCTCACAGACAAGATTCAGCACGCGCTCACGGAGTGCCGCGTCGTGCTTCCGGGCTCGCAGGCGCTCCTGGGCTTCCAGTTCATAGTCATACTCTCGGAGAGCTTCGACAAGCTGCCTCCCGTTTCGAAGTACGTACACCTCGCGGCGCTCGGCCTGAACGCGTTGACAATCGTGCTGCTGATAACTCCGGCCGCGTACCACCGAATGGTCGAGCGCGGCGAGGAGACGGAGCACTTCCACCGCTTCGCGTCGAAGGTGCTCGTCGCGGCGCTCGTCCCGCTCGCGCTCGGGATGGCGGGCGACGTTTACGTCGTCGTGCAGAAGGTGACCGACTCGCTTCTAATCTCGGTCGTCTCGGCCCTCGTTATACTCGCCATCTTCTGGGAACTCTGGTTCGGCCTCCCGCTCTACCGCCGCACGCAGCGCGAGTACGCGGGCTGAGGGGCATTTTGATTTCGGATTTTTGATTTGCGGTTTGACGGAGAAACGTCTTGAGAATCTTCAACGCTTTCCTGCTGACGGTGGTGCTGCTCGCGTCGGCCGTCGTCGTCGCGCCGGGCGTGCGCGCTTCCGTGAACGTCGGCGCGCGCGAGGACGCGGCGCGCGCCGAAAGAGTGGCGCGCGCGGCCGAGGCTATGCGCGCGGCACTCGTCGCGCAGCGCAGGGACTTTCACATGCACCCGGAGCTTTCGAACCGCGAGGAGCGCACGTCGCGCGTCGTCGCGGAACGTCTGCGCGCACTGGGCCTGACGGACGTGAAGACGGGCGTGGGCAAGTACGGCGTGACGGCGCTGCTCGTCGGCGGGAAGCCCGGCCTCGTCGTCGCGGTGCGCGCGGACATGGACGCGCTGCCCATCAACGAAGTCAACGACGTGCCGTACAAGTCGCAGACGCCCGGCGTCAAGCACGCCTGCGGGCACGACGTACACACGACGGTCGAGTTGGGCGTCGCCGAAGTCTTGAGTAAGATGAAGGAGGACGTGCGCGGGACCGTCAAGTTCATCTTCCAGCCCGCCGAAGAGGGAGCGCCGACGGGCGAGGAGGGCGGCGCGAAGCTGATGATTAAAGAGGGCGCGCTTGAGAGCCCGCGCCCCTCCGCCATCTTCGGCCTGCACACGGAGCCGAACGTGCAGGCCGGGCAGATCGGCTACCACGTCGGCCCCGCGATGGCCTCGTCCGACACCTTCTCGATAACGATACGCGGCAAGGCTTCGCACGGCGCGCAGCCGCAGTTGGGCGTGGACGCGGTCGTCGTCGCCTCGCAGGCCGTGCTCGCGCTCCAGAACATACGCAGCCGCCGCATAGACCCTTTGGAGCCGCTCGTTATCACGGTCGGCACGATTAACGGCGGCTCGCGCTTCAACGTCGTCGCGGGCGAGGTGAAGATGACGGGCACGATGCGGACGTTCAACGAGCAGGTGCGCGAGCGCTCAGTCGCGCTGATGCGCGAGACGCTTCAGAACGTCGCCGCGGCCTACGGCGCGACCGCCGAGCTTGAGATGGGCGACAGCAACTCCGTCACGTACAACGAGCCGTCGCTCGTCGAGGAGACGCTGCCGACGATTCGCCGCGTCGTCGGAGACGCGAACGCGGTCGCGCTCAAGCCCTTCATGCCCGCCGAAGACTTCTCCGCCTACCAGAAGGTCGTGCCCGGCTTCTACTACTTCCTCGGCGTCGGCAACCGCGCGCGCGGGATAACCGCGGGCTGGCACACGCCCGACTTCGACGTGGACGAGGAGAGCCTCGTCGTCGGCGTCAAGGTCATGTCGAACGTCCTGCTCGACTACCTCGACAGGCACGCGGCGGGAAAGTAGGCGGCAGCCGGTAGTCGTTAGCCGCGCGAGAAAAGTTTTCGTAAGCCTGCGCCGCGCGTGTAACCATTCTCCGGTACAACCGGCACCGTCCCGAGCGCGGAGTGTCTACTGACTGCCGGCTACCGTCTACTTCCCGATGTTCTTCACCGACGCATACAGGGCGTTGAGGCGCGGCGAGCGGGCGCTCGCGCTCCGTTACTTCTTGATCTCGATTCTCGTCATCGCAATCGTCGCGCTGCCCGCGGGGCTCTACGTGCTGCGGCGCTTCGAACGTTCCGCGACGTTCCACCCCGAGCGCGCGGCGCTAAACGGACTCTGGCGCGTGCCGCCCGGCGCGGAGGAAGTCCGGTTCAAGACCGCCGACGGCCTGCGGCTCTACGGCTGGCTCTTCCACTCGCAGACCGAGCCCGCGCACGCAAGCGTCATCTACTTCCACGGCAACGGCGGCAACCTTAGCTACTGCGACTGGGTCGGCGCGGGGCTGGCCGCGCGCGGCTTCGACGTGCTCGTCTTCGACTACAGGGGCTACGGGCGCAGCGAGGGCGAGCCCGTCGGCGAGCGCGAGCTTTACGCGGACGCCGACGCCGCATACGACTTCGCGACGAAGGGGCGCGGCGTCGCGCCCGGCAAGCTAGTGCTCTACGGGCAGTCGCTCGGCACGGCCGCGGCGATTGACCTCGCCTCGCGTCGCGAGTGCGGCGCGCTCGTGGCGGAGTCGGGCCTGAGCAGCGCGGCGGACATGGCGGGCGCGATAATGCCCTGGCTGCCGCGCTTCGCGCGCGGGCTGACGAAGAACAAACTCGACTCCGCTTCGAAGATGGCGCGCGTCTCGTGCCCCGTCCTGGTCGTCCACGGCAGCCGCGACGAACTCATCCCCGCGGAGCAGGGCCGCAGGCTCTTCGACGCGGCGCGCGAGCCGAAGCAGTTGAGGATAGTCGAGGGCGCGGGCCACAACGACCTTTCCGGCGTCGGCGGCGGGGAGTACCTCGACTCGCTCGCGGACTTCGCGCGCGGCTCGCTCCGACGCTGACGCCGCGCGCGCGGCGCGGGGCCGCCCTCGGAAAATAAGAGTTGACGGGTACGGGGGCGTTTGATAAAACTTGCCGCCGTTCTCTCGCTGTCAAAATCATAAGCACCCGCGACGGGCGTATTCTTTCATCAGCCTTCATTAACCGTCCCAACACGTCACCTCAAATTTGCCGGGCTGCCCTATCGCCCTTTAACGAAGGAGACATAGATGAGCAACGACCCTCTCCCCAAAAAGGGGTGGACTGCCGAACGCGTGCGCGAACACCTACAGAACGCCATCTACCTTGAGATGTGGACGGTGCCGCTGTATCTCACCGCCGCGTACTCGCTGGACGTTCCCATCAACCCTGCGACGCACAGGCCGGAGTTCGCGCCCGTGCCCACGAAGGACGGCAAGCCCGACTTCGGGAGCTTCACGCAGACCGACTACAACCAGTTCGCCTTTAACAACATTCTCTCCGTCGCCATACAGGAGATGCTGCACGTCGAGCTGGCGGGCAACCTGCTCAACGCCGTCCGCTCCCCCGAGGACTCGACGCCCGTGACCTTCACGGGGAGCGGCGACGACCCGAAGCCGCCGAGTGCCGCGCCTAATTACGACAGCGTGCCCCCTTGCCTCGCCGACGCCCGACTGCCCGAAGGAGTCGCGTTGAGGCTCGGGCCTTTGGACGAGAATCAGGCGAAACTCTTCCAGTGGGTCGAGACCGACCAGCCGATGCCGCCCGCCCCCTACGACGTGGAGGAGTGGCACGCCACCTACAACGCGATAGGCCACTTCTACACCTCGCTCATGTACGGCGTGTTGGCCTGCTGGGCAGACCTGTACCCGGCCGCGGGCCGCGCCCAGGATCCTTACCAGCGCGACGACTGGGAGACGGGCGCGAAGAAGGCGCGCGGCGGCCGCATGCTCAAGATGGTCTTCGGCGGCCTGACATCCTTCCCCGGCGGCGGCGGGCTTTTGGAAGCCAGCTACAAAAACTTCAGCATAGAAATCTACGGCTCGCCCGAGGAGGCGCGCGTCCGCGCGGAGGCCGCGATGACGGCCATCAAGGTTCAGGGCGAGGGCGCGGGCGGGACTCAGGAGATTCCGAAGAAGTTTCAGCCGACGGGCGACCCCAAAGACGCCATCGAGATAGCGCTCGACAAGGTGAGCCACTACGAGCGCTTCACGGTGCTCATCGGGCCCGCCGCCGAGGGCAAGTTCACCTACGTGCAGACAATCGCAAAACCCGACCGCGGACACTTCATGGACGCGCTCAACCAGAGCTACTCCTCCTTCCTTTCGAGCCTCAACTGGTCGTTCAGCAAGAACGGCACGATGAGCATCGCGGCGATGGCGGGCCTCGGCAACCGCGTGCTTCAGGCTTGGCAGAACGGGGGCGCGGCGTCGGAGATGTTCGAGTGGGTGGACGGCAGCACGTACGTCGACCCGAGCGGCTCGAAGGGCTACCACGCCTGTCAGGGGCTCGGGCCGACGGCCGACAACGACTGCGCCACGGGCTTCTACCACACGTGCGCCGGGACGAACATGTGCAAAGGGCAGGGCGGCTGCGGCGCGAAGATTACGGACGGCGAGCCCGTGCCGATTGCGTGGGACCCCGGCACGAACGACTGCCAGAACAAGGGCCACTGCGGCATCCCCATCCCCGCGCTTCAGTGTTTCGTCGCGGACGAGGACGAGGGGCAGTCGGTCTGGGCGTACGCGAGGCGGAAGCTCGGGAGGCCGACCGACACGCCGCAGCCGAACGACCTGCGCGACGCGCTCACGGGCACGGGCGGGCCGTGCGGCGGCGGCGCGGGCGAATGAGTGTGAATACAGGGTGAGTGTGGACATGTCTCGCGAGAACTTTCCGAACCTCGGCGTCGGCGTCGGGCTGCGTAACCAGCACTTCGGCTACGTGCTCGACAACTGGCCGGACGTTGACTGGTTCGAAATCATCTCGGAGAACTTCATGGACTCCGCGGGGTGGCCTCGGCACGTGCTCGCGCGCGTTGCCGAGCGCTACCCCGTGGTGATGCACGGCGTCTCCCTTTCAATCGGAAGCTGTGACCCGCTCGACTTCGAATACCTCTCGAAGCTCAAACGTCTCGCGCATGAAGTAAACGCGCGCTGGGTCTCAGACCACCTCTGCTGGACGGGCGTCCTCGGGCGCAACACGCACGACCTCCTGCCGCTGCCGCTCGACGAAGACACGCTGCGGCACGTCGCCGGGCGCGTGCGCGTCGTGCAGGACTTTCTAGGGCGTCGGCTGGTGTTGGAGAACCCGAGCAGCTACCTCGGCTTCGCGGGCGACACGCTCGCCGAGTGGGAGTTCCTCGCGGCGCTGGCGGACGAGGCCGACTGTCTTCTGCTGCTCGACGTGAACAACGTCTACGTGTCGAGCGTCAACCACGGCTTCGACCCCGTCGAGTACGTCGAGTCGCTGCCGCACGGGCGCGTCGCCCAAATCCACCTCGCGGGTCACACACACTGCGGCACGCACGTCGTGGACACGCACGACGGCCGCGTCGCGCGCGAGGTGTGGGAACTCTACAGGCTCGCGTGCGCGAGGACGGGCGGCGTCTCGACGCTGCTCG
>Ga0126311_10001635_pt1 | contig 10952 bp, 10 predicted proteins | sample Plot61_FD_92539 | JGI IMG/M metagenome (GOLD analysis project Ga0126311, IMG submission 92539) | Serpentine soil microbial communities from UC McLaughlin Reserve, CA, USA - Plot61 | ecosystem: Environmental > Terrestrial > Soil > Grasslands | place: USA: UC McLaughlin Reserve, Lake County... | reverse complement strand
GCGTGGTGCAGACACCGTCGCCGTGGGCGATGGTGGCCAGTCGTTGGACGTACGTGCCGAGCACCCGCTCGAACGCGCGCGTCTCGGCCTCGCGCTCCTTGACGACTCGCTCGCGGTCGCGCGGGGCCGCGTTGCTACCCGCCCCCGCCTTCTCCTCAGTCCTCCAGCGCCACTCCATCGGCGGCAGCTTGCGCGCGACCTTCGAGCGCGGGTCGAGTATGTAGTTGGTGCCCGCGACGGGGTCGTTGATGAAGAAGGTCTGGATGGGGTCGCCCGCGGCCGCGTACGGGCCTATGGCCCCGACGGTCTGGTCGCGGCGCGTGCGGCCCTCGGAGTCTCGGTAGACCTGCGCGCTGTTCTTGTGAACGATGCGGTTGCCGTCGGCGAGCGCCTGCACGCTCTCCGTGACGGCCTGCGCCGAGTACGGCACGCCCTTGACGACCTTGCCGCCGAAGCTCATCTCGGTGGCGTAGAAGACGAAGTTGTCGCCGCCCATCTCTATCTTCGGCGGCAGCCCTTCGGGGCCGTTCTGCCGCACGAAGACCTCGACCTGCGACTTGCGCTCCTTCGTGTCCTGCGCGCTCACGCCGTAGGTCGTCCCCAAAAGGCCGAGCGCGATGGTGAAGGCCATCCACTTCTTGTTCATCTTAATTTCCTTTCAGTCGTTTGATAGCTTCTAACATAACCGCGGACGGTAGCGAGCGGGTCGCAAGTCTCAACGGACTGGCTGTTATCGGAGCGCGCACCCGCTCGCTACCGTCCGCGGTTCTGTTTTCTGATTAATTTTTGACGTTAACGGACGAAGCGTATCGCGCGCGCCGTGCCGTCCTCTCCGAGCAGCACGTCCGCCTTGACGCGGTCGCCCGCGCGGTCCGCGTTGACGGGTATGCCGAACGACGCGAGCGCCGAGCGCGGCAGCTCCACGCGCACGAGGTGAGCCCCCTCGGACTGTGCGAAGAACGCGTCCCGCACGAGCGGTATGAACTCCGTCGTTATCTCGCCCGCGTCCGCCGCGTCCGCGCCGCGGTTCGGCGCGACGACGCGCGCAGGGTTGTAGCTCGCGTTCGTGCCGCGCACGACGTTTCGCCTCTGAGTTGACGCGCCCGGAGCTACGCCTTCATCAGTCAACTTCTGTGTCGGAGAGTCAACGCCTTTGGGAGACGACGCGGTCTGCCCGACACCCGCCCGCGCCGTCTCGTCCCGACCCGCGTTCGTCGCCGACGCGTTATTTTGAGTTTGAACCGGCGTGCTCTGAGTATTCTTCGCGGCCGACCTGGACGCGGGCGCGGGCGTCGAGAGGAACGGCGGCACGAGCATGAAGAGCGCCACGGCCGCCGCCGCGGCCATCGCCGCGATTGCCACCGTCTTGACCCATGACAACTGCCTCGCGCCCGCGTGCTCGGAAAGCGGCACGACGTTCGACGGCGCGTGCGACTTTGAGACCGCGCACGCGACTCCGGCCCCTTCGGTCGAAGCCGCCGCAGCCGCAGCAGCGGCGCGCGACCTGAAGGCGGAGAGCAGCCCGACTTCGGCCCGCGCGGGGGCCGAAGCCTCCCGCATCGACGCGGCGAGCGCACGCAGGCCCGCCGTCAGCGCGCGCTCGTCCGCCAGACGCGCGGCGCAAGCCCCGCAAGCCTCTTCGTGGGCCGCGGCCGCGTCGCGCACGCGCGCGTCTAAGAGCGCGCCGCGCGCGAGGCCGTCAACGTTGCTTCTGAACTCCTGACACTTCATGCGAAACACCTCGCGGCCCGTAAGACTCCCGCCTGCGCGTCGCCGCCCTCCGCGCCCACGCCCGACTCGCCGCCCGCGGCCCTCGCGCCCTCGCGCTCGCGCCCGCGCATCTTCTCCGTGAGCATCGCGCGCGCCCTGTGCAGGCGCGACCTCACAGTCCCGACCGCGCAACCCAAAGCCCCCGCCGCGTCCGCGTAACTCAGCTCGTGCAATTCGCAAAGAACCAGAGCCTCGCGGTAGTGCGCTGGGAGCGCGAGCACGGCCTGCCTCAACTTCTCGACCATCTCGCCGCGCGTCAAATCGCCCAGAGGGTCGAAGTGCGCGACGAGGTTTTCGTGCGGCGCGTCGTTCGAATCGTCGGCGTCCGTCTCCAGGGGGACGAACGAGCGCTCGCGCTCGAAGGCCCGCAGTACGTGGTTGCGCGCGATGCCGTAGAGGTACGCGGCGAGGCTCCCGCGCGACGGGTCGAAGTTCCCGCCGTCGCGCATCAAGACCATGAAGACATCCTGCACAACGTCCTCGGCCAGAGCCTCCGACCCGCTCATCTGCAAGGCGAACCGATAGACCCCGCCCTGCCGACGCCTGTAGAGCGCCGTGAACGCGTCCTCGTCGCCGCCCAGCATAAGCCCGAGCAGCTCCGCGTCAGTCTGTACCTTGGAACCCGCCATCCTACGCTCCGGCCTGGTCTCTTAGAGCATCGCGGTCAACATAGATTCGCCCGCACGCCCCCGAAAGTTCCACGAAAAACCGAGAGGCGGCCGAAGCCCCGAAGGGCGTCGCGGCCCCGCGCGGGATTTTATTGATATGGAGTTGAGGTTTTCGTCATGTCAGAGTGGAACTACAGAAGAGTCGAGTCTCTCATGCGGCGCCACCTCGCCACCCGGCACCGCCGTGAACTTCAACGCCAACCACGGAGGCCAAAATGAACTTCCCGCACAGCCGGTCGAAATCCGCCATCTGTCTGGCGGTCGTGCTGCTCACCTTCGGGCTAATCTCCTCCTGCACCCCGCCGTCTCAGCAGCAGCAGCAACAGCCGCCCGCCTGCCCGAACCCGAAGGACGAGCTGACGCGCTCGCTCAAAGGCGCGAACGTCGATGGCTACATCTTCGAGACCAGGGAGGACGACGCGGGGGGCTCGGCCTTCCTGACCAACGGCGTCGCGTCCGGCCCCATCAAGCTTGACCCCGGCACCAACAACCTCGTGCTCAGGTATGCGAGCCTGAGGGAGAAGAACTCTAACGCCGCGAAGACCTACAAGACGGAACTCATCAGGTCGGGCGACGCGCTGACGCTTCAGGTCACGGACATCAACACCGGCGAGGCCGTCGTTAAGGACACGTCCGACCCCCCGACGGGGGGAGGCGGCCCGACCTGCCCGCAGACGTTCGACAATTTAGACGCGTGCCAATGTAACTTCGACGCCACGCGGAGGCCCGCGCTACAGGCCGAGGCCAACCGCACCTGCAAGCCTCAACAGGCCGCACTGCTGTGTTGTTTAAAGGGCGGTCAGTTTGTGAGCGTGCATTATTTCATCAGGCCCACAAGGCTCAGGTGCCTGTTGGCGGACACCATCCCCGACCTCGGCGGGATTGTGTTGTCGAGTCGTTGATGAAAGGTGACCCGTCTTAAACCGGCGTCGGCGGCAGTCGCGACTGCCGCCGACGCCGACGTTATAACACGCCTCTCGTCGCCCGTTACCGCCCCAGACGCGCGGGCATGTCCGCGACGACGTAGGCCATGACGGCCATCGCGGCGACGCAGGCGGCCAGCTCCTGCGGGTTCACTTTGTCGAAGGTGTCGGCGTGTGTGTGGTGTATGTCGAAGTAGTGCGAGAAGTCCACGTTGAGCGACGCGCCGGTGACGCCTTCGCGCATCACGGGGCCGATGTCCGTGCCTTCGCCGTCGGGGTCTATGCGGTCGGCGCGTAGCCCGGAGAGGAGCTTGGCTATCTCTACGAAGTCTGCGCGCGCCTGCGGCGTCGCCGCCTCGGAGAGGCCGAAGCCCGTCGGGCGGAAGACGCCTATGTCCGACTCAATGGCCAGGACGTGGTTCGGAATCTCCGCCTTGTGCGCGTCGCGGTAGCCGTTGCCGCCGCGCACGCCGTTCTCCTCGTTCGTGAAGAGCACGACGCGGATGGTGCGCCGCGGGCGCAGTCCCAACTCTTTCAGAAGTCGCGCGGCCTCCCAAGAGACGATGCAGCCGCCGCCGTCGTCGTGCGCGCCCTGCCCCACGTCCCACGAGTCTATGTGGCCGCCGATGACGACGACCTCTTCCGGCTTCTCGCGCCCTTTGAGTTCCGCGACGACGTTCGCGCTCTCGGCGTCGGGGAGGAAGTGCGCCTGCATCTTTAAGTGAAGGACGGGGTGCTCGCCGCGCTCGTACATGCGCTGCAAAAGCTCCGCGCCTTCGACGGTAACGGCCGCGGCGGGAATCTTCGGCTGGTCGTCCAGGTAACGGAGCGAGCCCGTGTGCGGAGTCTGTAAGCTGACGGGCGTGATTGAGCGCACGACGGCCGCCACCGCCCCGTAACGCGCGGCGCGCGACGCGCCGACGCCGCGGTACGCGACCGTCTGGCCGTAGCTCGTAAACGGCGCGTTGTAGACGACTATCTTCCCGCGCGCCTTCTCGCCCAAAGCGTCCAGCTCGTCGAAGCTGCGTACGACGACTGCCTCGGCCCTGACGCCTTCGGGCGGCGTGCCGACGCTGTTGCCGAGCCCCAGCATCGGTAGCTTGCGCGCGACGGGCTCAAGAATCTCAAGGCTCTCGTCGCCGCGCACCCAGTGCGGAACCATCACCTTCTCGGCGCGCACGTTGTCCAGCTTGTCGCGCTTCATCTCGGAGACCGACCACTCGATGGCGCGCGTCAAAGACTCGGAACCGCTCAGGCGGTTGCCGATGCGGTCTGTGAGCCACGCGAGACGCTTGTACGCCACGTCGCTCGTGAGCGCCGCGCCGATGATACGTCCCGCGCGCTCGCGGTACTCTTCGGCGCGCACGCGCGGGGGCGGCAGCGGTACGGGCGGCGTCTGCGCGGCCGGTGCCTCGCCCTGACGCGCGGGCGGCTGCTGCTGCGGGGCCTGCGTTTGCCGCGCGGGCTGCTGGGCGAACGCGTTGACGAACACGAGCGCGAACACGAGAAGCTTTGACACTGGACGCTGCACGACGCTTTGGTGCCTCCATGTTAGCTAATAGCTGTCGGCTTTTAGCCGTCGGCTTTTAGCTGAAACTTACGGCCCTACTCCGGGAACGAATCAACACTCTAGCGCGCCCGCGCTCGAAAAGCTAAGAGCTAAAAGCCGACGGCTAACGGCTAACGGCTGACGGCCCCTCTCACTCTTCCTTGCCGCCGTTCGCGAGTGGGTCTGAAGTCCGCAAGAAGTTCGACGACAGGCGCGTGCCGTCGTCGTCCGTGCCGTAGACGGGCGCGTACTGCCCGGTCTCCTCCGCGGCCTTGAGGTCGAGCTTGAGTCGCCCGACGCGGCGCGAGACCGCGTTGAACTCTTCCGTGTCGAACTGCTCGGGCTCGCCCGCGAGCTGCATCGCCCATTCCATGCGGCGCACGGCGGCGTTGACGGCGCGCATGCTCAGTCGCTGCTCGCGCACCGCGCGCACGAACTCGTCGCGCGCGGCGACGACGTTCTCCTCGTGCTCGCAGATGAGAACCATGTCCGAGCCGGCCTCTATCGCGCGCAGGGAGGCCGCCGGGACCGAGAGCGTCTGCACGACCGCGCCCATCTCCATGTCGTCCGTGATGACGAGCCCGTCGAACTTCATTATACGGCGCAGCAGGCGCGTCGTGACGTTGCCGCTGATGGTCGCGGGGAACTCGTGCAAGCCCTGCATCGTCGGCGGGTCGCCCTGCTGCCGGAATAGCTCTTGCAGGAACTCGGAGATGTCCGGGAACGCCGCGTGGCTGACCATCACGGAGCGCAGCCGCTCGCCCGGCCGGTGGAACATCAGGTCCATGAAGGGCACGAGGTCGCGCTGAAAAATCTCCTGCCAGGTGTGGGTCACCACGGGGAGGCGACGGTGCGAGTCTACCTTCGAGCCGCCGAGGCCGGGGAAGTGTTTGCCGACGCCAATGATCTGGCCGCGCTGCAACCCGTCGAGGTACGCCCCCCCGAGCAGCGACACCATCTCCGGGTTGACGCCGAACGTGCGCGCGCGAAGGCCGTTCTCCTCGTTGTCGCCCGACAGGTCGAGCACGGGCGCGAAGTTCATGTTGAAGCCGAGCAGCCGGAGCACGCGCGCGGTCAAGAACCCGTACACTTCGGCGAGGTCTGCGCGCGCGGCCTCGCGCACGGCCTTGGCCGAAGGCGCCGGCTCGCAGATCTCGCGGAAGCGGTCTACGAGCCCGCCCTCCTGATCGACGCCTATGAAGACGCGCGCGCCCGCGGCGTCGCGTATCTGCGCGTTAAGAAGCGCGACCTGCTCGGCCGACTCGACGTTGCGCCCGAAGAGTATGACGCCGCCCGGCCGCACTTCGCGCAGCAGCGCGCGCCAGTGCCGGTCGAGGCGCGTGACGGGCAGGCCGACGAAAAGAAGCCGCCCGGCCTTCGCCTCAAGCGACTCCTCCGTCTCCCCCTGCAAACCCTTCGGCGGCATCGAACTCAGAAACTCCCTCCCGCACCCGCGGCGACACGACCCCACGCGACGACGACCCGACCGTCATTCTCCGCCAAGGGGATGTCGTGATTGTGTTGATTGTAACACGCCGGGGCCGCGCGCGGGCGCGGGGCGGGAGTCCGCCGGGGCGTAGGCGCTCTGCTATAATTTTCGCCACGGGAGAAGATTTCCGGACGGCGATTTTGTGATGAGTATTTTGACGGAAGAAGAAGCCCGGCCCACACCTTCGACGCGGGACGCGGAGCGACTCTCTCGCGCGCGTCTGACCGAAGAGGTGAAGAGTCGCGCTCGCGCGCTCGGCTTCCAGAAGGTCGGAGTCGTGCGCGCTGAGAGCTTGACGGGGGAGCGCGCGCGTCTCGAAGAGTGGCTCGCGCGCGGCCACCACGCGGGCATGAGCTGGATGGCGCGCGACGTTGCGCGCCGCACAGACCCGCGAGAGCTTCTGGCGGGCGCTCGCTCGGTCGTCGTCGTCGCGCTCAACTACTTCACGCCGCACGAACACGCGCGGGAAAAGGGCACGGGCAAAATCTCCCGCTACGCGTGGGGCGACGACTACCACGACGTTCTCGGCGAACGCCTTCGCGCTCTGCTCGACTCGATTAAAGAACTCGCGCCCGGCGTTCAAGGCAAGGTCTGCGTGGACGCGCAGCCCGCGATGGACAAGGCCTGGGCCGTGCGCGCCGGACTCGGCTGGATAGGCAAGCACACGAACCTCATCACGCGCGAGTACGGCTCCTGGGTCTTCCTCGGCGAGCTGATTTTAGACGCGGAGCTGGCGTACGACGCCGAGCGCGTCGAAGACCACTGCGGCACCTGCACGCTCTGCCTCGAAGCCTGCCCTACGGCCGCGATAGTCGAGCCCTACGTCGTGGACTCCGCGCTCTGCATCTCGCACGCGACCATAGAGCTTCGCGACGCCGAGCTTCCCCCCGCGGTCGCACCCGACCTCGAAGGCTGGCTCTACGGCTGCGACACCTGCCAGGACGTGTGCCCCTGGAACCGCTTCGAGCAGCCCTCGAACGAGCCGCGCTTCGAGCCCCGCCCCGGCAACGTCTCGCCCGCGCTCGAAGACATCGTCAACCTGACCCACGACGCCTACGTCGAACGCTTCCGCCGCAGCCCCGTCAAGCGCGCCAAGCTCTCGGGCCTCCGACGCAACGCGCGAGCGCTGATGGGAGTGGCCGAATCGAAAGAGGGCGACGAGTGAAACGCTCGACGCCGTTTTGAACGCGGGTGCGGGCGGCGTATTATCGTCTGTCCGAAACCCTCGCGAACGCATCTAAGCTTCGACCTTAGAGACGGAAAGGGATGAACACCGCCTTACTCAAAGACTCTTACGGGCGCGCCATACGCGACTTGCGCGTGTCGGTGACGGACAGGTGTAACTTCCGCTGCTTCTACTGCCTGCCGCACGGGTCGCCCGAAGAGACCGCGCCGAAGGAGTCGCTGCTCAGTTACGAGGAGATAGAGTTCGCCGTCAGTCTGTTCGTGTCGCTGGGCGTCGAGAAGGTTCGGCTGACGGGCGGCGAGCCGATGCTCAGGCGCGACATAGAGACTCTGGTGGCGAAGCTCGCGCGCGTCGAGGGCTTAAAAGACCTCGCGCTGACGACAAACGCCTTCAACCTCGCCGAGCGCGCCGCGGGGTTGAAGGCGGCGGGGCTCGGGCGCGTCACCGTAAGCCTCGACAGTCTGAAGCGCGCCTCGTTTACGGAGATGACGGGCGTGGACATGCTCTCGCGCGTGCTCGAAGGAATCAGAGCCGCGCAGCGCGTGGGGCTCACGCCCGTGAAGATAAACGCGGTCATCGTGCGCGGCCACAACGAGGGCGAGGTGGCGGACATGGCCGCCTTCGCGCGCGAGCACGGCGTACACATGCGCTTCATAGAGTACATGCCGCTCGACTCGGGGCACGGCTGGTCGCGCGAGCGCGTCGTGTCGGGCGCGGAGATACGCGCGTCGATAAACGAGCGCTTCCTGCTCGTCGCGAAGCGCGGCGGGCGCGGCTCCGAGACCGCCACGCGCTACCGCTTCGCCGACGGCGCGCCCGGCGAGATAGGCATCATCGCGCCCGTCACAGAGCCCTTCTGCGGCGCGTGCTCGCGCGTGCGCCTGACGGCCGACGGCCAGATAAGAACCTGCCTCTTCTCGAAGGTCGAGCACTCCTTGCGCGACGTTATACGCTCGGGCGCGACGCGCGCCGAGGCCGAAGACTTCCTCCGCGCGGTCGTCAACCGGAAGGAGCCGCGCCACTACATCAACGAGACCTTCTTCGAACAGCCCGCGCGCACGATGAGCCTCATCGGCGGCTGACCTTTCAAGTCCTGACACGGAGCGGTGCGAGCCATGAGCACAAAGACCGAGGCGACAATCGAAGACCTCTACAAGGTTGACGGCAAGGCCGAGCTTGTCAACGGAGAGATAGTCCACATGTCACCCACCGGGAAGATGCCGAGCTACGCGGCGGGAGAAATTTTTGTCTCTCTACGAGATTACCAACGCCGCACGGGGAGCGGCCAGGCGGTCACGGACGGCGCGGGGTTTGTGGTTAATCTTCCGGGCCGAAAGTCTTTCAGCCCCGACGCGGCCTTCTACACCGGCGAGGACACGGGCATGAAGTTCTACGAGGGGGCGCCCGTCTTCGCGGTCGAAGTCCGCAGCGAGGGCGACTACGGGCCGAAGGCCGAGCGGGAGATGGCGCGCAAGCGCGCGGACTACTTCGCGGCGGGCACGCTCGTCGTGTGGGACGTTGACCTCCTGAGCGAGACGCCCGTGCGCGCTTACCGCGCGGCTCACCCCGAGAATCCTACGCTCCACAGGCGCGGCGAGTTGGCGGACGCGGAGCCGGCGCTGACCGGCTGGAGTATGGGCGTTGACGACCTGTTCGCGTGAGCGCGCATCACACGCCGGGGCACAAACGCGGGCGCCGTCAGTCTTCACTCTAAAATGAGTTGACTGACGGCGCCCGGATGGTTTCCGGCTTAAGTCACTTGCGAGGGATGCGGAGCGTCTGGCCCGGAAAAATCTTGTCCGGGTCTTTGAGGGTGTCTTTGTTGGCCTCGAAGATGTCTTGCCAGGAGACGCCGTGGTGGCTGCCGATCTTGCTGAGCGTGTCGCCGGACTTGACCGTGTAGGTCTCCCCGCCCCCGCCGCCCTGGCCGCCTCCGCCGCCGACCTCGATGTTCAAGACGAGATCGCCCGAGCGCATGTCAGGGTCTATTCGGTTGTACTCGTCCCAGAGCTTCTGCTTCGCCTCCTCGCTCGACGCCGTGCCCGAGACGTGGAGCACGTCGCCCTCTTCGGACACCTGAAGGTTCGAGACGCCGCTCTGGTTGGCGAGGTCTATGAGCGATTGATACTTATCTCTGGTAGCCATAGTCCTCCCCCTCTACTTCTTGCTGAGCTGGTTGTCTACCTTCTTCGGCTTGGCGTCGTTCGCGGCCTTCACCGCGTCCTGGAACTTCGCCGTGGGCACGGAGCCCTTGAGCGTCACGACGCCGTCCTTGACCTCGACCGTGACGCCCGTCACGCCCGCCTTCGTCAAGTTCGCCTCGACCGTATTCTTGAGCGCGTTGTCTTCCGACGCCGAGACCGGCGTGGGCGTGGCGGTCGCGGTGGGCGTCGCCGTCGCGACGTTCGTGTTGCGCCCCGCGTTGGAGTTGGCGTTATCGTCCTTGCCGCCGCACGCCGCCGCACCGAGCGCGACGAAGAGCGCGAGCGCCGCGGCAGAGATACCGCGGCGCGGATACCGAATATTCATCCGGGTTGCTCCTTTCCTACGTTAAAGTAGCCCGCTTATAGTTTGTGTAGGTCGCGAGAATGTTCGCTCGCGTTCATTAATTTGTCAATCCACCCGGCCGCGAGTAAACTTCGACGCGAACAGACCGCGCGCGGACTCGCGCCGCGCGCGCGAATTTAAAGCGGAGTACGTAACGGGGGAGCCGCGGACGAGAGCGGCTGAGAGTCGCCTACGAGGGCGAGACCCTTTGAACCTGATGCGGTTAGTACCGCCGAAGGGAGGCAGCGAGAGGCCGTCCCTTATCTTTTGAAGGTGACGGCCTCTTACGTTTGCGAGACGCGTCGCGCGTCTCGCGGAAAGCGAGAAGGTCATGAGCGGTGTTAAAGGAAACGGCGGCGGCGGCCACGCGGGCGAGGCGAAGGCGGAGCGGCAGAGCGCGGACGTGCGCCTGCCGAACTCGCAGAGGATTTACGTCGAGGGTGGGACGGAGGGCGTGCGCGTGCCCTTCCGCGAAGTCTCCTTGCAGCCGACGCGAATGCCCGACGGCCGCGTCGAGGCGAACGAGCCCGTGCGCGTCTACGACACCTCGGGGCCGTGGGGCGACCCGGAAGTCACGTGCGACGTGCGCGACGGGCTCGCGGCCCTGCGCCGCGAGTGGATTCTCGCGCGCGGCGACGTGGAGGAGTACGAGGGGCGCGAGGTCGCGCCGCAGGACGACGGCTATCTGACGGAAGGCGCGGCCGAGTTCGCGAAGAACAAAGACCGCGGGCGGCTCGAACCGTTTCCCGGTTTGAGGCGCGCGCCCTTGCGCGCGAGGCCCGGCGCGTGCGTCACGCAGATGCACTACGCGAAGCGAGGG